>Ga0187894_10000120_pt1 | contig 97792 bp, 94 predicted proteins | sample GBC1701081metaG_FD_136650 | JGI IMG/M metagenome (GOLD analysis project Ga0187894, IMG submission 136650) | White microbial mat communities from a lava cave in the Kipuka Kanohina Cave System on the Island of Hawaii, USA - GBC170108-1 metaG ...
AAGCAGCGGCCGGTCTTCGCGCTGATGGTCATCCTCATCGTCGTCATGTCGGGCATCCTCTACAGCGCGATCAACAAGGAACTGGCGCCGGCGGAAGACCAGGGCGTGCTGTTCTCCTTCGTCAACGCGCCCGAGCATACCAATCTCGACTATCTGCAGACCTATGCCGACAAGGTGACGCAGACCTTCATGGACGTGCCGGAGCGGCAGAACGTCTTCTCGATCGTCGGCATGGGATCGGTGCATGCCGCTTTCGTCGGCCTCATCGTCAAGCCGTGGGAGCAGCGGCAGCGCTCCGACACGATGATCATCGGTGAAATGCAGGGCAAGCTCGGCGGCATTTCCGGCGTCAAGACCTTCGCCACGGCGCCGCCCGCCATCCCGATCGGCGCCGGTGAAATGCCGGTCGAGTTCGTCATCAAGACGCCCGGCGACTACACCAAGGTGGCCGAGGTGCTCGACAAGATCGATGCCGATGCCAAGAAGAGCGGCCTGTTCATCTTCACCAATACGGATCTCCGCTTCGAGACGCCGCAGGCCGAGCTCATCATCGACAAGGACAAGGCCAACCAGCTCGGCGTCCGGATGAGCGATATCGGCTCGACGCTCGCGGTGCTGCTCGGCGGCAACAACGTCAATCGCATCAATATCCAGGGACGGTCATATGAAGTGATCGCGCAGGTTCCGCGCGCATATCGCGGTTCCGCCCAGCGGCTGCTCGACTACCAGCTGCGCACCACGGGTGGCGACATGGTGCCCTTGTCGTCCTTCATCAAGCTCGACCAGACGGTGCAGCCCAACAGCCTCGCCACCTTCCAGCAGCTCAATTCGGCGACCTTCCAGGGCGCTCCGTTCCCGGGCCGCACGGTCGGCGAGGCGGTCGCCTTCCTGCAGCAGAAGGCGCAGGAATACTTCCCGCAAGGCATGACCTACGACTTCCAGGGTGAAAGCCGGCAGTTCGTGACCGAAGGCAACACGCTGGCCTATACCTTCCTGTTCGCCCTCATCGTCATCTATCTGGTGCTGGCGGCGCAGTTCGAGAGCTTCCGCGATCCGTTCATCATCCTGATCGGCCTGCCGGCCTCGATGTTCGGCGCCTTGTTCTTCCTGTTCATCCTTGGCGAGGTGAACGGTATGATGCAGGGGCAGTCGCCGATCAATCTCGGTTCCGGCACCATCAACATCTATACCCAGATCGGCCTCGTGACCTTGATCGGCCTCATCTCGAAGCACGGCATCCTCATGGTGGAATTCGCCAATAAGCTTCAGGAAGAGCAGGGCTACGACAAGTTCGCCGCCATCAAGGAAGCGGCCGCCGTGCGCTTGCGGCCGATCCTGATGACGACAGCCGCCATGGTGATCGGCGTCGTGCCGCTGCTCGTCGCCGCCGGCGCCGGTGCCAAGAGCCGATTCGATATCGGCCTCGTGATCGCCGCCGGCATGACCGTCGGCACGATGTTCACCTTGTTCATCACGCCCGTCGTCTATACCTATATCGCGGCCGACCGGCGGCCCAAGGAAGCGCTTGCGGCCGGCGGTGCAGCGGGGCATGCTGGCCATGCGCCCGTCGCGGCGCAAGCGGCTAATGATCGTGATGATCGCAGAGAAGCAGGCAAGAGCAAGAAACAGCGCGAGCGGCGCCCCCCACCGGCGGAGGCGGCGGAATAGCACACGCCTGATGCGGTTCGGATGAGCGAGCCGCAGCGTCGATCCGCTTCCGGGCGCTTCATCAAGCGCTTGTTCCAGGCAGTCATGATCCTGGCGGTCGCCGCGGCGGCAGCACTCGCCTATCTCATGTATCCGGTGTGGAGGTCCTATCCCGCGGCCGACTTTCTCCCCGCCGCCAGCCAGGCCGACAAAAACCGCCAGGATCTTGAGTATCTGAGCCGCCTCCCGGAGATCGACCGCAGCTTCACCAAGGAGAAGCGCCGCGCTTTTGCGCGCGCCGTGGAACGCCTGATCGCGCAGTCGGGCAACTTCGACAGGGCGAAGCTCACCCTCGAAGCGGCACGGCTCACCGCCCTTGCCGATAACGGCCATACCAATGTCCTGACCCAGCTCGGCGACAGGAGCTTCAAATCGGTGCCGATCCGGCTCGGCGTCTTCAGCGACGGCATCTTCGTGGTGAAGGCTCTGGGCGATGCCAAGGACCTCATCGGGGCCCAGCTGCTTGCTGTGAACGACCGCCCGATCGATTCGGTCATCACGACGTTCCGTCCCTTCATCGGCGGTCCGCCGACGCTGCTTCGCCAGCATGTGCCGCGGCTGATCGTTTCCCCCGAGCTCCTGACGGCCGCCGGCCTCAACGGCAGCGCCGACAACAGCCAATACCGCTTCCGCCTCGCCAACGGCCTGGTGATCGACCGCTTCCTGAGCGTCGCCGACATCACGCCGCAGCTCGAGGACAATCCTTACTGGCCGGTGCGCGACCTGAGCCCGGTTCCCACCCTCACCGACGGTCCCGGCTGGTCGTATGTCCTCGATGCGGCACCACTTTACCTCTCCAAGCTCGATGAGAATTACTGGCACGCCTATGTCGATGAGGGGCGGGTTCTCTTCCTGCAAATCAACCGGATGCGCGACCAGGGGCAGCAGAGGCTCGCCGACCATCTCGCCCAGGTGCTCGACACGATCAAGCGTAGAGGGACCAAGTTCGTGGTGGTCGATCTGCGCTACAATCGCGGTGGCGACTACACGCAGGCGGCGGATTTCGCACGCCGCCTCGCCGATGCGGTACCGCCCGATGGACGGATCTTCATCCTGACCGGCGGTGCCAGTTTTTCCGCGGCGATCAGCACCGTGTCGCGGATCAAATTCTTCGCCGGTGGCCGCGCCACTCAGGTCGGCGAGCCGATGGGCGATCGCGGACAGTTCTGGGGCGAGGGCGACAGGGCCATATTGCCCCATTCGAAGATCGCGGTGCGCTATGCCACCGCCTATCACGACTGGGAAAACGGCTGCAGCTACGATGAGATCACCACCTGCTTCTTGCTCAACTATGTCTATGGCGCGGCACCAGGTCCCCTTATCCCGCAGCTCACCGCGAGCCCTCGTTTCGCCTATTACGCCTCGGGACGGGACATGGTTATGGATGAGGTGATGAAGGTCATCCGCTCCGCCGCCGTCGCGAGCGTGGCCGCGCGAAAAGGTGCCGCTTTGCCGCCCAACCAGCCGAATTAGGGGTTTAGGCAGTCAAGCGTTCGAGTCCGCTGGTGAAGCGCTCGAGCGCCTTGGCGAGCTCCGACTCGCCTGTGGCGAAAGAGAGCCTGATGCAGCTCGGATCGCCGAAGGCCGAGCCTGGGACGGTCGCGACGCCATTCTCTTCCAGAAGCCAGTCGCACAGGGTTTCGACGCTGTCCATCACATGGTTGCCGGCCTTGCGGCCGAGGAAGGCGCCGACATTGGGAAAGGCGTAGAAGGTCGCCGGGATCGGGGCGAGGCGGAGGCCCGGAACGCGCGCGAGGGCCGCGACCACCATGTCCCGGCGGGCCTCATAGCGCTGGCGCATCCGCTCGACCTCCTCGCGGCCGCCTGAAAGTGCCGTCAGAGCCGCATGCTGGACGAAGGAATTGGCGCCGGCGGTGAGGCCGCTCTGCAGGCGCGCCATGGCCTGGGCCAAAGGGGCGGGGCCTGCCGCATAGCCGAGCCGCCAGCCCGTCATGGCGAAGCTCTTGGAAAAGCCGTTCACCGTGATGGCGCGCTCGCGCATGCCGGGAAGGCTGGCGAGAGAGGTCATCTTGCCGTCGAACAGGATGTATTCGTAGATCTCGTCCGAGAGCACCATCAGGCGCGGATGGCTTTTCACCACCTCGGCAAGGGCTGAAAGCTCAGAGGCACTCCACACGGCGCCTGTCGGGTTGTTGGGCGAGTTCAGGATCAGAAGCTTGGTCCTGTCGGTGAGGGCCGCGGCGATCCGCTCCGGCGGCGCCTTGAAATTCTCCTCCACCCCGGCCTTGAGGATGACCGGCACCCCGCCTGCCAGGCGCACGATGATCTCATAGGAGACCCAATAGGGCGAGAGCAGGATCACCTCATCGCCAGGCTCGATCAAGGACAAGATGGCATTGGCGATGGCCTGCTTGGCGCCATTGGCGATGACGATCTCGGAAGCGGCGTAGTCGAGCCCGTTCTCGTCCTTGAGCTTCAGGGCCGCCGCCTGGCGCAATTCGAGAATGCCGGCGACCGGCGAATAATGAGTGAGGCCCTTCTTCATGGCCTCGCCGGCCGCCGCCTGGATATGCAAGGGCGTGTCGAAATCCGGCTCGCCGATCGTCAGGCTCGCTATGTCCTGGCCCTTGGCGCGGAGCTCGCGGGTACGCTGCGACATGCGCACGATGGGGCCTTCGTCGGACTGAGAGGCGCGGCGGGCGAGGAGGGAAGCAATGTCGAAGGGAGCCATGGCGGGGCTCTATGCCACGCAAGGCCCCGGTCCGTCGAGCGTCCCCGCAAAAATGTCACAGTTTGACCCTAGATCACGATCGCTTCAGGCCTAAAAGGCCTGAAGCGATAAACGTGATCGGAATCTTATGTTTAGCGCGTGATCGGACGGAAAACCGGTGCCCACTTTTCCTGATCACGCGCTAGGCAGCGGCCGAATTGTACCGCTGCATTTGCTTAACCTCCTTCCTGTACTTATCGGGCGAACAACCCTATATGCGCGGGGCCTCCCAGCCATTTCCGGAACTCCCATGAATCGCAACGTGCTTGCCTTATTGTCTGTGTCTGTCCTCGCCGCCTGCAGCAAGCCGGGAAATGTCGACATCAATTCCGGAGGGCCGCGCACGGTCCAGACCCAGTCGCGCTCGGAGCCGATCTTCTATAACGGCAAGCACTATGCGCTGAACTACACCTATAATAACGCGATGAAGGCCTTCGACGTGAAGGTGTCGGGCACGACGGCGGCAATGAAGCCCGACAGCCAGAAGGATGCGGTCAACATCGCGTCCTCGTCGCTCGGTTATTTCGCCTGCCCGGAAGGCCAGCGCGGACGCCTCGTCGGCTCGCCCAAATTCAATGGCGGCGTGTGGGCGCTGCAGGCGCGCTGCGGCTAGCTTTCAGCTACCCCCGATATTCCGGTCGATCCAGTCGCGGGTGCGGAAATAGCGCCCGATCCACGGCACGAACCAGGTATTGCCGGTATAAAGCGGGTGCGCGGGGAAATCCTCGCTGTCGAAGGCGCAGATGCGGTTGACACCACCTGCGATCTTGCGCCCGGTCTGGAAGCCCAGGTAGCTCAGCATCGCGACGCCGGAGCCGTTGCAGCCCAGCGCGTAATGCAGATTGTCGAACTTGCCCATATGCGGCATCTCGTCGAGGGTGAAGGCGACATTGCCGGTCCAGGCATGGGTGATCTTGATGCCCTCGAGCTGCGGATAACGATCAACCATGAAGCGATAGAGCACCGGCGCGGTCTCGACCGGATCCGTCTGGCCGAATTTGGCGCGGCCGCCGAAGATGAGGCGCTTGCCGTCGGGAGACATGCGATAATAAGTGAGCACGCGGCGCGTGTCGGCGATCGAGCGGTTCTTGGGCGAGAGCGAACGGGCGATCTCAGGCGGAAGCTCTTCGGTCGCGATGATATAGGAGCCGATCGGCACCACGCGGCGCTTGAATTGCGGCGTCACATCGCCGGTATAGCCGTTGGTGGCGATGACGACATCGGCCGCCTTGATGTCGCCTCGGGGCGTCGTGACGATCCAGCCCGAGCCTGATTGTGACAGCTTGGTCACCGGCGTCCTGGCGGCGAGCGGGATATTCCGCCGACGGACGATATCGAGGAGGCCCTTGTAATAGAGAGCAGGGTGGATGTGGGCGGCGCGCTCGACCACCATGCCGCCGCGATAATAGTCGGAGCCGATCTCGTCCCGCTGCCGCTCGCGCGGCACGATATAGGCGCCCGATTGCGCATTGGCGTTGAGCGCCGCGATCTTCTTCTCCATGGCGCGATAGTGGCTCTGGCACCAGGCGCCGAGGAAATAGCCGGCCTTGGTCCAGTGGCAGCCGATCTTCTCGCGCGCGATCAGGTCCTCGATATGGGAGAAGGCCTCGGCCGCGTCGCTCATGAAAGGAGCTGCCTCGTCGGGCGACAAGGGCTTGGCAATGTAGCGCTTGCCGACATTGACGCCGCCCGACACCATGCCGCCATTGCGCGTCGAGGCGCCGAAGCCCGGCTCATGGGCATCGAGGACGATGCAGTCGATGCCGGCATCATTCAGCGCCAGCGCTGCCGAAAGTCCGGCATAGCCGGCGCCGACGATCGCGACGCGGCTCTCCCGGGGGAGCTCGATGGGCGCTATCGTCTCGGGCGCATAGGCCTCCCACCAGAAAGGGCGGGCCTTGAAGTCGGGATGAAATATCTGTGAAGGCATGGAGTGCTTCATGGGGTGCGGGTCGCACCCTCTTACACCGGCTTTTTCCCTTTTCAAAATCAGAGACTTAAAGGCAAGGCCGGAAAATTCCCGCCACCCGTCTTCGACGTTAGTTGAATGACGCGGCAAGTTGCCTCACCTCGGCAAATCCTGCACACTGCGCACCAATCAAGAACAGCGTTTCATGTGGAGGAACCCAATGTCCAAAGATCGTAAATCCAAAGACCGGGATGCGGCCCAGAAGTCCCGTCGCCACTTCCTCAAGACCGGAGCAACGGCGGTCGCGGGAGCGGCCGCTTTGTCGATGCCCAACGTCGCCCGCGCCCAGGAGGCCGTCGTGTTCAAATTCCAGAGCACTTGGCCGTCCAAGGATATCTTCCATGAGTTCGCGCAGGACTATGTGGCCCGCGTCAACGAGATGTGCGCCGGGCGGCTCAAGCTCGAATTGCTCGCGGCAGGCGCCGTCGCCAAGGCCTTCGAAGTGCAGGATGCGGTCATCGCCGGCACGCTCGATGGCGGCCATGGCGTGTGCGCCTACTGGTACGGCAAGCACAAGGCCTATTCGCTCTTCGGCACGCCACCGGCCTGGGGCTGGCGCGCCAACCAGATGGTCGGCTGGATGAAATATGGCGGCGGACAGGCGCTTTATGACGAGCTCGTACAGCAGGTGCTCGGCCTCAATCTGGTCGGCTTCCTCACCGGGCCCATGCCGACCCAGCCGCTCGGCTGGTTCAAGAAGCCGGTCGAGAAGCCGGAAGAGCTCGCCGGCCTCAAATACCGCACCGTCGGGCTCTCCGCCGATCTCTTCAAGGAGATGGGTGCCGCGGTGACCATCCTGGGCGGTGGTGAGATCGTCCCCGCCATGGACCGCGGATTGCTCGAAGCGGCGGAGTTCAACAACCCGTCCTCCGATCGGCTGCTGGGCTTCCCCGATGTCAGCAAGGACTACATGCTGCAGAGCTATCACCAGGCGGCGGAATGCTTCGAGGTCATCTTCAACAAGACGAAATATGACGCACTGCCGCCCGACCTGCAGGCGATCCTCAAATATGCGGCGGAATCGGCCTCCGCCGACATGTCGTGGAAGGCGATGGACCGCTATTCCAAGGATCTCGAAGCGATGAAGGCGGAGCAGGGCGTCAAGGTGCATAAGACACCCGACGAGGTGCTCCAGGCGCAGCTCGCCGCCTGGGACAAGGTGATCGCCGCGCAGTCGCAGGAACCGTTCTTCGCCAAGGTGGTCGAATCGCAAAAGGCCTGGGCGAAGCGTGTCGTGAGCCTGCAGTTCGACATGGAAGTCGACCAGAAGACGGCCTACGATCACTTCTTCAAGGCATAGCTCAAGAAGAACAGTGCCGGCTCCCGTCCCGACGGGAGCCGGAAAACTAGGGGAGGGGTAATGCCGGCTTATTCGCGGGGCTGGGCGCCATGAAAAATCAGCGCCTGTCCTTGCTTCTCTTCGGGGGTGGTGTCATCGCGACACTCCTCGCCATCTTCTGGTCGCTCTATGCCTATGGCCAGGTCGGCGGCCTCGTCGCCGGCAAGGGCTTGCGGCCCAACCAGGTCTTCATCTGCCTGTTCGGTCCGTTCGAACGCTGCGCACCGCTCGCCGCCGCCCATGCCGAGCGTGGCACCATGCCTTATTCATCACTCCTCTTCTGGCTGGGCGTCGCGGCCATCATCGCCAGCTTCTGGCTCAACCTCGCCAAGCGCACGCCCGATGAGGGCTGGGCGCCGCGATTGCAGCGCGTCCTCATTCCCGTCGACCAGGTCTCGACCTTCATCGGCAAGCTCTTCGCCTGGACGATTGTCATTCTCACTCTCGCGGTGAGCTATGAGGTGTTCGCGCGCTATGTGCTCCGGGCGCCGACCACCTGGGCCTATGATGCGAGCTACATCCTCTATGGCGCCTTGTTCATCATGGCGGGAGCCTATGCGCTGTCGCGCAACTCGCATGTGCGTGGCGACTTCCTTTACCGCGCCTGGCCGCCGCGCCGCCAGGCGGCGATGGACCTGGTGCTCTATTTCCTGTTCTTCTTCCCGGGCATCATCGCCTTCATCTATGCGGGCTATGGGTTTGCCGCCCAGTCCTGGATGACGCATGAGCATTCGGCCTACAGCCCTGACGGCCTGCCGGTCTATCAATACAAGACGCTGATCCCGATTACGGGCGTGCTGCTCCTCCTGCAGGGCATCGTCGAGGTGGTGCGCTGCATCTTCTGCCTGAGACGAGGCGAGTGGCCGCAGCGCCTGCATGACGTCGAAGAGCTCGAGAACGTCATCCTGGCGCAGCATGGAACGCCATCTCAAGAGCTCGGAGACCGCCTGTGACCGACCCGCAACTGGGCGTGCTGATGCTCGTCCTTTTCATCTTCCTCATCATGCTGGGCTTCCCCATCGCCTTCACCTTGATGGCGATGGGCGTCGGCTTCGCCTTCCTCGCCTATGACGGCAATATGGACACGGTCGCGGCACTCCTTGTCCAGCGCACCTGGTCGGTGATGACCAATGACGTCCTGATCTCGGTGCCGCTCTTCGTCTTCATGGGCTATATCGTCGAGCGCGCCAATATCCTCGACCGGCTGTTCCGCTCGATCCAGCTCGCCTCAGGCGCCTTGCCGGGCTCGCTCGCCATCGCGACGCTTGCCACCTGCGCGCTCTTCGCCACCGCCACCGGCATCGTCGGCGCGGTGGTGACGCTCATGGGACTCTTGGCGTTTCCGGCGATGCTGCGCCACGGCTATGACGTCAAGCTCTCGGCCGGCGTCGTCTGCGCCGGCGGCTGCCTCGGCATCCTGATCCCGCCCTCGATCATGCTCATCCTCTACGGCGCGACCGCCGGCGTCTCGCCGGTGCAGCTCTATGCCGGCGCCTTCTTCCCGGGCCTGATGCTGGCCGGTCTCTATATGGCCTATGTGATGATCCGTGTGATCATGAATCCGTCGTTGGCGCCGCCGATGCCGAAGGAAGAGCGCAACGTGCCCTATGCGACGATCTTCTGGCAGCTCGCCACGTCGTTCCTGCCGTTGGCGCTATTGATCCTGGCCGTGCTCGGCGCCATCATGTTCGGGCTGGCGACGCCGTCGGAAGCCGCCGCGATCGGGGCGCTCGGCGCCTTGATCCTCGCCGCCGCCTATCGCTCGCTTACTTTCGAGAAGCTCAAGGAATCGGTGTACCTCACCGCCCGCACCTCCGCGATGGTCGGCTGGCTGTTCGTCGGCTCCTTCATGTTCTCGGCCGTCTTCGCGGCGCTCGGCGGCGATGCGGTGATCAAGGATTTCGTCGTCAGCCTCAACCTTTCGCCGGTCATGTTCCTGATCGTCAGCCAGATCATCATCTTCATCCTGGGCTGGCCGCTCGAATGGACCGAGATCATCGTCATCTTCGTGCCGATCTTCCTGCCCTTGCTCGAGCATTTCGGCATCGACCCCTTGTTCTTCGGTCTCCTGATCGCGCTCAATATCCAGACGTCGTTCCTGTCGCCGCCGGTCGCCATGGCGCCGTTCTACCTGAAAGGTGTGGCGCCCAAGCATGTGAACATCAACGACATCTTCCGCGGCGTGATGCCCTTCCTCTTCATCGTGCTCATCGCGATGGTGCTGCTCTACATCTTCCCCGAAATCGGCATGTGGCTGCCGCGCCAGGTCTATGGCAGCTAGCTGCCCGGCCAGCGATAGACGACATCGCCGATGCCGAGCGGCTCGTAGACAAGATGGATCACCGGCACGAAGCCGTGGCGCTCATAGAGACGGCAGGCGCCGAAATTCTGTTGCGCGCAATGGAGCTCGATGCCGGCGGGATAGAGGGCCTTGGCGAAATCGATCAGGGCGGTGCCGAAGCCAAAGCCCTGCCAATCGGGCGCAATGAAGAGCCGGTCGATGAAAGCCGGCTTCACGGTGAGAATGCCGACCACCACGCCGTCCGCTTCCGGCACGAAACATCTCTGGCCTTCCGCCAGGGCTTCGGTGAGGCGCGCGCGCGTCACCGAGACCGGATGGTTGTAGCCGAAATAGGCATAGGCCTGCCGGCAGGCGGCGTTGGCGGCCCGGGCGGCCGCGTCAAGATCGCGCGGTTCATAGGGCCTGATGCGGAACAGATGGGCTTTGAGCATGGGCTGAGTTATAGAGGCGCCGATTGCCACTACCAGGAAACAATGCGCTGATGAAAAAGTTTCTCCTGAGCCTCGCCTATGCGCTGATCGCGATCGTCGTCATTTTCATGGGCGGGGCCTATGTCCTGCCGGGCGAGGCGGTCGTCGAGCGCCAGATCACCATCGCGGTCCCGCCGGGAAAGGTCTTCGGCACCGTCAGTGACCTGAGAAGGTTCAAGGAATTCTCGCCCTGGGCCGAGATCGATCCGAACCTGCAATATACGTTCGAGGGCCCCTCGATCGGCATCGGCCAGAAGATGTCCTGGACTTCCGACAATCCACGGCTCGGCTCGGGCTCGCAGACCGTGGTCGACTACCAGCCCAATACGCGCTTCGCCACGACGCTTGCTTTCGGCGACATGGGCGATGCGATTTCCTATTTCAACTTCGTGCCGGTCGCCAGCGACACGAAGGTCATCTGGGGCTTCAAATCGCTGTTGCGCAATCCGCTCGAGCGCTGGATGGGGCTGTTCTACGACCGTGAGATTGGCGCCGACTACGAGAAGGGGCTGGCCAAGTTGAAGGCCATCGCCGAGCAACCCTGAAGTGTGATGGCTTGGCCATCACCTTTCAGTTTTTTGTTAGCGCATGATCTTTTCGGAAAACCGGCATCCACTTTTCCGGATCATGCGCTAGACGATATGGAGCGCGGTGGTCTGCTTGACGCATTTCAGCGCGATGGTTGATTTGAGGCTCTGCACCTCGCGCAACGAGGTGAGCCGCTGGACGAGGAAATTCTGGAACTCGTCGAGATCGCGCACGCAGATCTTGAGCACATAGTCCCAGTCGCCGGTCACCAGATAGCATTCGAGCACATTGGGGAGCGTCAGCACCGCCTTCTCGAAGGCCTTGATTCGTTCGATCGTCTGGCTGGCAAGCTTCACCTCGACAATGACGGTGAGCGTCTGGCCGGCAAGCGGCGGATCGAGCAAGGCGACATATTTGCGAATCAGGCCCGACTCTTCGAGCGCCTTCACCCGCCTCAGACATGGAGCAGGGGTCATGCCGATCGCATCGGCAAGGTCGGTGTTCCGGCGCCGGCCGTCCTCCTGCAGGATGCGCAAGATGCGCTTGTCGGTTTCATCGAGCTGGATCACTACGGGCATTGCCAACCTCGCTTTTCGGCGCGCTTGAGCAACAATGTTGCTCATTATCTCGTAAAACAGGATATGAAAGCAATCTCATGATCGCCTTTCCTGATATTTTTTCTTTGTCCTTCAGGAGGAATGACCATGAAACCTGCCAAGACCAAGACCGTGCTCGCCTTGCACGATGTGCGTGAAAATGCCCGCAAGCTTTCCATCCTCTATACGGTCGAAGTTGAAATCGCCCGGCTGATCGGACGCTGGCTGCCGGCCGTGCCCTGGCTCGAGGAGAAATTGCTGCTCGGCCGGCTGCTCTATGAGGATGCCGAGCATGCGGCATGGCTCGAGGAACGTCTCGTCGAATTGCGCGTCGCCGAGGCGAGATTGCCGGATTTCCGCCAGCGCACCGCGCCGGCGCTCAAGCTGCTCGAGAGGGTGACCGATCCCGACCAGTTCCTGGCCGGGCTGTTCCGGGTGGTGAAGCCCGCCCTCATCGCCGACTATCGCCGTCATATCGAAGGCTGCCCGCCCTTTGTCGATGATCCTTCGAAGCGGTTCCTGAAGCGGGCGCTCGCCGAAGAGGAAGAGCATGTCGGGGCAGGACTGGCGCTCCTCGCCAAGCGCGGCGTGGGCTGGCCCGATGCGGGCGGCATCGAGAGCAAGGTCAGGGCGGGCCTGTGGCGGCTCGAGGACAAGGAGGGCGGCTTCACGGCGGGCGATTTCGTCGGGCGCGCACCCATCGCCCAATCGCGGCCCGTCTGGCCATCCGAGGTCGAGCATCTCGCCGCGGCGGCGCCCATGCCGCATTATCCCGGCACTTTCGCGGGCGACATGCAGCGCGTCGCCCATGATCTCGTCTTCTCGGAGCTCGAAGCGGAGGAGATCTTCGCGCGCTATGTCTATGAATATCCGCAATGCCCCTGGCAGTTCCACCGCGAATCGGCGCGCATCTGCTGGGACGAGGCGCGCCATGTCGAGCTCCTGCTCGACGTGCTCGAGCGCTATGGCGGCCATGTCGGGCAATTCCCGGCCAAGGCGCCGGGCTTCGAGGAATTCATGAGCCTCTCTTCCCCGGTCGAGCGTATGATCATGGTGAGCGTCATTGCCGAAGGCGAGGTCTCGACCGACACCCAGACGCAGCATCGCGAAGCCTTCCGGCAAATGGGCGATGATCTCTCGGCCATCCTCAAGGATTATGAGATGGCGGACGAGGTGAGCCATGGCCGGTTCGGCGAGCGCTGGGCGAGGCGCCTCGCCCAGCAAATGGAGGCCGACTACGATACGGCCTATGCGCGGGCAAGGGACGCGCTCAACGCCTTCAAGGCGCGCCATCCCGAGGCCGAGGGCTCATCAGAGATAGGACTGGTGCGGCTCGGCGCCGACGAGGGCGGCTCGAAGCGCCTGGTCAATGCCACGGCGAAAAGGCTGCTCGGCTATTCGGAAGCGGAAATCCTGAGGCTGGTCAGCGAAAGCGGCGGGTCGCTGATCGAGGATGAAGCCGTCTGAGCGGGAAAAGCAACGCGGTCCGATCGCCCCCCGATCGGACCGCGCCTCCTGTCGCCATACGTATCGACCTTGATACGGCAGAGGCGTCAAAAGAGTTTCAATCCCGACACGGAAAATCAGGCGATTGCCGAAAGGCCCCATTAAGATTTGGCCGCAACCTTCGGTTCGGCGAAGAGCTCGGTTCGCGGCCCGCGTTCCAGATAGGTGTTGAGCGCAATATAGGAGCGCGTATTGCGGACGCCCGGGATGTCGTAGATCCGCTTCAGGAGCTGCTCCAAAGCCAGCGTGCCCTCGCAGCGCACCTTGAGGAGGATGCAGGTGTCACCGGCGACGGAATGCAGTTCCTCGATCCGGGGATCATCGGTAATCGCCAGCATTTCCGGGGTCTTGCCCCAGCCGTCGGTCGCGACATGGACGAAGGCGAGGAGGGGGCAGCCGATCGCCTCGCCGTCGATCTCGATGGTGGTGCGGCGAATGGCGCCCTGCGCCTTGAGCTTCTTCACCCGCTCATAGACGGAAGGGGCGGACAGGCCGAGCTTCTGCCCCAAGTCGCGGAAGGCGATGGTGGCATCATCGGCCAGAATGGCTAACAGCTTTCGGTCGGTGGCATCCATGGAGGTCGTCCTGTTAATGCGGTTCGGCAGTGAAAAATAGGCGATTTCCGAGATCAGCATAACATGATACGGGAGGATGTATAAATCCCTTATTGGTGTTAGTGTCATGACAGCGATCCCCAGCGATCAGTCTTTCCAGGGCCATCTTCTGCTTCTGATGTCGGGGATCGCCGCGGTCGGCATCCAGGCGCTGATGCTCTCGCCCCTGATGCCCGATATCGCGCGGGCGCTTGCGGCGGGGCCGGTCGAGGTCGGCATCGCCTCCGGCGCCTATGGCGTGGGCGTGGCGCTCTCGGCCCTTCTGGCAGCACCCAGGCTCGGCCAATGGCCGAAGCGGCGGGCGATCCAGATCGCCTTCGCCGTCATGGCGGCGGGCCTGGCGCTCTGCGCCTCGGCCTTCGACTGGCGGCTTCTGGTCGTGGGCCAGTTCGTCACCGGCCTTGCCGCCGGCGTCATCATTCCCGGCACCTACGCACTGACCGCCGACCTGACGCCCGACCATATGCGCTCGCGCGCCATCGGGCGCGTGATCACCGGCTGGTCGGTGGCGATGGTCGCCGGCATTCCCTTCGCCGCCCTGATCGCCGATCTCCTGAGCTGGCGCGGCACCTTCATCATCGTCGCAGCACTCGCCGCCGTGATGATCTTCGGCATCGGCCTCTTGCCGCGCGCGCAAGCCTCGGCGGCGTCGCGCCCGGTGCCTTATGCCCAAGCGCTCGCGGTCAAGGGCATTCCCCTGGTGCTCTTCGCCACCTTCGTGAACATGATCGCCTTCTATCAGACCTACACATTCATCGGCGATCATGTGCGCCATGTGCATGATGCCGGCGCCTGGCTCGGCGGGCTCTTTGCCTGCTCCTATGGCATAGGCTTCGGGCTGGCGGTCTTCTTCGACGGCTGGATCGATCGCGTCGGACCGTCGCGCCTGATGGCGGCCTCGCTCTTCGTCCTCGGCATCAATTACATCCTCTTGCCGCTGGCGACGTTCAACATCGCAACCGCCATCGCCTATCCGGTGGTCTGGGGTCTCATCCAGCATGTCGGGATGAACACGCTCGTCTCCTATATCGGGGCTGCTCCTCAGGCCGAGCGCTCGACCGCCATGGGGCTCTTCTCCTTCGTCACCTATGTGGCGGTGGGACTCGGCGGCGCCGCCTATGGCAGCGTCTATGCGGCGCATGGGATCTTCGCCAATACCATCGCCGCCACCCTAACCTTGTGGATCGGCGCAGCGGTAGTGTTCCTGCTGATGCCGAAAACGAAGGCCGCGGCTTAGGATCTAGACAGGGTAGCGCACAAAACCTCGTGATTGCGGGCCAAACGCGGCCTTGTTCCGTTACACGCGAGCCGCAATCGACACCGGGCTTAGGTGTTTGTTCGTGCGGGTGACCTTTCGAGGGCTTTGGTCTCTTGACATCGCGGGCCAAAGCGTGATTTGGAAAATTTCAGAATTGAGCCCATGTGCCCGGAGTTCATGGCCGGACTTGATCCGGCCACAACCGCTGCCGGGCATTTTACTTTTGTAATTCGCTCCCCAAAATGGAACCGTCGGATGACCAGTACGCCTTGCCAAAGCGCGGCGCTCGACCGCACCATCGCGCCATGGGCGGTGAAGATCGCCGCGTTCTTCGCCATCATCGTCGAAACCATCGTGATGATTGCCGAAAATATCAGCAGCAGCTTGCATGAGCTCGGCGCCCTGTTGCCGGAAGACCGGCGGCTGCTGGCGCCGTGCCCAGGGCTGTCTCGCCCGATGATGCCGAAGCTCGGCTTCCTGCCACTTTCGGTAAGCGTGCTCCATGCCCTTGCGCGCAGGCGCTCGCCCGAATTCGAGCGGTCCGTCACAATGAATCTGCGCGGCGAGAGCGAAGCCCAGGATCGGAGCCAGGACGAAGGACCTGCCGAGGCCGATGGTGGAAAGGCTCATGGATCACGAAAAGCCCTGAGGCAAAGGATTGAAAGGGGCATTGAAAGGGTCTGAAAGGGTATTGGAAGCGAGGGGCGTGTCCCAACGTAAAGATTCTGGCGCAGCTCTGCGCCCGTCTATGAGTCCCTTGTCAGCAGCGGAACACTAGCGCTGCATCTGCATCAGCTGGTCCATCGGCACCATATTGTGGTCGAGATTCGCCATGATCCACAGCGAACCGCCCACCACCAGGAGCACGATCAAAATACCGAAAGCGAGCGCCATCACGTTGTTGGTGTTGTCGGCCCCGGTCGTGATGTGAAGGAAGAAGACCACGTGCACGCCCATTTGCGCGATGGCGAGCACGATGATGGCGACGGGAATGCTGGGCAGCCAGAATATGTCCGTGCTGATCACGAAGAACGACGTGGCGGTGAGCAAGATGGCAAGGCCAAGACCCACGCCATAGCCGAGCAGGCGCTGGCCGACGCTGCCTTCTTCCTCGCCAGGCGGATATTCAGCCGCGCCGTGCGGCTCCTCGATCTCATGGCTCATAGGGCGACCCCCAGAAGATAGACGATGGAGAAAATGGCGACCCAGATGATATCGAGCGCGTGCCAGAACAGCGCAAAGCACAGATTGCGGCGCTGGATGTCGGGACGAAAGCCCTTGGCCTGAACCTGCGCCATCATCGTCAGCAGCCAAAGAATGCCAGCGAAGACATGAACGCCATGACACCCCACGAGCGCGTAGAAGGATGACAGGAAGGCGCTCCGCGTCGGGCCTGCGCCCCGCTCGATCATTCCGGCAAATTCCCTGATCTCCAATGCCAGAAAGGCGAGGCCGAGGACACAAGTGACCGCCATCGCGATCTGGAACCAAAAGCGGTTGCGCTCGGCGGCCGCGATGCTGGCGAGACCACAGGTGAAGCTCGAGGCGAGCAGAAAAGCGGTCTCAAACGCGACATTCGTCAGATCGAAAAGCTCGGCTCCGCTGGGGCCGCCCGCCGTCCTGGTCGCCAGCACCGCATGGGCCGCGAACAGGCATGAGAAGATGACCATGTCGCTCAGGATGAAGAGCCAGAAGCCGAAACCGGTCCTGATCCGCTTCTGATAGAGCTCGTCATGCGCCAGGGTTGCGGCGGTCATCGGGCGGCTCCCACGGCGCGCGCGACCTCATCCGCGGGGATCACATACCCCTCGTGATCGCGCCAGGCGAAGACGACGAAGGTCGCGAATGCGCCAATGAGACCGACAATCGCCATCCACCAGATATGCCAGATCATGGCAAAGCCTATGATGGTGGCGAAGAAGGCGCAGACGAAGCCCGTCGGCGAATTGAGCGGCATCTCGATGGGCTCATAGCGGACACCGCCCTTCGCCGAGCCTTCTTCACGTGCCTGTGCCTTCTGCGTCCAAAAGGCATCCTCTCCGGTCACCTGGGGCAGGACCGCGAAGTTGAAGCTGGGTGGTGGTGATGGCGTCGCCCATTCCAGCGACCGGCCGTCCCAGGGATCACCGCTCGTGTCGCGCAACTTTTCCCGCTGACGGATGCTGACGACCAGTTGCGCGATCTGCAGGATGATCCCGATCAGAATGATGCCGGCGCCCACTGCCGCGATCACCAGCCATGGCCGCCATTCCGCTACTTCATAGTGCTGCATCCGCCGCGTCGCGCCGAGGAGGCCCGCCGCATAGAGAGGCATGAAAGCAACATAGAAGCCGACGATCCAGAACCAGAAGGCTGCCTTGCCCAGCCCGTCGTGAAGCTTGAAGCCGAAGGCCTTCGGAAACCAGTACATGTAGCCGGCAAAGGCGCCGAACAGCACGCCGCCGATGATCACATTGTGGAAGTGGGCGACAAGGAAGAGGCTGTTATGCAGCACGAAGTCGACCGGCGGCACGGCCAGCAGAACGCCTGTCATCCCGCCGATGATGAAGGTCACCATGAAGCCGAGGGACCATAAAAGTGGTGCCGTAAACTGGATGCGGCCGCCATACATGGTGAACAGCCAGTTGAAGATCTTCACGCCGGTCGGCACGGCGATGATCATGGTGGCGATGCCGAAGATGGCGTTCACATCGGCGCCGGCGCCCATGGTGAAGAAGTGATGCAGCCATACCATGAAAGACAGAAGGCAGATCGACATTGTCGCGGCGACCATGGACCGGTAGCCGAACAACGGCTTGCGCGAAAAAGTGGAGATGACTTCCGAGTAAATGCCGAAGGCGGGAAGGACGAGGATATAGACTTCCGGATGTCCCCACGCCCAGATGAGGTTCATGAACATCATCATGTTGCCGCCGGCATCGTTGGTGAAGAAATGAAAGCCGAGATAGCGGTCGAGGATCAGCATGGCCAGCGTGGCGGTCAGGATCGGGAAGGCGGCAATGATCAGGAGATTGGTAGCAAGCGTCGTCCAGCAGAACATCGGCATCCGCAAGTAAGTCATTCCGCTGGCGCGCATCTTCAGGACGGTGGTGACGAGATTGATGCCGGACAGGACCGTGCCTATCCCTGAAATCTGCAAGCCCCATAGATAATAATCGACACCGACATCGGGCGAGTAGGGGAGCTCCGACAAGGGCGGGTAAGGCAACCATCCGGTGCGCGCGAACTCGCCGACGACCAGCGACAGATTGATCAATAGCGCACCGGTCGCGGTGAGCCAGAAGCCGACGGAGTTCAAGGTAGGAAAGGCCACGTCGCGCACGCCGAGCTGCAACGGCACGACAAAGTTCATCAGCCCGATCATGAACGGCATCGCGACGAAAAAGATCATGATCGTGCCGTGGGCCGAAAACACCTGATTGAAATGCTCGGGCGGCAGAAATCCCGGCGCATTGTAGGCGATCGCCTGCTGCAGGCGCATCATGATCGCATCGCTGAAGCCGCGCAGCAGCATGACCATGGCGAGCAGGATGTACATGATCCCGATCCGCTTGTGGTCGACGCTGGTGATCCACTCGTTCCATAGATAGGGAAAATGGCCGCGGACGACGACCCAGGCGAGAACCGCCAATATGGCCAATGCCACGATGGCGGACGCGATCATCGGCAGCGGCTGATCGAGCGGGATAGCAGCCCAGGAGAGCTTACCGAACATCGTGGATTTCCTCGTGCGCTCGCATCAATAGATGGCTTTCCATCCCGGAGCCGGCGGCAGTTTCTGCGTGGCGATCGCATGAAAGAGGGTGGGGTCGTCGAGCCGGTAGGTGATCCGTGAGCTGTCCATCGTCGGCATTGTCATGGCCTTGTATGTATCGGCATTCAGGACAAGAGGGCTCACGGCGGCTCTTGCCGCCCATGCCGAGAAATCGGCCGGCGAGACCACATCGACGTCAAAGACCATGTTGGGAAAGCCGTCGCCGCTGAAATGCGCCGACAGGCCTTGATAACGGCCGGTCTTGTCGGCGCGCAGGTGAAGCTGCGTGGTCATGCCGTTCATCGTATAGATCATGCTGCCAAGCTGCGGGATGAAGAAGGCGTTCAGCACGCTCGACGATGTCAGCTCGAAGCGCAGCGGCGCCCCCTCCGGGATCGTCAGCGTGTTGATGGTGGCCACTCGCTGGTCCGGGTAGATGAACAGCCATCGCCAGTCGAGCGAGACGACCTGGATTGTCAGCTCTTCGCCGGTGCCCGCGACCGGCTTGCGCGGATCGAGGTCATGCGCACCGATCCAGGTGACACCGCCAAGGAGAAAGATCGTCAGCGCGGGAATGGACCACACCACGAGCTCGATCCTGCCGGAATAAGCCCAGTCGGGGAGATAACGGGCGCGGCTGTTGGACTGGCGGAACCAGAAGGCAAAGGCGAAAATGGCGATGATCGTCGGCACGACGATGGCCAGCATGATTCCCAAGGAATTCAGAAGAATGATCTTTTGCGCAGCGCCAACAGGCCCTTGCGGATCAAGGACATTCATCGCCAAACCAAGCTCCCCCTGACTGGGATCGGTCAATATCGTCGCCGTCCAGTCGTATCAGAAGGAGATTGCGGGGCCAATGGGTATTGGAATGGAAGTTTCATGAAGGCGATCACGTTCATCCGGCATTCAGGGCGGATTGGCTATGCAGGGCCCATCACTGTGGAGGGTTTCGGCATGCTGATCTCTCGTTTCGTTCAGGCGGCTTTCCTGACGGCCGTGCTCGCACTCCCGGCTTCTGCCGCGGAGCAAATCGAATTTGTCCTGCCTTCGGGCAATATCGGCTGCATCTACACGCCGAAAGGCGGCGTGCCGGTCTATCAGCCGGTCGATGGCGGACCTGAATTGTCCTGTGACCGGGTCGAACCCAAATATGTGCGCATCGTGCTCGGGCCCAAGGGCAATGCCAAGCTCTACAAGAATGTCGGCGATGCCTCCTGCTGCTCGGCCGGGCCTAAGCTCGCCTATGGCAAGACGTGGAAAGCCGGCCCTTTCACCTGCAAGGCTTCGACCTCGGGCCTTGCCTGCCGGCGCGGCCAGCACGGCTTCTTCATGAGCCGGGCGCGGCTCGAGGCCTATTGACAATATATTGCAAGACGACAGAGCATTCGTCTCGTCGCCTTTCACGTTGCAAGGCATCCAAGTCCCGTCTCGACTGAAAACGCGGCAAGAACGGCTTCGTCATGAGCCGGTCACGCCTCAAGCCTATTAAATCATTCAACAAAGGGGAATGGGGATGCACAGGGGATTGTTCAGGCTCGTCCTGTTTTGCGCGTTTATCGTCATCGCAGCTGCAAGCGGCAAAGCGCAAGACAGCGTCACGCTCAAGGTCATGAGCTTCAACATCTGGTATGGCGGCGAGCAGGTGAGCTTCGCCAAGGTCATCGAGGCGATCAAGGCCGCCGATCCCGATATCATCGGCCTCCAGGAGCCGGACGGCAACACGGCCAAGCTCGCCGAGGCGGCGGGCTATCCTTATGTCGATACGCGCCGCCATATCATCAGCCGCTATCCCATATTCGATTCAGGCCTGGGCGAAGCGCCGGCCTCGCCCGGTCTCGTCTACTCGCTGAATGGCGTGGCGCCCGACGCGGTCCATGCCTGGATACTGGTCAGGCCCGGCAAAGTGGTGGCGATGGCCAATACACATCTCACCAGCGATCCCTATGGCCCCGAAGCTGTGCGCGACGGGAAGAGCCTCGATGAAGTCCTCAAGATCGAGACCGAGACGCGCCTGCCGGAGGCACAGCCGATCGCCGATGCGCTCGGCAAGCTTGCCAAAGCGAGGGTGCCTCTCTTCCTGACCGGGGATTTCAATTCGCCATCGCATCTCGACTGGACAAAGGAAGCCCAGGAGAAGCGCAAGGAGATCAAATTTCCGGTCATGTGGCCGGCATCGAAGCTCTTCGCCGATTCAGGCCTCACCGACTCCTATCGCGCTTTGCGGCCGGACCCCGCGAAGGATCCGGGCCTCACCTGGACGCCGGGCTATCCGGCACCCTATGTCCGTGCCGAAGAGACCCATGACCGCATCGACATGATCTGGTCGGCCAATGCCAAGCCGGTCGCGAGCGTGATCGCGGGCGAGACGGGCAATTCGGACGTCGCCATCGCCATCGATCCCTGGCCGTCGGATCATCGCGCCGTCGTCTCCACTTTCGATGTGGTGCCGATGGATGCTCCGGCCATGATCACCATCGAACCGCGGCCAGTCCTGGCCCGGCAGGATTTCCGCATCCGGGTGAATATGCCGGACAAGTCCGACTGGACGGCCGTCATCGTTCCGCGCGGCGGCGATCCCAAGAGCGATGCGATGACGGGGATCGCCAATGTCGGCTTCTGGGAACGGCCGACGATCAAGCTCGTCATTCCGGATATCGAGGCGGGCGAGTTCGATGCCGTGCTTCTCAACAAGGAAGGCAAGGAGCTGGCGCGCACGCAATTCACGCTCGCAGAGCCGGGGGCGCGGCCCGAGATCAGCACCGACAAGGACAGCTACAAGCCCGGAGAGAAGATCAAGATCAAGTTCGCCAATGCGCCAGGAAACAAATACGATTGGATCGCCGTCTATGCGCGCGGCGACGCCAATGTCTACAACTACCTGGGCTATGTCTATACCAACGCGCGCTTCAACGGCTCGGTCATTATCGACGAAAGCGTATTCAGCGAGCCTTTGCCGCAAGGCGAGTATGAACTGCGGCTGCTGAAGGACGATCACTATGCCGTCCAGGCAGTGGCCTATATTACCGTGCGGGATTAGCTATCGGCAGGCTGATCACGCGCCGAGCTCGATCAGAACGATCTCGGGCGGCACGCCGAAGCGGACGGGCAGGATGCTGCAGCCGAGCCCGCCCGACACGATGAGATGGCGGTCGTCCTCGACGACATGGCCATAGGCGAAGCGGTTGCCATAGGCCGACGGCACGACGGGCGAATAGCCGAAGAGGCGCACCTGGCCGCCATGGGTATGGCCGGCGAGCGTCAAGGCGACGCGCGTCGGCACCTTGGGGAAGGCGTCCGGCTCATGGATCATCAGGATGACCGGCGCATCATCGGTGACCTTGGCGAGCGTGGCGTCGAGGTCATCGAGGCCGGCGAAGCGGCCGCGGCCTTCGATGAACGCGAGCTGGTCGGCAAGCCCCAGGAGCCAGAAAGGCTTGTCCTGGTGCACCAGCCTGACGCCGTCATTCTCATAGACGGGAAAGCCGGCGGCCTCGAGCGCGGTGCGATAGAGGCAAGGACCGGCGCGGCGCTTCTGTGCCTGCCGGTCGTCCCACCAGTCGTGATTGCCGAGAATGGCGTGAGCGCCCAGCGGCGCTTTCAAGCCGGCGAGCACCGAAGCCGTGTCCTTGATCGTGACCTTGCGCGTCACCCAGCGATGGCCGGCAGCATAGTCGCCGAGCAGCAGGACAAGATCAGGATTGAGCGCATTCGCGGTCTCGACGATGCGCTCGACGTGCCTGAGGCTCATATAGGGTTCGCCGACATGAATGTCGGCAAGAGCGGCGATGCGCAATTTGAAATCGGTGGGCCAGCCAGGCGGGGTCAAGGCATAGTGCTGCACGCGGAGCAGGAAGCCCGGCTCGATGCCGAAGGCATAGCCCGTCACCGCGGCACCCGACAGGGCAAGGCCGCCCAGCCATTTGAAGAACGTCCGGCGATTCATGTCGTGTCGGGTTACCGCCCCTTCCAGACCGGCTTGCGCTTCTCGGCGAAGGCGCGCGCCCCTTCCTTCTGGTCCTCGCTCGAATAGAGCTTGTCGACGGTCGCCAGCTTGCGCTTGGTGACGAGGTCGAAAGCCTGCTGGACAGGAAGATGCGACGTCTCGCGCACCACCTCCTTGATGGCGGCGAAGACGAGGGGAGGGCCCTCGGCCAACGTCGCCGCCACCTCGCGGGCGCGGATCATCAGATTGGGCTGGGTCACGATCTCGTTCACGATGCCCCATTGCCTGGCTTCGTGGGCATCCATGCGCCGTCCGGTCAAAAGCAAGTCCATGGCGACATGATAGGGAATGCGGCGCGGCAATTTTATGGTCGCTGCATCGGCGAGCGTGCCAGAGTTAATTTCCGGTAATGCGAAGGTGGCGTGATCGGCGGCGATGATGATATCGGCCGCGATCATGATCTCGAAGCCGCCGCCAAAGGCGATGCCGTTGACCGCGGCGATGACCGGCTTGTCGAGGCCGGGCAATTCCTGCAAGCCGCCGAAGCCGCCAAGGCCATAATCCGCATCCGGAGCTTCGCCTTCGGCCGCAGCCTTCAGGTCCCAGCCCGGGCAGAAGAACTTCTCGCCGGCACCGGTGAGGATGGCGACACGCAAATCGGGATCGTCACGGAATTTGGCAAATATCTCACCCATGATGCGGCTTGTCGGGGCGTCGATGGCATTGGCCTTGGGCCGGTTGATGGTGACTTCGAGGACCTTGCCACGGCGTTCGACAATGATGGGTGAGCTCATGAATTATTCCTTGCGCATGCGGATGAGAGCATCGACCGCCATGGCACCTTGACCCGGAGGCAGGACGATGAGGGGATTGACGTCGAGCTCCTCTATAAGGCCGCGATGCGCCTCGGCAAAGGCCGCAATCGCCGCGACCGCCTTGACGACGCCGCCCTGATCGCCGGACTTGCCGCGGAAGCCTTCGATAAGCTTCCACACTTTCAATGATTTGAGTGCGCGCTCGATCTCAGGGCCTGATGTCGGCAGGATCAAGGTTGCCGAATCTTTGAGCAGTTCGGTCAGGATGCCGCCGGCGCCGAGGACGAGCCCTAAGCCGAATTGCGGATCGGCTTTGAGCCCGATGATGAGCTCGGCGACGCCGCCCGTCACCATGCGCTCGACGATGACATGATCGGCGAGATGCGCCATGCGCTGGGCGGCGGCCGCGACCTCGTCTGTGGTCTTGAGATTGAGTGCCACACCGCCAGCCTCGGTCTTATGCGCGATGGCGCCTGACGACACTTTGAGCGTCACCGGAAAGCCCAGTCTCTCGGCGGCTTTCACCGCTTCGGAATGAGGGCAGACAATGCCCTCCGGAACGGAAAGGCCATGCGATTTGAGAAGCTGCTTGGCGTCATGCTCGGAGAGCGTAAGAAGATCGCCGCCGCGCGCGGTCGTCGCGGGCGGGATCGGCGGCTTGTCGCGTCGCGCCCAGTTGCGGCCGATGAAGGCGGCCGCCTCGAAAGCGGTGAGGGCGTCATCGAGGCCCATCATCGGGGCGACGCCTGAGCGAGCCAGTTCATCAGCGAGATCGAGCGGCATGCATTCGGGCAGGCTCGCCACCATCGCCGTCCTGGCCTTGGTGGCGCGCGCCGCGTTGGCGAGCGACTTCGCCGTGACGAGCCAGGTATCGGGCTTCATCAAAGGGCTGGTCGGTATGTCGAGAATGAGCATCGCCACATCGAAGCCGCCGGACAGGACGGCGGAGAAAGTAGCAGTGAGCTTGTCCTCCTGGTTCCAGATGAAGGTGTGGTAATCGAGCGGGTTGTCGATCGACACATATTCATTGAGCGTCGCTGCGACCTTGGGCTTGGTGCAACCGTCGAATTCCGGAAAGCGCACGTCTTTCTCGATCGCCATATCGGCGATGAGCGCCGCTTCACCGCCCGAGCAGCTCATCGAAACTACGCGGTTGTCCTTGAGCGGGCCCCCATGGTGGAGGAATTTGAGCGTCTCGACGAAAGCCGTCACCGAGGTCATGCGCGCTATGCCGTGGCGCTCGAAGAGGGCGTCATAGAGCGTATCGGCCCCGGCGAGCGATGACGTATGGCTCATCGTCACCTTGGCGCCCTGTTCGGACCGCCCGGTCTTGAGCGCGATCACCGGCTTGCGGTTCGTGCGCGCGATCTCGGCCGCCTTGGCGAAAGCGGGAATGTCCTTGAGGCCCTCGATATGGAGACCGATCGCGGTGATGCGCTCGTCCTCGGAGAGCGCTTCCAGCATCTGAGCAATATCGACATCGGCCTGGTTGCCGATGGCGAAGACGGCGGCGACCGGCAAAGCGCGGCGCGTCATGGTGAAGTTGCAGGCGATGTTGCCGGATTGGGTGATGATGGCGACACCGCGCTCCAGGGGCTCGAGGCCATGCTCGTCGGGCCACAGAGCCGCATGCGCCATAGCATTGACGAAGCCGTAGCAATTGGGCCCCATCAGCGGCATGCCGCGGCCGGCGTCGAGAAGCTTTTGCTGCAGGTCCTTGCCGACGTCACCCGCTTCCGAGAAGCCCGAGGCATAGATGACCGCGCCGCCGCAGCCGATCTTGTTCAGATGGCGGACGATGTCGATGGTGGGCTCGCGCTTCACCGCGACGAAAGCGGCATCGGGGCTGCCGTCGATTTCCTCGACCGATCCGATGCAGGGAATGCCGCCGAGCTCGGCGCGCCTGGGATGCACCGCCCAGATCTTGCCGGTGAAGCCCAAAGCGCAGGTGCGCTCGATGGCGACCTCGCATTCATGGCCGCCGATGAAAGCGATGGATGTAGGAGAGAGGAAACGGGTGAGGGGGGTAGTCATGGCTTCTCAATTTATCCGCCGAGCGGTCTGAGCAATGACCGCGAGATGATGTGGCGCTGGATCTCGCTGGTGCCTTCCCAGATGCGCTCGATGCGGGAATCGCGCCAGATGCGCTCCAAAGGCAATTCTTCCATGACGCCCATGCCGCCATGGATCTGGATCGCCTCATCGGCGACCATGGCCAGCATCTCGGTCGCCTTGAGCTTGGCCATAGCCATGTCCATGTCCTCGACCGTGCCCTGGTCGTATTTCCAGGCGGCTTCGAGGGTGAGGAGCCAGGCGGCCTTGAATTCGAGCGCCATGTCGGCGAGCTTGAAGGACACGCCCTGGAACTTGCCGATCTGCTGGCCGAACTGCACCCGGTCGACCGCCCATTGCTTGGCGTGGTCGAGGGCTCGCTCGGCGCGGCCGATGCAGGTGGCGGCGACCTGGAGGCGTGTGGCGCCGAGCCAGGAATTGGCGACCTCGAAGCCCTTGTGCACTTCGCCCAGCACCGCCGATTTGGGCACGCGGCAGTCGGTGAATTCGAGGATGCAGTTGTTGTAGCCCCGATGCGAGACATTGCGGTAACCGTCGCGCACCACGAAGCCCGGATGCCCCTTGTCGACGAGGAAGGCGGTGATGAGCTTCTTCTTGCCGCGCGGCGTCTCCTCCTCGCCCGAAGCGGCGAAGAGGATGACGAAATCGGCGACATCGGCATGGCTGATGAAATGCTTGACCCCGGTGATGATGAAGTCATCGCCTTTCTGGACAGCGGAGCATTTCATGCCGCGCACGTCTGAGCCGGCACCCGGCTCGGTCATGGCGAGGCAGTCGGCTTTCTCGCCGCGCACCGAAGGGAAGAGATATTTCTCGCGCTGCTCGCCTTCGCAGGCCATCAGGATGTTGGAGGGCCTGGCCACGCAGTTCCAATGCAGCGCGTAATTGGCGCGGCCGAGCTCGCGCTCATACATGACCCAGGTCTGGGTATCGAGGCCGGCGCCGCCCGCTTCCGCCGGCATGTTGGCAGCGTAGAGCCCAGCTTCGATCGCCTTGGCCTTGAGCTCTTCATAGAGATCCTTGCGCAATTCGCCGGTGCGCTCGACCTCGTCTTCATGCGGGAAGAGCTCTTTCTCGACGAAATCGCGCGTCGTCTTGACGATCATGCGCTGCTCTTCGGTAAGGGCGAAATCCATGGCTAGCTTCCTATGTGAAATGTCTCGGAATGGCCGTCGACCGAGATCGCCTGGCCGGTCACCATCTTGGCGGCGGGCGAGGCGAGGAAGAGGCACATATCGGCGATCTCTTCCGGTTTGACGAAACGCTTGATCGACTGAGCCTGGACGTATTCCTTGTAGACGAGATCGGGCGCGACGCCGCGGCTTTCGGCTTCCGCCTTCATCACCCGGTCCATCCGCGGGCCCTCGACGGCGCCCGGGCAAATGGCGTTGGCGCGGACGTCATATGGGCCGAGCTCGACGGCGAGCGACTTGGTGAAGCCGATCACCGCCCATTTGGCGGCGGCATAGGGCGTGCGCAGGCCATAGCCGAAAAGGCCGGCGGTCGATGAGATGTTGATGATGGACCCTGAGCGCTGGTCCTTCATGATCGGTGCTGCGCGCCTCGCGCACAGGAACTGCGCATCGAGGCAGACGCTCAAGCATTCGCGCCAGTCGTCGAGCTTGAGCTCCTCGACATAGCCGGTCGGCCCCTTGGTGCCGGCATTGTTGACGAGCACATCGAGACCGTCGAGGTCGTCCATGGCATCGTCGAACCACTGGTCGATCGCTTCCTCATCGGTCACGTCGAGATGGGTGGCGGCGATCTGCGGATATTTCTCGGTCGCCTCGCCGAGCGCCCGCTCATCGACATCGCAAATATGCACCTTGGCGCCCGAGTCGGCGAAGGCTTTGGCGATGACCCAGCCTATGCCTGAGCCACCCGCCGTGATCATGACACGCTGAAGCATTATGCCCTCCGGTTGGATATCAGCGCTTCTTCTTTTTCGCTGGTTTCTTCCTTGCGGCCGTCTTCTTGGCGACGGGCTTCTTCTTGTTGTCCTTCTTGGGCACGCTCATGACCCGGCCGAGCTCGGCCGGCGCTTTGAGCTTCTTGTGCGCGGCCCAGACGACGGACACGGCTTCGAAGATGTCCGCGCGCATGGGAACGACCTTGCCCGCCTTCTGGTCGACATGGAGCTGCATGATCTCGTTGGTGGCGACGAGTTCACCCGTCTTGCCATGCAGCATGCGGTGGAAGAGATGCACGCGCTTCTCATCGGCACCGACAAGCTGCGTCTCGATGGTGAAAGGCTCGCCCGCTTTCATCTCGCGATAGTAGTTGAGATGGGTCTCGGCGGTGAAGAAGGTCAGCCCTGAGGCGCGATAGGCATCGTCATCGCCGATATAGCGCAAGAAGGCATCGAGGCCGTCGCCGAAGGCCACGAGATAATGAGCGTCCTGCATGTGATTGTTGTAGTCGACCCAGGAAGTCATGACCGTGCCGTGATGCAGGGCGAGCGGGCCTTCGATCTTGGCGCCCTTCTTCCAGCGCTTGAGCGCCTTGAGGCGGCGTTCCTCCTCGCGCGCCAGCACGAGGCCGGCGCCGACCTTGTGCTGCTTGAAGAGATGCATCATGTCGACCAGCACGTCGTTGCGCTTGGCCTCGATCTCGGCGACCGTCAGGCCGTCGGCCTGGGCCTCGCAGCCTTCGACCAGGCGCGTCTCCAGGGCGTCGTTCCATTTCGGATAGCGCAGATCCGTCCAGGGCAATTCGAGGCTCGGATCGAACTGCTTGATGAAGGCGCGCATGCCGCCGGGGCCGCCTGCCGCGTGATAGGTGAGGAAGGAGCCCATGAAGGCCCAGCGCATGCCGGCCGAATAGACGATCGAGTCGTCGATGTCGGCGGTCGTGCCGATGTCCTTGTCGAGGACATGCAGCGCCTCGCGCCACAGAGCTTCCTGCAGGCGGTCGCAAATATAGCCGTCGATCTCCTTCTTGAGGCGCAGCACATGCATGCCGATCGCCTCGAAGTACTTGCCGGCGCGGTCCATCGCCTCGGGCGATGTCTTCTCGCCGGGGACGGTCTCGACCAAAGGCAGTAAATATACCGGGTTGAAGGGGTGGGCGATGATCACGCGTTCGGGGTGAGCGCATTCCGATTGCAGCCGAGTCGGCAGAAAGCCCGAGGAGGAGGACGCGATGATGACATCGGGCCGGCTGTGAGCGTCGAGCTCCTTGAATAGCCTGATCTTCAATTCCTCGCGTTCGGGCGCCGCCTCATGGATGAAGTCAGCTTTCGATGCCATCTCCCTGAGATCGGTGGTGAAACTGAGCTTGCCCTTTTTCACCTTGGGGGTGTTGAGAAGGCGGATCATCGAAGGCCAGGCGACATCGATGGCGGCCCTGAGCTTGGCTTCGGCGGAAGGGGCCACGTCATAGGCGATGACGTCATAGCCCCGGATCAGAAGGCGCGCGGCCCAGCCCGCGCCAATGAGGCCCGTTCCCGCAATGCCGACGGTCTTGATGGACATGGATGTTCTCCCGGACCGTCTAGCGCTTCTTGAGCTTCAGGATGTCGCGGGCCTCATCGGGGCTTGCGACCTTCGAGCCCAAAATCTCGATGATCTTGACGGCGCGCTCGGTGAGCGTGCCGTTCGAGGCATAGACGCCTTTCTCAAGATAGAGATTGTCCTCGAGGCCGACGCGAACATGGCCGCCCAAGAGGATCGCCTGCGCCACCATCGGGAACTGGTTGCGGCCGATGCCGAAGGCGGCCCAGACGGCGTTCTTCGGCAATTCGCCGACCTGATAGGCCATGGTCTGCGTGTTGACCGGCGCGCCCCACGGAATGCCGAGGCAGAGCTGGAAGAGCGGCGGGTCTTCGATCAGGCCTTCGGCGACGAGCTGCTTGGCGAACCACAGATTGCCGGAATCGAAGATCTCCATCTCGGGCTTGACGCCATAGGACTGGATGAGCTTCGCCTGCTCGCGCAATTGCGCCGGCGTCTGCACCACGATGGTGTTGCCGTCGCCGAAATTGAGCGTGCCGCAATCGAGCGTGCAGATCTCGGGGCGCAGTTCCTTCACATGGAGAAGGCGTTCAACCGGACCGACCAGATCGGTATTCGCCTCGTTGAACTGGCGCGGCGTCTCGCCGGGGCCGATCTCGACATCGCCGCCCATGCCGGCGGTCAGATTGATGATCACCGTCTTGTTCTTGGCGCGGATGCGCTCGACCACCTCGGCATAGAGCTCGACATGGCGCGCGCCCTTGCCGGTCTTCGGATTGCGCACATGGCAATGGACGACGGCGGCGCCGGCGTCGGCGGCCTCGAGCGCCGCATTGGCGACCTGCTCCGGGGTGACCGGAATGGCCGGATGCTTGCCGACCGTGTCGCCGGCACCGGTCACGGCACATGTGATGATGACTTTCGGATTCATTCTGTCTGTCCTCCCAGGAAATGTCTGGCGGCAGACTAGGGTCGGTTTCTCTCAGTGATTTGACTTTTTTCGACATTTGATTGATTTTACTCGCCGCAATTCCTCCTTCCCCCTTGTGGGGAAGGTGGCGCGAAGCGCCGGATGGGGGTTCGATGTCAAGACTGAGAGCGCGCCAGTTACGCAAAACCATGACCCCACAGGAGATAAAGCTCTGGGTGCAATTGAAGTATCTCAACCGAAATGGGTTTCACTTTCGCCGCCAAGCCTCGATCGGCCAGTACATCGTCGATTTCGTTGAGTTCGGTCAGAAATTGATCATTGAGGTGGATGGCTCGCAGCACGGTGTTGAGCAGGGCGAGGTAAAAGATCGCATTCGAGACAAGCATTTCACCGATGATGGATTTCAGGTTCTCAGATTTTGGAACCATGAGATCGATCGCAGTCTCGACGGCGTGATAGATGCTCGCTGTGCTGTGCTGAAGGAACGGCCCCCATCCGTCTCCCCCGGCGCAACGCCGGGGGAGCCACCTTCCCCACAAGGGGGAAGGAGAAAATAGATGCCCCGCGACGTCGCCTTCCTGCTCATCCCGCGCTTTTCCATGATCGCGCTGTTCTCGGCGCTCGAGCCCTTGCGAGTGGCCAACCGCTTCGCCGGCGAGGCCTTTTCCTGGCGCTTCGTATCGATGGATGGCGCGGCGGTCTCGGCCTCGAACGGCATTCCCGTCTCGGTCACCGCCGGCATCGATGCCATCGGGCGGCCCGATGTCGCGATCGCCTGCGCTTCCTATGACCAGGAAGCCGGCATGACCCGGCCCGTCTTCAACGAACTGCGCCGGCTCGCCCGCAACGGCACGCTCTTGGGCGGTGTCGATACCGGGGCCTTTCTGCTCGCGGGAGCAGGGGTGCTCGACGGCCATCGCGCCACCGCCCATTGGGAGACTTTGCCGGCTTTCCGCGAGAGCTATCCCGATATCGATGTGGTCGAGGCGACCTATGTCATCGACCGCGGACGCATGACCGCCTCGGGAGGTGCCGCCCCCCTCGACATGATGCTCGACTGGCTGGGGGCCATCGAGAGCGAGAAGCTGGCGCAGAAAGTGGCGGACACGCTCGTCCATACCCGCCATCTCAATCATCCGGGCGAGGCGCGCGTGCCGGCGGGCTCGCGCTACGCCATCGACGATCCGCGGCTCGTCAAGGCCATCAGGCTGATGGAGGAGCATGTGGAAGACAGGCTGACGCTCGAGGACGTGGCGCGGACAGTCGAGATTTCCGGCCGGCAGCTCGAGCGCCTGTTCCATAAGCATCTGCAGATGACGCCGGTCGGCTTCTATCGGCAATTGCGCCTCGAGCGTGCCCATCGCCTGCTCGCCTATTCGCGCCTCACTGTGCGCGACGTGGCGCTCGCCACCGGCTTTTCGACGCTCGCCGAATTCTCGCGCGCCTTCAAGGGACGCTATGGAAGGCCGCCCAGCCATGCCAGGCAGCTCGTATCATGAAGCGCCTGTGGCAGAGAACCATGATCGCGCTCGCGCGCTCAGGCCGGGTCAAGGACTACATGCAGCGCGACAGCCGGATGACGGGGCTCGCCCGCCGCTTCCTGGCAGGGCCCGACGTGTCGTCAGCGATCACTTCCGCGCACCGGCTCCTGGACGAGAAAGGCATCCGCACATCGTTCTTCTATCTCGGCGAATATGTCGACCGGAAGGAGCTGGTGGCCGAGAATGTGGCCCAGAAGCTCGGCATCGCGGCCAGGCTCAAGGACGAGGCCCTCGATGTCCATGTTTCGGTCGATCCCACCCAGATCGGCCTGCAAACCGATCCGGCTCGCGTCGGGGTGCATGCGCTGAGCATCGGCCAGGCCATCACCGAGGCGGCTTCCGGCAAGGCTGGCCTCCATTGCCTCATGCTCGACATGGAGGACAGTTCCGTCGTCGACTTCACCATTGCCTTGCATGATGAATTGCGCCGCATGGGCCTGCCGGCGGCGATCACGCTGCAGGCCTATCTCAGGCGCAGCGAAGCGGATCTCGAGCAACTGATCGCCGCGGGCGCCAAAGTGCGCCTCGTCAAGGGCGCCTTCGTCGGCACCAGCGATGTCGCCTTCACCACCGAGACCGAGATCAAGGGCAATTATCGCAAGCTGGTCGGGCTGATGCTGAGTCCTGAGGCGCGAGCCCAAGGCTTCTATCCGATCATCGCCACCCATGACGACCTGATCCAGGCCGAGGCCGTCGGGCTGGCGCGAAAGAACGGCTGGGCGAAAGGCTCCTACGAGTTCGAGATGCTGCTCGGGGTCAGGAGCGACGTTGCCGAAAGCCTGGCGGCGCAAGGCGAAAGGGTCAGGCTCTATGTGCCCTTCGGGCGCGACTGGTGGCCCTATGCGGTGCGACGGATCGGGGAAAAGCCGGCCAATGGCCTGCTCCTGGCGAGGTCGCTGCTCAGCGGGAAGAAAGCGCCGCCTGCCACTCCTTGATGGCCTCGAGCGGCCAGAGCAGCATGATGATGTTGAGGGTGAGATTGTCGCGGATCATGAAGCCGGTGAACAATTCGAAGCCGATCGCCAGCGCCACGGTGACCCAGACCGGGGCCTTCGCGGCGATGAAGAAGCCCACCACCATCGCCAGCATGTCGCAGATCGAATTGAGAACGCTGTCGCCATAATAATCGAGCGAGATCGTGGCCTCGCGATAGCGATCGATGATGAAATCGGTGTTCTCGAAGATCTCCCAGGCGCCTTCGACCAGAATGGCGAGGCACAAGCGCAGGCCCAGCGGCCAGCGCCGGCCGACGAGCCACAACAGTCCATAGAAGATGAAACCGTGGATGAGATGGGAGGGGGTGTACCAGTCGGTGATGTGCTGGGAATTCTCCGAGCTCATCACCACGCCATGCCAGAGCTTTACATAGCCGCATTTGCAAATGGGCTCGCGGCCCATGGCGAGGAGGATGACAGCGCTGGCCGCAATCAGGGCCGCCGCTGCTATCCAATAAGCCGTCTGGCGTCCGGACCGGCTGGGGATCGTCATATCCGTCATAGCCGGCCCCATACTGCCTGATTCGGTGCCATTCAACCCCGCGGGAGCGCCCCGGGGCGAAAGAATACGGCCGCGTCGCCGCGGCCGTATCATGAGGGTGCAGTTACTGGCTTCGCGACGGGAGTGACTTCATGATCCCCTGGCTCGGGGGCTTCGGCTGCGGATTGAGGCCTTTGGCGACTGCCGGGTTCTCGAATTTGACGCCCTGGGCCACCTTGGCGGTCACGATATCGTATTTGGGCACATATTTATGGGCGAGCGTGGGGCTGACGCCCGGGCTCACCTGCGCGGCCGGCTGCGCCGTTGCCGCGTGGGCCGAGAGACCCAGGGCCAAAGCGGCGATGATCGAAAATGACTTCATGAACAGAGCTCCGGTTGATGGGGCGATGTTGTGTGCCTCAACGGTGCCGATCATACCGCGCTCCGGCTGAATCCGGCTTGAAACGCCCATTCATTCCCAATTCAATCTCATGTCAGGATCTTGTCCGGACCATGGCCAAGACCTCATGCGTCGGCAGCCGGCGCCTCGACCAGCTGGCAGCCGACGATCTTCCAGGAGCCGTCCGGCTGGCGCTCCATGGCGTAAAGGGCAGTCCAGGCCTTGCCGTTCACGTCGATGATGGTGACATGCTGGGTCGGCGCCCCGCCCATCTCATTGCCGATGCGGCCGAAGGAATAGGATTGCCGGCGATAGATGGGCGGATAGCCCTTCTGGACCATGGACATGAAGATCTCCGGGGAAGGAAACAGGCGCTTGATGGCCGGGGCGGCAAACCCATAGGCTGCGGCTCCGTCATCGGCGTTGAAGGCGCTGAGCTGGTTCGTGATGATGCGCTGGAATTCCTGGGCTTCTGCCTCGCTGACGGCCTGCGCGGACAGGGCGCCGGGAAAGGCGAGCAGGGCCAATAGGCCGAAGGCGAAAAGGGTCAGTCTGCGGGTCATGGCGAGCCTCCATCCAGGTCTTACGCACTGCTGACACCGGTGGTTTCAGATACCCATTATCGCACAAAATGCCTGTCGATTCAGTCTACTGTACTTTGGTCGCTATTGGTTATTGCTTGACCCTGTCGCGGCAGCGCGCAAGGATGCGCGCGGCGAAGACATATGATCCGCGCCCAATAATGCGCCATGTCTGGGGTCGCGCGATCTCTCGGGAGGAAGCGTTGATGTCTGCGATTTCCATGAAAGTGAACGGAAAAGCTGTGTGCGGGACGGTCGAAGCGCGCACGCTTTTGGTAGAATTCCTGCGCGAGAATCTCGGCCTGACCGGCACGCATGTAGGCTGCGATACCAGCCAGTGCGGCGCCTGCGTCGTGCATGTGAACGGCCGGGCGATCAAATCCTGCACCGCGCTCGCCATCGCCTGCGACGGCGCCGATGTGGCGACGGTCGAAGGCCTCGCCAAGAACGGCAAGCTGCATCCGATGCAGGAGGCGTTCCGCGAGCATCATGGGCTGCAATGCGGCTTCTGTACGCCCGGCATGCTCATGGCAGCGGTCGATCTGGTGAAGCGCAAGGGCAAGAAGCTCGACGAAGAAACCATCCGGCACGAGCTCGAAGGCAATATCTGCCGTTGCACCGGGTATCACAACATTGTTAAGGCTATCCAGGCCGGCGCCGAGAACATGTAAGCGCGAGGCGAAGGAGACACATCATGAGTGACACCGGAATCGGCGCCCGCGTGAAGCGCAAGGAAGACCACCGTTTCATCACCGGCAAGGGCCAATATACCGACGACATCAACCTCAAGGACCAGACCTACGCCTATTTCGTGCGCAGCCCGCATGCGCATGCCACGATCAAGTCGATCAAGGTGCCGAAATGGAAGCCGGAAGAGGGCGTCGTCGCCGTCTTCACCGGCGATCATGTCGCCGAGGACAAGATCGGTGGCCTCATTTGCGGCTGGATGATCCATTCCAAGGACGGCTCGCCCATGAAAGCGGGCCCGCATCCGATCCTGGCGCTAGGCAAGGTGCGCTATGTCGGCGATCACGTCGCCGTCGTCATTGCCGAAACCAAGGAGCAGGCGAAGGCCGCGGCGGCCAAGATCAATGTGAGCTATGACGTGCTGCCGCATGTCGTCGATGCGGCCAAGGCAACGAAGTCCAAGGCGCAGATCCACGACGTCGCGCCCGACAACACCGTCTATGAATGGTCATTGGGCGACAAGGCGGCGACCGAGGCCGCGTTCCAGCGCGCCCATCATGTGACCAAGCTCGATCTCGTCAACAACCGGCTCATCCCCAATGCGATGGAGCCGCGCGCCGCCATCGGCTCCTATGATGCCGGCAACGACCATTTCACGCTCTACACCACGAGCCAGAATCCGCATGTGGCGCGGCTCGTGATCTCGGCCTTCCATGGCATCGCGCCTGAGCACAAGTTGCGCGTCATCGCGCCCGATGTCGGCGGCGGCTTCGGCTCGAAGATCTTCATCTATGCCGAGGAAGTCGTCTGCACATGGGCGTCCAAGCGCATCGGCGGGCGGCCGGTGAAATGGACGGCGGAGCGCACCGAAAGCTTCCTCGCCGACGCGCATGGCCGCGATCACGTGACCCATGCCGAGCTCGCGATGGATGAGCAGGGCCATATTCTGGGCCTCAAATGCCACACGATCGCAGGCATGGGCGCCTATCTGTCGACCTTCGCCTCCTGCGTGCCGACCTATCTCTATGCGACGCTGCTCTCCGGCCAATATGCCATCCCCTCGATCTATGCCGAGGTGGACGCGGTCTATACCAATACGGCGCCCGTCGATGCCTATCGCGGCGCCGGCCGGCCGGAAGCGACTTATGTCGTCGAGCGCATCGTCGAGACGGCGGCGCGCGAGATGAAGATCGATCCGGCGGAATTCCGCCGCCGCAACTTCGTAAAAACCTTCCCGCACCAGACGCCGGTCATCATGACCTATGATGCGGGCGACTATGACGCCTCGCTCGAGAAGGCGCTCGAGATCGCCGACTACAAGGGCTTTGGCCAGCGCAAGGCGGCGGCCGCCAAGAAAGGCAAATTGCGCGGCATCGGCTTCGCCAACTACATCGAAGCCTGCGGCATCGCGCCCTCGGCGGCGGTGGGGTCGCTGGGTGCCGGCGTCGGCTTGTGGGAATCGGCCGAAGTCCGGGTCAATCCGGTCGGCACGGTCGAGGTCCTGACCGGCTCGCACAGCCACGGCCAGGGCCATGAGACGACCTTCGCCCAACTCGTCTCCGACAGGCTCGGCATCGACATCAACACCGTCGCGATCGTCCATGGCGACACCGACAAGGTGCAGTTCGGCATGGGCACCTATGGCTCGCGCTCGGGTGCCGTCGGCATGACGGCGATCGCCAAGGCGCTCGACAAGGTCGAGGCCAAGGCGAAGAAGGTCGCCGCCCATGTCATGGAAGCGGCCGAAGGCGACATCGAGTTCAAGGACGGCAGCTTCTCGGTCAAGGGCACCGACAAGAAGATGGCCTTCGGCGAAGTGGCGCTCGCGGCCTATGTGGCGCACAAATTCCCGACCTCCGAGATCGAGCCGGGCCTCAAGGAAAGCGCCTTCCACGATCCGACCAACTTCACCTTCCCGGCCGGCTGCCATATCTGCGAGGTCGAGATCGACCGCGATACCGGCGTCACCGAGATCGTGAACTGGACGGCGGTCGACGATTTCGGCACCATCATCAACCCGATGATCGTCGAAGGCCAGGTGCATGGCGGCATCACGCAAGGCGTCGGCCAGGCGCTGACCGAGAACTGCGTCTATGACTCGGATTCGGGCCAGCTCATCACCGGGTCCTTCATGGATTACTGCATGCCGCGCGCCACCGACGTGCCGTCCTTCAAGCTCGGCTTTACCGAGACCAAATGCCCGTCCAATCCTCTGGGCATGAAGGGCTGCGGCGAAGCGGGCGCGATCGCGGCACCGGCGGCGGTGATGAATGCCGTCACCGATGCTTTGGGCGTCAAGGACCTGGCGATGCCGGCAAGCCCGCACATGGTCTGGAAGACGCTCCACGCCACGAAGATGGCAGCGGAATAAGGGAGGCGACATATGGAAAACTTCAACTATCACCGGCCTACGAAACCCGCCGACGCCGTCAAGCTGATGAAGAAGGCGAAGGACGGCAAATTCCTGTCGGGCGGCATGACGCTCTTGCCGACGATGAAGCAGGGGCTCGCCGCTCCTTCCGACATCATCGATCTCGGCGGCCTCAACAATGCCGGCGTGACCGCGGCCGCCGCCAAGGTGACGGTGAAGGCGGGGACGCCGCATGCCGATGTCGCCGCCGACAAGGGCGTCAAAAAAGCCATCCCGGCATTGGCGAAGCTCGCTTCCGGCATCGGCGATCCGCATGTGCGCAATCGCGGCACGATCGGCGGCTCGGTCGCCAATAATGATCCGGCGGCGGACTATCCTTCAGCCGTGGTCGGCCTCGACGCCACCGTCGTCACGTCCTCGCGCAAGATCCCGGGCGACAAATTCTTCACCGGCATGTTCTCGACCGCCCTCAAGGACGACGAGATCGTGACGGCGGTCGAATTCCCGGTGCCGAAGCGGGCGGCCTATGCGAAATTCCCCAATCCGGCGTCGCGCTATGCGATGGTCGGTGTCTTCGTGGCCGAGCTCAAGGACGGCTCGGTGCGCGTGGCGGTGACGGGGGCAGGGCCCAAGGTCTTCCGCGTGCCGGAAATGGAAAAGGCGCTGCAGGCGAAATTCTCGGCCGACGCCATTGCCGGCATCTCGGTCAGCGCCAAGGGCCTCAACAGCGACATCCATGCCTCGCCCGAATACCGCGCTCATCTCGTCAATGTGCTGGCGCGGCGCGCGGTGGCGGCGGCGAAGTAGACCTGTTGGATCTGCATCATCTTGGGGCTCGCATGTTCCAGCATGCGGGCCTTTTGCTTGAATGACACCGTCGACACCCAAATCGCATGTCCTCCTGGCGAGCCAGGCGCCGGTGGCGGTGATCTTCTATCGCAAGAGCCGGCTCACCACCTATTGCCTGCATCTCGATTATGAAAGGCGGAAGAACGGCTGCCGCGACCGGCTGAGCAAGGGTTCGCGCTTCTATGGGCGGATCTTTCCCGAACGCTCGGATCTCTCGCCCGACGGCAGCCTCATGATCTATTTCGCCATGCGCGGCAAGCGGACGGCGGGCAAGTCGGATCCATCGACCTGGACGGCCTTGTGCTCGCCGCCTTGGCTCAAGGCGCATCTGTTCTTCCCCAATGGGTCGACCTGGGGCGGCGGTGGGGTGTTCCTGCGCGATCGGCGGCTGGTCGTCTTCGATTCGCCACCGAAAGATGCCGGGCCCGAATATGAGGTGTTCCGCCATTACGAGATCCTGCGCGACACCAAATCGCTGCCGGCAGGCGAGAGAGCGATCCTCGAGGCGCGCTTCAAGCCGCCGGCCGTTGCGACATATCCCCAACCATCAAGCGGCCACACCAAGCCCCTGCTGGTCAGGACGGCACGGCCGCACCGTCTCGGCAGCTATGAGCAATTCGACTATGTCCTGAAAGACGCCGCCGGCTACGATATTGACGGGGCGGAGGAAATCGTGCTGGCGAACTGGGCGGGGTGGGACATATTCGGGCGGCTTCTGGTGGCGGCCGGGCGCCATCTCAATATATATGAAGTGAAGCCGGGTAGGCCCTTGCCCGAACCCGCCAAGATCCTCGATCTCGAGGCGGTAATTTAGTCAGGAAGCACGGAATGGATTCTAGCAGCAAAAAGAATGGCCTCCCGCCCTCGATCGATGCCGTGGCCGAGCTCCTGAAGTCGCAAGGCTATATCGCCGACCGGGCGCTCTCGACCGTCGTCTTCCTCGCCCTCAAAATGGGCCGGCCCTTGTTCCTCGAAGGCGAGGCGGGCGTGGGCAAGACCGAAATCGCCAAGGTGCTCGCGGAAGCGCTCGGCCGGAGGCTCATACGCTTGCAATGTTATGAAGGGCTCGACGTCAATGCGGCGGTCTATGAATGGAATTATTCCGCCCAGATGATCGAGATCCGCCTCGCGGAAGCTTCGGGCGAGCTCGACCGCGAGCGTTTGGGGCACGACATCTTTTCGGAGCGCTTCCTCACCAAGCGGCCCTTGCTGCAGGCGCTCGAGGCGCCGAAGGGTTTGGCGCCGGTGCTCCTCATCGATGAGCTCGACCGCACCGATGAAGCCTTCGAGGCTTTCCTGCTCGAGGTGCTGTCGGACTTCCAGGTGACGATCCCCGAACTCGGCACGATCTCAGCGGTCGAGCCGCCGATCGTTGTCATCACCTCCAATCGCACGCGCGAGGTGCATGACGCGCTGAAGCGGCGCTGCCTCTATCACTGGGTCGGCTATCCCGATGCCGAGCGCGAGATCGCCATCATCAAGGCGAGGCGCCCCGATGCGCCGGCGGCGCTGGCGCGCGAAGTGGTGAGCTTCGTCCAGGCGCTGCGGCAAGGTGAGCTCTATAAATCACCCGGCGTCGCCGAGACGCTCGACTGGGTCTCGGCCTTGCACGAGCTCGATGCCGTTTCGCTCGATCCGCAGACGGTCAACGACACGCTGGGCGTGCTGCTCAAATACCAGGACGACATCGTGCGCATGGAAGGCTCGGAGGCCAAGCGCATCCTCGACCAGATCAAGGCCGAGATCGCGACCATGTCGAGGGTGTGATGGACCGGCCGTCGCTCGTGCCGGGACAGGGAGCGCCGTCGGGCCGGCTCGCGCTCAATATCATGCATTTCGCCCGTGTGCTGCGCGAGGCGGGCCTGCCGGTTGGTCCCGGCCATGTGATCGATGCGCTCGATGCGGCGCAAGCCGGGGCGCTCAGATCGCGCGAGGACTTCTATTGGACATTGCATGCCGTCTTCGTCAAACGGCGCGAGCACAAGGAGATCTTCGACCAGGCCTTCCACGTCTTCTGGAAGAAGCCGAAGATGCTGGAGCAGCTCATGCAGCTGATGTTCCAGCAGATCACCCGGCCCGCCGATGAGAAGGCGAAGAAAGCAGGCTTCCGGCGCCTGGCGGAAGCGATGTTCGACAAGGTGGAAAGCCAGAGCCGGCGCGAGGAAAAGCCGGACTCGCTTGAATTCGACGCGACATTCTCGCATTCGGACATGGAAGTCCTGCGCCGGAAGGATTTCGAGCAGATGACGGTGACTGAGCAGGCGCAGGCGCGGCAAGCCATTGCGCGGCTCAATGTCCATCGCCTCGAAATACCGACGCGGCGTTTCCGGCCGTCGCATGCGGGCGAGCGCATCGATCTCCGGCGCACGCTCAAGGGATCGCTCAGGGCCGGCGGCCATCTGATCGACCTCGCCCGGCGCGAGCGGCAATGGCGCGAGCCGCCGCTCGTCGTGCTCTGCGACATTTCGGGCTCGTGCTCGAATTACAGCCGCATGTTCCTGCATTTCCTGCACGGGCTGATGAACGACCGCGAGCGCGTCTCGGTTTTCCTCTTCGGCACGCGGCTCACCAATATTTCGCGCGAGCTGAAACGGCGGGATGTTGATGAAGCGATGGCGCGCGTGTCCTCGGCGGTGAAGGACTGGTCGGGCGGCACGCGCATCGGCAGCGCGCTCAAGGAGTTCAACTATAAATGGGCGAGGCGGGTGCTGACGCAAGGTGCCCATGTGCTCATCATGACCGACGGGCTCGATCGCGAGGATGTCGCCTTGCTCACCACCGAAATGGCGCGCCTCAAGCGGTCGGCCCGGCGCATCGTGTGGCTCAACCCGCTGCTGCGCTATGAGGGATTCGAGGCGCGGGCCGCTGGAATTCGCGCCATGATGCCCTATATCGATGAGTTCAGGCCGGTGCATTCGCTGGAGAGCCTCGGCGATCTGGCAGCCGCGCTTGCGGCTCCAAGGCGTCAAGAGCATGATCCGAAGCAATGGCTCAAGGCCGGTTAGGAGGTTCACCATGGCAGGTTCCGACGCATCCGTACTCGATCAGGCGGCGCAATGGCTCAAGGATGGGCGGCAAGTGGCGCTGGCGACCGTCATCGAAACCTGGGGTTCTGCGCCCCAGCCGGTCGGCAGCCAGCTCGCCATTGACGCCGACGGCAATTTCATCGGCTCGGTGTCGGGCGGCTGTGTCGAAGGTGCCGTCGTGACCGAGGCGATCGATGTCCTGGAGACAGGCAAGCCCAAAGTGCTGGCCTTCGGCGTCGCGGACGAGACCGCCTGGAAAGTCGGCCTCGCTTGCGGCGGCAAGATCAGGGTCTATGTGGAACCGCTCGCCGCATGAAGGCTGAAATCTTCGCAGAGATCATGAATGCGCGCGCCCAGCGCAAGCCGGTGGCGCTGGTGACGGCGCTCGACAGCGGCAAGCAGCGGGTCGTGGCGCGCGATCATGCCGCCGACGACATACTCGCGCAGGTGCTGGACCAGGCCTTCCGCTTCGACCGCAGCGGCGTGCACAAGGTGCCGGAAGGCGAGTTCTTCGGCCATATCTACAATCCGCCCTGGCGGCTCTTCGTCATCGGCGCCGTCCATATCGCGCAATCCGTGATCCCGATCGCCAGGGCGGCAGGCTATGACATCGTGGTCATCGATCCGCGCGGCGCCTTTGCGACGGGCGCGCGCTTCCCCGACATCGCGCTCCATGCCGAATGGCCGGACGAGATCCTGCCCAAGCTCGGCCTGGACCAGCGCTCGGCGCTGCTCGCGCTCACCCATGATCCGAAGATCGATGATCCTTCGCTCAATCTCGCTCTCAAATCGAAGGTCTTCTACATCGGGGCGCTCGGTTCGAAGAAGACGCAAGGTGCTCGCAAGCAGCGCCTGACGGAATTGGGCTTCGGCGAGAAGGACATTGCCCGCATCCATGGCCCCATCGGCATCGATATCGGCGCGCAAGGGGCGCCCGAGATCGCCATATCGATCATGGCCGAGCTGACGCGCGTGCTGAGGCTGGGAAGCTAGAATGTGCTCCGCTGTGCGAGATCTGCGCGAACACCTCGCCCCGCGCAGCGGGGAGAGGAAGGGGCCCATTGCGCAGCAATGGGAAGGTGAGGGGCCTGCGCCAAGCACTTCTAAAGAAGCCCCTCACCCTCCCGTCGCTGCGCGACGGGCCCCTCCCTCTCCCCGTTTCACGGGGCGAGGGTTTATGGTCGCGAGCCACGCCCCATGAAATTCGGCGAGATTCCGGTCGGCCAGGCGGAGGGCGCGATCCTCGCCCATTCGGTGAAGCACAAAAGCGGCATGTTCAAGAAGGGCCGCAGGCTGTCGGCCGCCGATATCGCATTGCTCGAGGAGAGCGAGGTCGCCCGGATTTTCGCGGCGCAGTTGTCGGAGGACGACGTGCCCGAGGACCGCGCGGCGGAAATCGTGGCGAAGGCCATTGCCGGCGAAGGCACGGTGCTGCAGGCGCCCTTCACCGGCCGCGCCAATCTGCATGCCCGCGGCCGCGGGCTCGTCGTCATCGATCAGGATCGGGTCAAGACCTTCAACCGGGTGCATGAAAGCCTGACGCTCGCGACCTCGGCTCCTTTCGAGATCGTCGAGGACCGGCAAATGGTGGCGACGGTGAAGGTCATCCCCTTCGCGGTGCCGCGCGAGGTGCTGGAGGAAGGCCTTTCCGTCATCGGTGCCGATCCGCTCATCCGGGTGGAGAATTTCAAGCACCGCAAGGCGGGTCTCATCATCACCAGGCTGCCGCAGACCAAGCCGTCGCTGATCGCCAAGTCCGAGGATGCGATCAGGGAACGCATTGCCGATCTCGAAGGCGAGCTCATCGAGACGCTTGTCGTCGATCACGCCGTCAAGCCGGTCAGCGAAGCCGTGTCGCGCCTCCATGCCAAGGGCCTCAATCCGATCCTGATCTTCGGCGCTTCGGCCATCGTCGATCGCGGCGACGTCATCCCGGCCGCGGTCGAAGCGGCCCAGGGCGAGGTGATGCATCTCGGCATGCCGGTCGATCCCGGCAATCTGATGATGTTCGGAAGGCTCGAAGGCGCCTCGGTGATCGGCGTGCCGACCTGTGCCCGCTCGCCCAAGCTCAACGGCTTCGACTGGGTGCTCGCCCGCATCATGGCGGGGCTGCATGTCTCGGGACAGGACATCATGGATATGGGAGCGGGGGGACTGCTCAAGGAGATTCCCTCGCGGCCGACGCCGCGCGAAGGCGAGGACGCGAAACCGCAACGCGCACCCAAGATCGCCGGCGTCCTGCTGGCGGCCGGCAAGTCGACGCGCATGGGATCGAACAAGCTTCTCACGCCTGTCTCAGGCAAGCCGATGATCCGCCTGTCGGCGGAAGCATTGCTCGCTTCCTCGGCGGGACCGGTGCTGGTGGTGACCGGCCATGAGCGCGAGCATGTCGAAGCGGCGCTCGAGGGGCTCGATGTCCGGTTCATCGACAATCCGGCCTATGCCTCAGGACTCGCGAGCTCGCTCAAGGCCGGGCTTGCCGCTCTCCCCAAAGATGCGGACGGCGTGGTGGTCGCACTGGGCGACATGCCGCTCGTCGCCGGGCGCCATGTCAACCGGCTCATCGCCGCTTTCAGTCCGGCCGAGCGCCGCACCATCATCGTACCGGTCCATGGCGGCGAGCGCGGCAATCCGGTGCTGTGGGGGCGCGAGCATTTCCAGGAGATGCTGAGTCTCGAGGGCGACCGCGGCGCCAAGAGCCTCATGGACAAGCATGAGGACCAGATCACCGAGATCGCCATGCGCTCCGATGCGGTGCTCGCCGATTTCGACACGCCGGAAGCGCTCGCCAGGCTCAAGCCCAATCCATAACAGAGAGAAGAAGGACATGATCGAACTGCCTTTCGCGCGCGCGGAATATGAGCAACGTCTGAAAAAGATCCGGGCCGAGATGCAAAGACGTGGCCTCGATCTCCTGATCGTCAATGACGTCGCCAACCAGCACTACATCACCGCCTATGACGGGTGGTCCTTCTATACGCCGCAAGTCGTGCTGGTGCCGATCGAGGATGCGGAGCCGGTATGGATCGGGCGCGCCATGGATGCGGCGGGCGGGCTGCTCACCGCCTGGATGAAGCCGGAAAATGTCGTCGGCTTTCCCGAGGATCATGTGCAGCGCGCCGATAAGCATCCGATGGATTGGATCGCGCAATGGATCGTCCAGAAGGGCTGGGGTAACCGGCGCATCGGCATCGAGCTCGAAGCCTATTATTTCTCGCCCAAGGCCCATGCGCGGCTGGTCGCGGGCCTTCCCAATGCCAAATTCCACGATGCCGATCTCCTGGTGAACTGGATCCGCGCCGTCAAATCGCCGGCCGAGATCGACTATCTGCGCAAGGCCTCGCTCCTGGCCCAGGCGGCGGTCAGCAAGGCCTATGAGGTCATCGCCCCCGATGTGCGCGAATGCGACGCCATCGCCCAGATCCAGGGGGCGCAAGTGGCGGGCGCCCCGGATTTCGCCGGCGATATCACGGCGCTGCCGCCGACGATCCTGGGCGGCGAGAATGCCTCGGCACCCCACATCATGTGGAGCGACCGCCGCTTCGGCAGGGATGAGACGATCGCGCTCGAGCTCGCCGGCGTGTGCCGGCGTTATGCCGCGGGCCTTGCCCGCACGATGCAGCTCGGCAAGACGCCGGAGCGCGTCGCCGATACGGCCAAGGCCGTCCTCGAAGGCATGGAGGCGGTCCTCGCCACCACCCGGCCCGGCATCTTCGCGGAAGAGGTCGAAGCGGCCTGGCGCAAGGTGATCGCGCGTTACGGCCTCAAGAAGGAATCGCGCATCGGCTATTCGATCGGGGTTGCCTATCCGCCCGATTGGGGCGAGCATACGATCAGTCTCCGGCCCGGCGACGAGACCGTGCTCGAACCCGGCAATGTCGTTCATTGCATCCTCGGCATGTGGATGGAGGGCTGGGGCATCGAGGTGAGCGAGACAATATTGGTGACCGAAAGAGGCAATGAGACGCTGACGAAGTTCCCGAGAGAGATCCATGTCAAATCTTGAGCTTCCGGAAATGGAAGCGGACATCCTCGAGCGGATGATCGAGGTCCGGCGGCATCTGCATCGCAACCCCGAGCTCTCCAATGCGGAAGAAAAGACGCAAGCCTATCTCAAGAAGGCGCTCGAGAGGGAAGGCATCACCGGCGTCAAGGAAGTCGCCGGCTACGGACTCACTGTCGACATCGTCGGCAGCAAGGCGAAGTCGAACCGCAAGGTCGCGATCCGCGCCGATATCGACGCGCTGCCGATCACCGAGGAATCGGGCGTCGACTTCGCATCGGCCAATCCCGGCGTCATGCATGCCTGCGGCCATGATGCGCATTCGGCCATGGTCTTCGCCACGGCTGCCCACCTGCATCGGACGCGGGCGAGCTTCGGCGGCACGGTGCGCCTCATCTTCCAGCCGGCCGAGGAAGCCGAGCCTTTGGGCGGGCGGCGCGTGGTCGAGGAAGGGCTCCTCGATGATGTCGACGGCGCCATCGGCATCCATGTCGATCCCTATACGCAATCGGGCAAGATCGCTGTCGGCAGCGGGCCCTATACGCTCGCTTGCGATATCTTCGATGTGATCGTCAGCGGCGCTTCCGCCCATGCGGCGAAGCCGTCGGAAGGGATCGATGCGATCGCCGCCGCCTGCGCCATGGTGACCGAGATCCAGAAGATTGTGGCGCGCGAGACCGATCCCTATGATCCGCTGGTGGTCTCGATCACCGGCATAGAAGGCGGCGGCGCCTATAATGTCATCGCCGACAAGGTGCATCTCAAGGGCACGATCCGCAGCGGCAGCGAGGCGACAAGGCAGAGAGCGCAGCGCCGCCTCGGCGAGATCTTGCGGGGCGTGGCGCAAAGCCACCAGGTGCAAGTCGATCTCAAGATCGTGAGGGGCGAGCCGCCGGTGGTGAATGACGCGGAGCTCACGCAGATCGTCAGCGAAAGTGCCGCCGCCTCTTTCGGCGAGGCGAATGTGCTCAAGGCGCCCGGCTGGACGGCGGCGGATGATTTCGGCTTCTACAGCGAGAAGCGCCCGTCGGTCTATTTCCGTCTCGGCATCCGCAGCGAAGACAAAGGATCGATCTATCCGTTGCATCATCCGAAGTTCCGCGTCGATGAGACGGCCCTTCCGGTGGGCGCCGTGACCCTGGTCGCGACCGCGAAGCGCTTCCTGGCACAGCAGGATGCCAGCTGAAGCCGACAGCAAGAGAATTGTCGCTCGCGGCTATGATGAAATGGCCGCGGACTATTTGCGCTGGAGCTCAGGCTCGCCGGTTCGCCTCCACTGGCTGGATGTGATCCTGGCGGCGGTGCCGCCCCAGTCATCCCTTCTTGATCTCGGCTGCGGTGCCGGCATCCCGGTCGCTCAACACATGGCAAGGGCCGGCCACAAGGTGATCGGCATCGACGGATCGGCGCGGCAGATCGCTTTGGCGCGCCGGAATGTGCCTCAGGGAACGTTCATGACCGCCGATATGACGACTGTCGAATTCGCTCCCGGCTCCTTCGATGCGGTGACGGCCTTCTATTCGATCACGCATGTGCCGCGCGAGGAGCATCTGCGGCTCATGAAAAAGATACGAGGCTGGCTTAAGCCGGAAGGCCTGTTTCTCGCAAGCCTTGGCAGCGGGGACAGTCCGGGCTGGACCGGCGAGTGGCTCGGCACGACGATGTATTTCAGCCATTTCGATGCCGCGACGAACAGGACGCTTCTCGCCGAGGCCGGCTTTCACGTCGAAAAAGCGGAGATCATGGGCGAGGACGAGGACGGGCGCATGATCGATTTCCTCTGGGTCCTGGTCCGGCGCACGGATTGACTCATTTCATTCCGCGCCCGCGCCGTCCTTCCGGCGATGAGGCGGAAAAGAACTCGATGAAAGCACGCAGCTGCGGCGGGCAGAGCCGTCGGCTGGAATGATAGAGATGGAAGCCGGGAAAGCGCGGGCTCCAGTCGTTCAGGATCTGGGTGAGCTTGCCCTGCTCGATCAAGGCCCGGGACTCGATCTCAAGACAATAGGCGATGCCGAGCCCGCCCAAAGCGGCTTCCGTCATTGCGGCCGTGTCATTCACGACCAGTGGTCCTGAGACCGAAACCTCGAGCGTTTCGTGTCCACGCTCGAACTCCCAGTCATAGATCGTCCCGCTCGTCGGCCAACGGAAACGAATGCACCGATGATTCCGCAAGTCCGATGGTGTGGCCGGAACACCATGTTCGGCCAGATAGGAAGGGGAAGCGACGGCAGCCATCCGCATCTCGCCGCCAAGCCGCACGGCGATCATGTCCTTCTCCAGTCGTTCGCCAAGCCTGATGCCGGCATCGAAACCGTCGGCGATGACGTCGCTTATCCGGTCATCCACGGCGATCTCGAGCTCGATCGCCGGACAGGCCAAATGGAAAGCGGCAAGCCTCGGGCAGACGAGGTGCTGGGCGGCGATGCGCGGCATGTTGATCCGCAATCGTCCTGCCGGCGTGGCGTGCGCGGCGGCAACTTCCGTCAGCGCATCCGCGAAGCCACTGAAGAGCGGCGTCATACGGTCATAGAGAAGCCGGCCTGCATCGGTCAGGGCGACGCTGCGCGTCGTGCGGTGGAACAGGCGCAGGCCAAGACGATCTTCCAGCCCTCGGATCGTCTGGCTGAGGGCAGGCGACGACACGCCGAGCCGGGCAGCCGCCCTGGCGAAGCTCAGCTCCTTGGCGACACTGCAGAAGGCTTTCAGATCGGCATATTCGCCGCCTCTCATTATGTAATCCTGACTTATGAATGTCTTTCGATAATAGGCTTTTATCTTAGCAAAAGGAACGACCATATTGCCGATGAACATTGCCGATCGGCAGCGCCATGAACCACCCAACTCCAGTTCGGGATGCCATGAACGTCTTTATTGTCCACGCCCATCCGGAGCCCAAGAGCTTCAACGGCGCCCTGACCGAAAAAGCGCGCCACCACTTGGTCGGAAGCGGTCATGAGGTCGTCGTTTCTGATCTCTATGCCATGGGCTGGCAGGCGCGCTCCGACCGCGCGAATTTCACCAGCATCGCCGATGCCGATTATTTCAAGCAGCAGTCGGAGGAAGCCACCGCCACCGAACGTTCAGGCTTCGCCGCCGATATCGCGGCGGAGCAGGAAAAGCTCTTCGCCTGCGACATCCTGATCCTGCAATTCCCGCTATGGTGGTTCTCACTGCCGGCCGTGCTCAAGGGCTGGGTCGATCGGGTCTTCGCCATGGGCCGCGTCTATGGCGGCGGACATTGGTATGATCGCGGCAGGCTTTCGGGCCGGCGTGCCATGCTTTCCGTGACCGTGGGGGGACCGTCCTCGATGTATGGGCCGGACGGGCTCAATGGCGATATCGACGCGCTCCTCTATCCGATACAGCACGGCATGCTGCGCTTTGTCGGCTTCGATGTGCTGCCCCCCTTCATCTCTTGGCAGCCGGCCCGCATCCCGCTCGCGCAGCGTGAGGTCTATCTTGCCGCCTATGCGCAGCGTCTCGATCAGCTGCGAACGCTGAAGCCTTTGCACTTCCCGAGCCTCGATCTCTATGATCCCGTCACTTTCCGTTTGCGCGAAAACTAAGGATCATGACGGCGCTACACGGCTCTTTACGCACTAAACCGAATGGTCTAGTACAGAACAATCGGTTTATGAAGGAGAGACGTCATGGCGGCACTGGTGCCACCTTTCACGCAAGAGACCGCGATCGCCAAGGTGCGCATGGCGGAAGACGGCTGGAACAGCCGTGATCCCCAGCGCGTGGCGCTGGTATATACCGAGGACAGCCGCTGGCGGAACCGCGCCGAATTTCCGGTCGGGCGGCGTGAGATCGTCGAATTCCTGACCCGCAAATGGAACAAGGAACTGGACTACCGGCTGATCAAGGAATTGTGGACCTTCGCCGGCAACCGCATCGTGGTGCGCTTCGCCTATGAATGGCATGACGACAGCGGCCATTGGTTCCGCTCCTATGGCAATGAGAACTGGGAGTTCGACGAGGCTGGCCTGATGCAGCGCCGCTTCGCCTCGATCAACGACATGCCGATCACGGAAGCGATGCGGAAATTCCGCTGGCCACTCGGGCGGCGGCCCGACGACCATCCCGGGCTTTCCGATCTCGGGCTCTAGCGACGCCATGACGCGCACCGTTTTCGAAAAGACCGATGTCGTCCCGCTGGTCGCGGACGTGTTCCGCGAGCTAGGCTTCGAAGGCGCGTCGATGAACAGCATCACCGAGCGCACGCGACTGTCGAAAGGCAGCCTCTATCATTTCTTTCCCGGCGGGAAGGACGAGATGGCGGCCGAGATTCTGGCCCATGTGCATGACTGGTTCGTCGCCAAGGTTTTCGAACCTTTGGAGAGAGACGAGCCGCGCATCGCGATCAGGTCCATGTGGCAGGCGGTCGACGACTATTTCCGTTCCGGCCGCCGCATCTGCCTCATCGGCGCCTTTGCGCTCGATGAGACGCGCGACCGTTTCGCCCGACCGATCCGCGCCTATTTCAAGCGCTGGATCGAAGCTCTGGAGGATGCGTTGCGGCGCGGCGGCGTCGCCCCGGCAACGGCGAGGTCGCTGGCGGAAGAAGCGGTGATCGGCATCCAGGGCGCTCTCACGCTGGCGCGTGCGCTCAATGACAAAGCGATATTCGGCCGCGCCCTGCGGCAGCTCGAGGAACGCGTGGAACGGTCGCTCGGAAGCGTGTGAGCGGCCTTCCTTCGGCAGCACGGCCGTTGCGGTCCATGTCACTGCCCGTTCGCGCAGGTTTTCTCCGGCTTGCCGCTGCAGATCGACTTCAGCCTGACGATGCTGGCGAAATAGGGTTTCAAGCTGTCCAAGCCTTCGGCGAAACAGCCTTTATCGTCGGGCCAGAAGTCCGGACCGCCTGTGGGATCCGCGGGCCAATGACCGGGCGGCATGGTTCTCTTGGCGGCCATCTCGAGGATGCCGCTGCAAAATGGGTGGCCCGCCGTGACATGCGGAAGGTCGTGGCACATCATGCATTTGTCTGCGGCGCTTCCGTCCCGTGCGATGGGAGCGAAATTGGTCCACGGGTCAGGCGGGCCGCCCAGGCCAACGAACTCGAACCGTTTCGGCGCGGGCCCGTTCTTGTCGTACATGGACTGTACGGCATTGCCGAGAATCGTCCCGGGGTGAACGATGAACGGATTCTTGCCAAGGTGGCAGCTGTTGCATCGATCCTCGCCATCCAGTGGGTGGACAAGTTCGCTGAAGTCCCTGGAGCGAAAGTCTTCCCAGCCGATGCGCTTGCTGCCGGATTGCTCGTAAACGATGTTGTCGAAGAAGCAGGCGTTTTTCTGCAGCCGGTCTGCGCAGATCGTGCCGATGAAGGGCACCTGCTCTGGCGCATTGGGCTTGCGCCGCGCCAGGGCAATGCAGAAGCCGCCATTCTCGGCCCTGTAGGTTCGTACCTCCGCGTCCGTCCAATTCGAGCGGAAGAAATAGCGATGCGCTTCGGAATCGAGTTCCTTGGGATCGGACCAGCCGGCGTCCATGGCGAATGATCCGGGAACAGGCACCCCGGCATCGCGACAGGCCTGGTGATAGATCGGCGCATCGGCCCGATGATCTGATCCGGACCCGGCAGACATCCCGCCTGACGTCGCGAGCACCCCGCCGGCTTTCCGCTCGGGGCAAACACGCATCCTCTCGAGAAGTGCCTCCCGATCCTCGACCCCCACTTGCACCTCGCTGCCCGTCGCTCCATCGTAAATACCCCCATAGGCCGCGACGAGCGTGCAGGGGTCGGTTTCGGACTTCAGCTTGGCAGGCTGATCACCGCTTGCGCTCTGCAGCCCGACAAAGGCCGCAAAAAGAAGCAATGGTACCGAGCCGGCCAAAATTCTCGCGTGGTGCGGCATCTCATCCTCCTAGGCCCTGGAGCAACCTGGCCGAGAACTGCGTATGCATGAAAGCTCCCGTTGGTGCACCGCGTGACTCCGGCTTGATCAGAGCGCCGAAGACTCTGCTTGCATCGCTGCCGCGCTCCGCCGCTTCGCTCGCCTTGGCCAGGTGGGCCAGCCGTTCAATGAGCAGCAACGCGTCACGGGCCTTGGCCGCAGGCCCGCTCCCTTCGATCCATTGCAGAATTGACGCGCGCAGAGACGCGGACAGGCCGGCGCCGGACAGCAACGCCTGCCATGTTCGCGACTTGAAATATGTGTTCCGCGCGAGGTCGTCGAGGGTCATGGCGAGCGGCGCGTCTATGATCCCCGCGTTCAGCATTCGCGCGATGATGTCGGCGACATCGACAAGCGGAATCGTCAGCGGCAGATAGTTCGTTTCCGCCGGACCGTGAACGAGGGCGACGTCGGCATCCGCCGTGCGGCGGGCTGTCCGATAATCTTCGAATATCGCGCCTATTCCCGTCATCCCGAACGGCCAACATTCGGCCGCTCGCAAGGCGCCCATGCTTGCGGCGCCGAAAACCCGGCAACCGAGCTCCAGGGCGAAGAGGATCTCCTTATGCCAAACCGCCGGACCTGACTCGAACACGCCGTCGATCAGTCCGATGACATCGTATCCCGCAAGCGCCGCCTGCATGACATCGCCGCATTTGGCCGGCGGTGCCAGGTACAGCCCGGTTGCGGCAAGCGCTGCCGTCCCGTGAAGGCTTGGACCGGCGAACACGATGAGTCTCATTGATGCGTCCAATGCTGCAGCAGCTTCCGTGCCGCTCTTCCGCTTCGTGCATGGGCGTCGGGCCCGTGCACGCTGACCAGGTCGTCGGCGAGAACGCGGACGACATCGAAGCCATATCTTCCGCCGCCGAGGGGAAAAGCATAGATGTCGCCAATGCCTTTTCCGGTCACGGCGGCGGCGATGTCGTTCAGCGTTACCACCTCGCTGCCCACCGCGGAGCCGCGCCTTCCCGCAGATTGTCTGATATGACCGTCGAACAAAGTTGCAATACCTTCGGTCAGCTGCTTGCCGTACTCTTCCTCGAAAAGGTCATCGCGGGCACCGGATATGAACAGCGTTCGGCACTGTACCGCTTCGAGCAGTGCCGCGAGGACGGTGTCCCTCATGGTTGATCGGCAGCCGGAGCCGCAGAAATACGACCGGCGCTGGGTCCCCGTATGTTTAGGCACCAGTGCCGCGATCACCACCGGCAGACCGGTGTCGCTGCTTGCGAGGCAAAACCGCGCCTCAACGGAAGCGGCTGCAAGGAACTCCATCGCCTGATCAAGCTCCTTTCTTGGATCGGGGACAAAAGCGATGGTCTCTGTGCGGCGTGCGGCGCCGGGGAGGAGAGCGCCGAACAGCGCATCATCTTCAATGAGCTCGTGCAAGCCATGCGCGAGGGCGCTCTCCAGGTCGCCACCGGACGCCAAGCCGACCGAGGACATACGGAATTCCTCGATATTCCAAGGCGCAAGCGCGACCATGTCCATTCCGACAAGCTCATAGGGCGCGTAGACGTGCTCACCGGTGGTCAAAGACAAGCCCTTGACCCAGGCGAGTTCCCGGTCGGGCGACAGATGGCCGGCAGCACATCTGGATTGACGATCGAGCGGCACGCTGCGCAGCCCACGCCGCGCAAGGCCGCGCGAACTCTCGACCACCGCCGTGAGCGCCTGCGCCTCCTCGGCCAGCGCTTGCTCGCAGCTCTCCATTACGGCCGAGACCCAGGCTGCCTCGTGCGTCAAGCCCTTGCCGGACGACACCGAAAGCGACCGGGAAGCGGGTCTCACGGCCGACCAAACCGGGATACGGATATTGTCGAGTTCGGTAAGGTCGCCGACCCGGGTGATCCCAAGGTTGCAAAGAATGGGTTCGAGATCCCGCCGTGCGAGACGCCGAGGTGGCGTCTTCCCGCCTTTGGCGCTTTCCAGATGAAACGCCTCGAGCCGTTGGAATGCATCCGCAATGTCCGCGGGTGTGGAGACCATCAAGGATCCTTTGGAGGTCCGACTGGATCGGTCCAAGGATCCAGCTCACTTAGATTGTCCGTCGGCAGATTGCTGATGATGAAGGTCTGCGGATCGGCCGGTACGGTCCGCTGCGCGCCGGTCTTGCCCGCGTGTTGCTTCAGATAGTCCTTGATTTCGATTGCCGGGCCTGTGCTGCGTCCCCGCGCGATGATGGAGCCGGAATCGATATCGAGCGCGAGACAGAAATCGACATCGCAGACCGTTCCATGATTGCGGATGATGCGTCCGATCGTTGCGGCGTAATTGAGCTCGGCGAACAGGCTCTCTTCGTCGGCAAGCCCGAAATCGCCACGCGCGCCGCTCCGCATCTGGCTCTCGCGCTGCCTCAGAGTGTCGAGATCGACGCCGCGCAGGAAAGGCATGAGCTCCTGCGCGACGGCAGCCATCGCAACGATCGGTTCTTTCCCGGCCATCTGGTTGATGCTGGCATTCTTGAGATCCTCGATCGAATAATGGGCAACCATCACGGGGTCGGTGATCACGATCGTCAGGCCGCGATCCTTGTCGCCAATGATGAACGCACGTGATTGCTTTTTCTCGGTTCCGTCCGGCATGTCGCTACCTGCTCCTTTGTTTGCCTATCTCACTCCGGCGATCCGCAACCCCTCCACGAAGGGCCGCATATCGGATTTCGAGCGATGCGGCTGCAGCCGCGTCATGCTTTCGGCCGTCTCGTCCGGATAATTCTCCTTGAGGCGGCGCCCGTATTCTTTGGCCTCGGTCAGATTGCCGAGATGCCCATGGCTGGCGGCGAGCAGCCTAAGAACCGGCTCGTCGTTGCTCAGCCGGTTGCAAAGCTCAATCGCCTTGCGATAGTCCGCTTGCGAGAAGGCGACACTCGCTCCGGCCCACCAATAGTGATCGGGAGGGGTCGGGTTGAGGTCGATTGCCTGCTCAAAGGTCCGCCACGCCTGATCGGCATCGCCGACGAAGCCCATCGCATCGCTGTGATCGAGCAGAATATCCGCTGAATTGGGGTGAAGCTCACGAGCCTTGACGAAGCATTCTTCCGACTCGTCGAAATCATGCTGGTAAAGGGCAACCATGGCTTTTCGCCAGTATCCAGCCGAATTGGTGGGATCGCACGATATCGCTCGTTCGGACAGCTCGCGCGCTTCGGTGAGCAGCATGGGATCGTTGCCGCCAAGGAGAAGCCATTCCAGGTAAAGCGAGCAGGAAACACCCGAATAGGCATCGGCAAAGTGATTGTCCTGCGCTATCGCCTCGGCGTAACAGCGCCGGGCGCGCCTCACGCTGCGCAGGTCGCATGCCTTGAGGGCACGCTGCGCCTTGAGAAACATCAGGTAAGCGTTGGCATCGGCGGTGCGCTCCGGCGACATCATGCTGTCGCGTTCGACTGCACTCGACAAGGCGGAAGCGATCCGGGCAGTCAGATGGCGATTCGACCGCACGATGTGGTCGGATTCGAGAAGATACTCTCCCGACCAGACAATCGCTCCCGATCGGGTATTTACGAGCCGAACCGTCAGCTCACCAAAACCAGGGCCCGGACGTCCAAACGAGCTGACTGTGTAGTCGGCGCGCAGGGACGCGTTGTTGCTCAGCATTCCGCCGTCATTGGCGGCCTGGAACGTGCTATGCGATGCCAGCGCAACTATGCTCTTGTATCTCGCGAGTTCATTGGCCGCGTCCTCGACGAATGCGCGAAGAGTGTTGCCGGTATCCGAATGAATTACCCAGTTGGGCGCAAGCAGTGCGATGCGGGGGCGTAGGCCAGCGGACTGCTTTTCCGGCTCGTTCGATGCTGATCTTACCGGTACGGATCTGGCGGTGGCGCGTACCAGCAGGCTGCGCGCCTCCGAAGCCGTGTTGTCGATGCCCTCCAGGCGAAGCACATCCGTCAGTAGCGCAAAGACACGTCGCGACTCGTCGGCTTGGCCGATCGCGCCATAAGCGGCGATTAGAGCCTTGTAGGTTTCCTCGCGAGTGCCGTCGATCGCCAAGGCGTGGCGCTCGATTGCGCGGATTAGAGACAACTTCGCTCGACCGTAGTGAGTAAGCTCCTTCAAGGCGCTGTAGGCAAAGCCGAAATACCGTTCGCGCAAATATGCGCGCGGGACGGCGAACGCGTCATCTGGAACTGAAGAATCTATTCCTTGCAGCAAGTCGCCGCGGTAAATTTCCATCAGCCTTGGCAAGCCCGCTGCTGTCGAAAGTTCGTCGGAATCGAGGAACCGGCAGACATCGATCCGCGTGGGGTCGGTGATCCGAAGCGATTTCTCATCGACTGCGAACGCCGACGAGAGGGAAGGCATTGCCTTGAACATGCGCAGTATCAGCTGGCGCATATTGCCCAGACTGGAGTGAGTATCCTCACTTTCCCAAAGCTGCGCGGCCGCATGGATGCGCGTCATGGTCCGCGCCGGAGCGAGGGAGAGCAGCGCAAGCAAGCAAAAGCCCCGGGACGGAAAGGCCCGGGTTTGAGCTGGTAAATCCGTATCAGGATAACCAAAAAGCCTGATCGATGGTAAGCTCTTTCGGCTCATCTCGCTTCCCGCCCTTACGTAAACTTCTGCCTAATCGCCGGAAAAAGCAATAGTGTTCGCACCGCTGCAACAGCCCTTGGGCAGTGCGAGTAACGCCCGTGTCACACCCGCCGAGACAGTATCGGCGCAGCACTGACGGTCAGCGGCATGGGTTCGCTCCTGAGCAACGTCGCAACCGATCAAACGGCAACTTGGATGGCTGGCGTGACTTCGTTTGAGCGCAACCACTTCTCTCTGGCAGACCCGGTCCGCTGCGGCGCGGGCGAAAGCGTCGGGCCCTCCTGCGTCGATGCCGCTTTTTCCCACATCCCCGCCACGCGCCTTATCCCGATTAGGCGCCTCCGGCGGAACTTGACCGGGGATAGAGGTGCTTGGTGCGCCTCGACCCCGGTTTTTTTTAAGGGACGTTGAATGGCTGGCAAAGTCGATATCAAGCTGGGACGCTCCAAGACCACTCTTTTCAAGAGCGATGAGCTCGTTGCGTTGAAGCCGCAACCTGGCCGCTCAACCTCGTTCGAGGCAGAAGTGCTGTCGATCGAGGTTCGCGGCCGCGGTGCGCGGCGAGGCAAAGTAGGCGGATACGACATTATCGAACTTCCCACCGCAGCGGCAAAGCGACGGGCAGCACGCAACGATCTAGACCGCATGATGTCGATGCAGCGGCAGGTGGCGGTCTATCACACTTCGGACGACGGCGTTCCCTTCGTACCGACGGGCACGATCTACATGTCTTTTGCCGATGGTGTCGACCAGGCCGAGGCCGAGAGCGTCCTGCAGCGTCATTCCCTGGTTGTCTTGAAGGCTGAACGCGACGGCTACGTGACAGTCGGGACCAAGGCCGACACAGTCGAGCTCTGTGCCGTCCTGCAAGCCGAGCCCGCCGTGAATGTCGCCGAGCCCGATCTGGTGACGCCCAAAACGCCTGCCCAGCACCTGTTGCCGGAAGACCGGCTGTTCGGCAAGCACTGGCATCTCAACAATACCGGCAAGCATGGCGGCCAAACATTCGGCTACAAGGCAGGCGCCGACGCGCGTGTCGTGGAAGCATGGTATGCGCTTGGAAGCCTGGGATCAGATACGGCAATCATTGGTATCGTCGATGATGGGTTCGATCTCACCCATCCGGACCTGCGCGGCAAGGCGGTTCTACCTTGGGATGTTTCGAGCAACACCGCGAATGTGGGGCCCGGAGATCCTGCGGGTGGAGCCCGCGACTGGCATGGAACCGCTTGTGCGGGAGTCGCATGCGGGAAGGCCAACGGTGGTGACATCGTAGGGGCAGCGCCAAACGCTCGCCTCATGCCGCTCCGCATGGGGCCGGATATCGATTCAGAAGCGCTGGCGCGGGTCTTCGACTACATCACGGTGAATGGAGCCTGGGTCGTCAATTGCAGCTGGGGACCGAAGGCAGCGCGCTATCCCATCTGCGAGCGGCTCATCAACGCCATCACGCGGTGCGTGAAGGAAGGTCGCAACGGCCTGGGCACACCTGTCCTGTTCGCTGCGGGCAATTCCAATGTGAGCATCAACGATGCGCTCCATCTCAATGGATTCGCGATCCATCCGCTCGTCATGGCGGTGTCGTCGTCCACCAGTCTGGATCAGCGATCGGATACTTCCAACTTCGGAAGCGAGATATCCTTATGTGCGCCCTCCAGCGGCGGCGGCGGCTGGGCAATCGTCACCAGTGACGTGACCGGTACCTGGCTGGACACCAACGGCATCGTCTGGCCGCGCGGGTATGGTACGGGCGACTACCACGAGCAGTTCGGTGGAACATCCAGCTCTTGCGCCTTGGTCGCTGGAATCTGCGCGCTGGTTCTGTCGGCGGCGCCGCGGCTGCGGGCGGATGAACTACGCGCGATACTGGAGCGAACCGCACGCCGCATTGGCGATCCGCAGTCTTACGGACAAAACGGTCGTTCCGTCCATTTCGGATTCGGCTGCGTCGACGCCGCCGCGGCGGTTGCCGCGGCGCGCGCAAGCCTCACCAGCTGATCTTGGGTTCTGCGACCCGCAGGGCGCGGGCCGATGAACGTGACGAGCACTTGGAACAGGAGATGATAGCATGAAACGGAGTTTCTTGAGACGCAGCATGGCCGTGGCGATTCTAGCCGCGAGCTTCACCCCAGCGGTCGCCGGCGATTTCCAGGGATTTATCATCGGCGGGGTTCCCGTTACGGACATCAAGGAGTTGCCGTGGCAGGTCGCGCTGCTGCGGGGCACGTCCACGGCGCCGTTCCAGTTCTGCGGCGGATCCATCGTCGCCCCGCAATGGATACTGACAGCCGCCCATTGCGCAGAAGGATTGAGCCCGCAACAGGTTGATGTGCTGGCGGGCACGGTGTTCAAGACATCGGGCGGCGTCAGGGTGGATTCTACCGCGCTGTTCATCCACCCGAAATGGGGCCAGACCGGGACAGACTATGATTTCGATGCGGCGCTGATCAAGCTGGAGGAGCCTCTCGCGGTGGGAAGCGCCATAGAGCTCGCCAGCAGCGCAACCGAGCCCCCCGTCGATTTCCAGACTCGAGTATCCGGTTGGGGCGCCACGAGTGAAGGCGGTCCGAGCTCCAACCAGTTGCTCTTCGTCGACGTTCCGGTGGTCTCGAATGAGACCTGCAATGCTCCCAGCAGCTACAACGGCATTGTGTCGCAAAACATGATCTGCCTGGGCAAGGTGGCCGGCGGCCAGGATTCCTGCCAAGGAGATAGCGGTGGTCCGGCGGTCATGATGGGCGAGACAAAGAAACTCGTCGGCATCGTCAGTTGGGGATGGGGCTGCGCACGGCCGAACTATTTCGGCGTCTATACGAGGGTATCGTCGGTCAAGGACTGGGTCGACGCAACTATCGCCGCGAACAAGTGATGGCCTTGGCATGAAGCGGAAGGTCAAGATATCGGCGGAGAGCAAGCAAGCTCTCCGCCAGTTCCTCGCCAATACGGAAGTCGACCTGGGTTGTCGCCCCGTGGCACGGCGTGAGAGCGGGAAGATCAGCGCGGTCGCCGTCATCGACGATGTCGAGATTGCTCGCCTGGATGTGCGGGCCGCGAGCGGCATATCGATCGAGGTGCTGGAGACGATCCCACCGGCGGAGAGCCGCAAAGCGCTTGTCTCGCCTGGCAATCGTTTTCTCGCAGGTGAACGCCCGCGCGGCTTGGGGGTGAAGGAATAGCCATGGCCTATTTCAACTATGATGAAATTGCGAGTGCGCTCCAGCTCCTCGCCAATCAACATCCGGATCTGGCCGGGTTGCTCACGCCTCCGAATCTGACGACCGAGTCGCGTCGCGTTCAGGCGATTACCATTGGCAGGAATGACGGTGCGGCGCGGCCGACCGTGATTGTCGTCGGCGGCATCCATGCTCGTGAATGGGTGCCGCCCGATGCCTTGATCTGTCTCGCGGCGGATCTGCTTGAAGCCGGTACCGCTGGCACGGGGTTGCGCTATGGCTCGGCTCATTTCGACGCCGCCACCATCGCCGGCATGCTGGACTCGCTGCAGATTGCCATCTTGCCCTGTGCCAATCCCGACGGGCGAGTCTACAGCCAGGAGGTCGATCCCGATTGGCGCAAGAACCGGCGCCCGATGCCGAACCAGAATGGTCAGATCAGCTATGGCGTCGATATCAATCGGAATTTCGACGTTGCGTGGGATTTCCGGCGGTATTTTGCTCCCGGAGCCGTCAGCGCATCGAGCGATCCGAACCACAAATACCTCTATGTCGGTCCGGCGGCCGCATCGGAGCCCGAGACGCGCAACATCATGTGGCTGCTCGACAACTTGCCTGAGACTCGCTGGTTCATCGATGTCCACAGTGCCATACCCGCGGTGTTCCATTCCTGGGGTCTCGATTCCAATCAGACAGCCGATCCGCAGCAGAATTTCCTGAACCCGGCATTCGATGGCGTTCGTGGCAACCCTGACGATAGCTACGGGGAATTCATCAAGGCGGCGGATCTCGATATCGTGCACCGCCTTGCGCGCACGATGAAGGACACCGTCACTCTTGTTGCCGGTGACAACTACGAAGTCGGCCCGGCCTTCGAACTCTATGCAACATCCGGCGCCAGCGACGACTATGCCTACAGCCGTCATCTGGCACATTCCGGATCACCCAAGATATTCGGCTTTACAATGGAATGCGGCCACGAGTTCCAGCCCGACGGCGGTGGCCGCGAGACGGTCATCAAGGAAGTGTGTGCGGCTCTCCTTGCGTTCTGCAAGGACATAAATTCAACCAGTTGAATTCAACCAGTACAAATCAGCCATACAGGGTGGCTTGGGCGTTCCAGCCGGCGAGCCGCGCAACTGACGGGGCAAGTTCCCGAAATCAGATCAGCTTCAGCGTCCTGAAGCTCGCATGGCCGTTGCGGCCGATGATGATGTGGTCGTGAATCTTGACCGAGAGCTTGTCGCCGGCCTCGATCAGGCGGCGGGTCATGTCGATATCGGCGGTCGAGGGGGTGGGATCGCCGGAGGGATGGTTGTGCACGAGGATCACGGCGCTGGCGGCGAGCTCGAGCGCGCGCTTGATCACTTCCCGCGGATAGACCGGCGTGTGATCGACAGTTCCTTCGCCTTGTACCTCATCGGCGATGAGGCCGTTCTTCTTGTCGAGGAACAGGATGCGGAACTGCTCGCGCTCGGCGAAGGCCATCGCGGCGCGGCAATAATCGAGGACGGCGCTCCATGAGGTGAGCAACGTGCGCGGCCTGATCTCGGCCCTGGCGAGGCGCAGGCCCGAAGCATGGACGAGCTTGAGCTCGGTGACGACCGCTTCGCCGACGCCCGGCACTTCCTTCAATCTTTCGGGCGATGCGCTCAGCGCCTCGGCGAAGCTGCCGAAACGCGCGATGAGCGCCTTGGCGAGCGGCTTCGTGTCCCGGCGCGCAATGGCGCGGAAGAGGAGGAGCTCGAGAAGCTCGTAATCGGGGAGGGCCTCGGCGCCGCCGGTTCGGAAGCGCTGGCGCAGGCGCTCGCGGTGGCCCAGATGATGGGGCTTCCCGAACATCTCAGCCTTCACGGGAGGAGCTTCGCCGGGACGACCGCCGGCTTCACGCAGCGGAACGCTCCAGGGCAATTCGACTATTTTGGCGCCGGCGCGGCTGCGCCGAATGTCGACCCCACATTCGTCAAGCGAAGCGGTTGCATCGAAGACTTTTGCTTTCATGGCGCCCTGGAACATACCATGAACGGCCTCCTTCGACAAGAGGTGATGGTCAGCTTTGCGCGGCCGGCGGGTAATCGAGCCCCTTGGGCGACAAGGTGAAGATCTCGCAGCCCGTTTCTGTGACGCCGATCGTGTGCTCGAATTGGGCCGAGAGCGAGCGGTCGCGCGTGACCGCCGTCCAGCCGTCGCTCAGGATCTTCACATGCGGGCGGCCGAGATTGATCATCGGCTCGATGGTGAAGAACATGCCGGGCTTCAAGGCGACGCCTTCGCCGGCCCGGCCGTAATGCAGGATATTCGGATGGTCGTGGAATTCCCGGCCGAGGCCATGGCCGCAGAAGTCGCGCACCACCGAGCAGCGCTCGCTTTCGGCATAGGCCTGGATGGCATGGCCGATATCGCCCGTCTTGTTGCCGGGCTTCACGGCAACAATGCCGCGCATCAGGCTCTCGAAGGTGACTTCCATCAGCCGCTCGGCTTTGCGGTTGACCTCGCCCACCCGATACATGCGGCTCGCATCGCCATGCCAGTCCTCGACGATGAGCGTCACGTCGATATTGACGATGTCGCCCTCGCGCAGAGGCTTGTCATTGGGAATGCCGTGGCAGACGACATGGTTGATCGAAGTGCAGATGGACTTGGGGAAGCCGCGATAGTTGAGCGAGGCGGGCACCGCCTTGTTGTCGCGGGAGAATTCGGCGACGACCCGGTCGAGCGCCTCGGTGGTGACGCCCGGGCGGACGAGAGGGACGAGGAGATCGAGCGCCTCGGCCGTCAGTCGGCCGGCCTTGCGCATGGCGGCGAAGCCCTCGGGGCCATGCAGCTTGATCTGGCCGGTGCGGCCCTCGGTGCCGTCTTGCGCTTTCACATAGGTCATGACCGTCTCACATAATGAGGAAAGGGGTCACCGGCAAGTTTTGGCGCTTGACCAGGATGTATTGAGCATTATATAGACAATTAGCAATATAGATGGACAGCTATTTATGCCCCAGTTGGACCTCGTTTTCGCGGCTTTGGCCGACCCGACCCGGCGGGCGATCCTGGCGCGGCTCGCCCAAGGCGAAGCCACGGTGAATGAGCTCGTGGCGCCTTTTGAGCTCCGGCAGCCGACCATCTCGAAACATCTGAAAGTGCTGGAAGGGGCAGGGCTCGTCACCCGCGGGAAGAATGCCCAGTTCCGCCCGGTGCGTCTCAACCCGGCGCCGCTCGCCGGCGCCGCCCAATGGTTCGGCGATTATCGCCGTTTCTGGGAAGAGAGTCTCACCCAACTCGGCGATTATGCCAAGGAATTGCAATTTAAGGAGAATGTCATGAATGCCAGAGAATCCATCGCCGATCGCGAACTCGTCGTCACCCGCGACTTTGATGTGCCGGCGCGCTTCCTGTTCGAAGCCTATAGTAAGCCGGAGCATATCAGCCGGTGGTTTGGCCCCAAAGGATGGCCGATCACTCTCTGCGAAATGGATTTCCGAGTCGGCGGACGTTGGCGCTTCGCCATGACCGGCCCCAGCGGCAAGCAGAATACGCCCTTTGGCGGCGAATATCTGGAGATCGTGCCCAACAAGAAAATCGTCTTCGACAACAGCTTCGAGGAGCCGCATGCGCAGAAGATGATCATGACGGTTACTTTCGAGGAGAAGGACGGCAAGACGAAGCTCGTCATGCATACACTCTTCGCCACCAAGGAGATGCGCGCCGAATATGTCGGTCACGGCATGGAGGAAGGCATCAATTCCGGCTTCGATCAGCTCACCGACGTGGTCGCCGAGCTGAAGAGCAAAGGATAGACCTCAACCAGCGCTGCCGCCCGATGCGGCCAGGAGGATCTTGGCTTCATCGGCGGCCTCAGCCGGCATTTCGGCGACGAAGCGGCGCTGATGCATGACGACGATGCGGTCGGCCACCGCCAGAAGCTCCTCGATCACGGACGAGATGACGAGGATGGCGACACCGGTCGAGGCGAGGCGGCGCAGCATCTGATGGATCTCGGCCTTGGCGCCGACGTCGACACCGCGTGTCGGCTCATCGCAGACCAGCATTTTCGGCGCCGTGAGCAGAGCGCGGGCGATCAGCACCTTCTGCTGGTTGCCGCCGCTCAGCTTGACGACCGGCGCATCGAGGCTCGCGGCCACCAATTGCAGGCGCTCGAGCATGTCGCCGGCCCGCTTGCGTTCCTGGCGTGCGTCGCGGAATGGGCCTCGACGCAAAGCGGGAAGAGCCGCGGCCGTCGCATTGGCGATGATGTCGAGGCCCGAAAAGAGTCCATCGCGCTTGCGGTCCTCGGTGAGATAGACGATGCCGTGACTTATGGCCTCGGCCGGCGATGAGATATTGAGCATGCGGCCGTCAAAGTCGATGTCGACCGCGGCGGTGTCATGGCGGCTGCCGCCGAGCGCTCTGGCGAATGTGGTGCGGCCGGACCCGACCAGGCCGGCGAGGCCGACAATCTCGCCGCCTTGCACGGCAAGCCCGCTCTCTTCTCCGTCGGCATGATAGGTAATGCGGAAGGAGGGGTGGTCCATCGCGCCGTCACCATTGCCGGCCATGCGCGTATAGGCCCCGCTGCGGCCGATCATCAATTCGACGAGCTCAGGCAATGTCAGCCCCTTTACCTCACGGGTCGCGACCTTCCGGCCGTCCCTGAGCACGCTGACACGGTCTGCGATCGCCAGCACCTCGCGCAAGTGATGCGACACATAAAGCACCAGCATGCCTTGCGATTTGAGGCGGCGGATGATGGCGAAGAGATTGTCCTGCTCGGCAAGCGAAAGAACCGCCGTCGGTTCGTCCGGAACCAGGATGCGCGCCTTGAGCGACAAGGCGCGCGCGATCTCCACCAGCTGCTGTTCGGCCACGCTCAGGGCGCCGACCTCGGCTTCGGCATCGAGCTTGAGGCTGAAGCGGTCGAGCAGGGCTCGCGTATCCGCCATCAGCCGGTTTCGGTCGATGAGGCCGAGGGCGCCCTTGGGCTCGCGCCCGAGAAAGATGTTGCGGGCGACCGAAAGCTGCGGGACGAGACTGAACTCCTGATAGACGGTGGCGATGCCCAAATCCTGCGCCGCGGCGGGATCGCCCAATCGCGTCGCTTTCCCGTCAATATAGATCTCGCCGTCGCTGGGCGATTGCGCGCCCGAGATGAGGTTCATGAGCGTCGACTTGCCGGCGCCATTGGCGCCGACAAGGGCGTGAACCTCACCCGCATCGGCGGAGAGATCCACGCCGGCAAGGGCCACGACGCCGGGAAAGCGCTTGGCCAGGCCCTTGACCGTCAGCAGCGGCGCGCGCCCCCCGTCCATCACTGCTTCGGCAGGAAATCCGCCGGCAGCTCGCTCGCCCACCAGTCATCAGGCGCTTTCTCGTCGACATATTTGCCGATGTCGGCGGGTGCTATGTAGATGGAGGGCACGGCGGTGCCGCGCGTGACGCCGTTGCCCTTCAGGATATCGACGCCGATCTTCACCGCCTCCTGGCCGGCGCGCGTCGGGAAGGTGACCGCCCCACCTTGCTTGTGCTGAGCGACCCATTTCAGCCAGCCATTATATTCATCGCCTGGCGACATGATCACTTCGGTGAGGCGCCCGGCCTCGTCGAAGGCCTCGGCGACGCCGATCGACATCTGGCCGGCCGGCGAGAACACGCCGTCGATCTTCGGAAAGCGCTGCAGCAGGTTCTCGGTGATCTGCTTCGCCTTGGCGCGGTTCCAGTCGCCATATTCGGTGCTGACCAGCTCGACATCCGGGAATTCCTTGAGCACCGTCTGCAGGGCGTCGAGCTGGTCGACGGCCGCCGTCGTGCCGGCGATCGGGAGCATGGCGACGATCTTGCCTTTGCCGCCGAGGTCGGCCATCAGCTGGCGCGCCACCTTCTCGCCAAGCTGCCACTGGCTGATATAGGCATTGGACACGGTGCCCTCATTGTCGGTGAAGCCGCCGCCCGCCTGCACCGTCGGGATGCCGGCCGCCACCGCGCGTTTCAGGACATCGGCGATGGCATTGTCGTCGACCGGCCAATAGATCAAGAGGCTGATATTCTGGCGCAGCAGGTCTTCGATATCGGCGACCTGCTTGGCCGGATTGAAAGCGGCGTCGGTCACGATGACATCGGTGATCTCGGGATGCTTGGAGGCTTCCCAGCGTACATGCTGAAGCGCGAAGACCACCCAGGAATTGGACAGATAGCCGGCCGACACGCCGATCTTGTAGGGGCCGTCCTTCTTGAACTTGGCGGTGTCGACGGCTTGCGCTGCCTTCTCCGTCTGCATCTTGTCGGTCGCCTGGTCGGCGAAGGCAGGTACCCCCACGAGGCCGAGCGCTGCGAGGGCGCCTAAAGCGAGGAATGGTCGTCGGGCAATCTTCATGTTCGTCTCTCCCTTGTTGTGGTTCTACTGCAATTGAAACGATCTATCCGGTCCTGGCATTGAGCCCGCCATGGACGGCCGAGGCGAGAATGATGATGACGCCCATCACCACGAGCTGCATGTGGTAGGGCAGTCCGCTGATATTCACGAGGTTGAAGGCGATGACGAGGACCAGGACGCCCGCCACCGTCCCGGCGATGCCGCCGCGGCCGCCCTCGAATGTGGTGCCGCCAAGCACGATGGCCGCCAGCACCTGGAATTCGAGTCCCTGTCCCGAAAGCGTATTGGAGACGCCCGAGCGCGCGAGAAGGGCAATGCCCGCCAGCGCGCCGAAGAATCCCGAAAGAGCATAAGCGAGCACGATGGTGCGGGCGACCGGGAGACCCGCGAGGCGGGCAGCTGAGCGGTTGCTGCCGATCAGATAAAGCCTGCGTCCGAAAAGTGTGGTTTTCTGGACGATGAGGCCGAGAGCCGCGAGGCCGAGGAAGGCGAGCGCCAGGACCGGCACCGTGGCGAAGATCCGGTAATTGAAGAATTCGCGGAAGCCGGGCGAGACGATGCCGCGAGCCGTGCCGCCGGAATAGATCTGGGTGAGACCGAGGACTGCGATGCCGGCGCCGAGCGTCAGGATGAAGGGCGAGACGCGCGTGAGGGCGCAGGCCAAACCGTTGAGCGTCCCGATGAGGATTCCCGCGGCACAGGCGACGATGACGGCCAGAGGCAGATTGCCGGCGTCCCCGTTCATTTGCACGGCGCACAATACCGAGGTGAGCGAGATGACCGCCCCGACGGAGAGATCGACCCCACCCACGATCATGACGAAGGTGACGCCGATGGCGGCGATGCCGATGGGAGCGACCTGGCGCAGGACATTGAAAAGATAGGAAGGCTGCAGGAAAGCCTCCGACACAAGGATGGCCAGGCCATAGACCAGGATCAGCACGACAAAGATCGCGTAGCGCGCGGCCAGGTGCAGGGTCGCGTCAGTGCGGTATGCCGACAGCGCCGTCATGCTTAGGCCCGCCGTGGCTGGTTGAGGAGGATGGCGATGATGACGATCATCCCCTTGGCGAACATCTGCACGAAGGCCGAGACCTCGAGGAGGTTGAGCACATTCGAGATGATGGCGAGCGCCACCACGCCGCCGATCGACCGGACGACGCTGCCGCGGCCGCCCGCGAGGGCGGTACCGCCGAGAACGACCGCCACGATGGAATCGAGCTCGAGGCCGGTGCCGGCGAGCGGGTAGCCGGTCCCCAGGCGTCCGGCGAGCAGGAGGCCGGCGAGGCCTGCGAAAGCGCCGGAGATGACGAAGCAGGCGAGGCGCACGGCCCGGACATTGACGCCGGCACGCCTTGCGCTCTCGGCATTGCCGCCTGCCGCGACGAGATGATAGCCGAAGCGCGTGCGCGTGAAGACAAGCTGGGCGAGGCCGGCCAGGACCAGGAGCAGGAGGGCGGAGACCGGGATGCCGGCAATCTCGCCATTGGCAAGCCATTGCAGAAACGGCGAGGCGCGTCCGACACTGCGGTCGGTGATGGTGAAGATGACGCCTTGCAGAATGGACAGCATGCCGAAGGTCAGGATCAGCGGATGCAGATTGAGACGGTTGACGAGAATGCCGTTGAGGAGACCGATGGTGGCGCCGAGGACGAGCATCATGGGCACGACCGCAAGCGTCAGCGACGGATCGCCGCCGAGGATGAGACAGGAGAGCACGACCACGAGCCCGGCGATCATGCCGACGCTCAGATCGATCATGCCGGCGGCGATCACGAAAGTCTGGCCAATGGCGATGATGCCGAGCACGCTCGCCTGGCGCAGGATGTTGGCGAGATTGGCCGGATCGCGAAAGGCTGGTATGGCGATGGCGGCGGCAAGGCCAGCCGCTGCCAGCAGCGCCCAGATGCCGACCGTCTCCACATCGGTGCGTGCCGGCCTCAGCCATTTGCTTTGCGCATCGGATTGTCCGAAAACCGCGGCACACTTTTCGGTCCGATGCTTCAGAGCCATAACAGCGCCGTGTCGGTATCGGCGACCCAGCCGAATTTCATGGCGAAATTCTTGAGCGTCGCCGCGTGGAGGTCGGGCGCGTAGGAGGACACGGCGTCAGCGACGATCGTCGTGCGATAACCGTGATGGAAGGCCTCGCGAGCCGTCTCCTCGATGCAGATCTGGGTGACGGTGCCGGCCACGAGCAGCGATTTCACAGCCAGCGCCTGGAGGCGCCGATCGAGATCGGTGCCGTGAAAGGCGCCATAGCCGTATTTCTCGATGACGACCTCGCCGTCCCTGGGCGTGAGCTCGTCGATCACGTCGCTGCAGTCGCGCGCGCCTTGAATATCGGGATAGGTGCGCTGATGGCCTTTCCAGCAGCTTTTGACATCAGGCCAGCATTGCGGCGACCAGTGCCACAGAAGGTTCGGCTCCTCGCGGGCGAGGAAGCGCGTAAAGATCACGGGCCTGGCGCGAGCCCGGAAAGTTTCGATGAGGCGGCGGATCGGCGCGATGGTGGCGCGTGAATCGGGCACCTCGAGCGGCGCATCGCGGCGGACGAAATCGTTCTGCATGTCGACGACGAGGAGTGCGGGATCGCGCAGCCGCTCGCTTGGCGGGACATGTCCTGCGTGGACCGGCGCAGCCAAATCTTCCTCCCCAGTTTCGTTGCGGTCGATATTGAGCCCGGAGATTTCTCGCCGACCGACCTTGCCTGCCCAGCATGCTGTAGGTTAAAACGGGAGTCAATCATATCCAACTGTTTGGTTGAAAAATGACGGAAGTCCAGACGATCAGCAAACCGCGCCGCCGCAAGGAGGCGCTCGGCGCCACGTCGCGGGAAACGCTGCTCGATGCGGCCAAGGCGGCCTTCGCCGCGCGTGGGCTCGAAGGGGCGAGGGTCGATGACATCGCGCAGCGGGCGAAGATCAACAAGCAGCTCGTCTACCACTATTTCGGCAGCAAGGACGGGCTCTATACCGCCGTCCTCGAGCAGATCTACCGCGAGATTCGCGAACGCGAGCAGGAACTGCACCTGGCGAGCTTCCCGGCTGAGGAGGCGATGCGCCGGCTGGTTGAGTTCTCTTTCGATTATTTGGCACAACATCCTGAATTCGTTGCACTTATCGCAGACGAGAATGCCCATGACGGACGCCATCTGCAAGGCGCCTCGCAAGTGGAGGAAATGAACCGACCGATCATCGAGCTGTTGCGTGAGACGCTCGATAGGGGGACGAGGGAAGGTGTCTTCCGCCGGGGCCTCGATCCCCTCCACATCTATCTGTCGATCGCCGGCATGGCCTTCTTCTATTTTTCCAATGTCCATACGCTGAGCCGGATCTTCAACCGCTCTCTTGGTTCCGCTACGGCGATCGCGGAGCGGCGCGCCCATATCGTCGATTTCGTGCTGAACGCCATCCGGACGCGGTGACGTCGACAACCTCTTGCTTGACAATTCTGTGGCTCCCTCGCAAGATCAACTAAATAGTTGATATAATATTTGGCAGGATGGGGCGCATGAACGAGAGCAAGCCGTTGCGGACGACCACAATCTCCAGCGCGATCAAGGATGTCGAAGAGCTCGAGGAAACCCTGTCGCGGCCGGATGACGATGTCATCGCCGATCTCGGCCGTCTCGACGGCGATATCCTCGTGCTGGGTGCCAGCGGCAAGATGGGACCGACGCTCGCCCGCATGGCGCGGCGCGCCGCGTCCGACAAGGCCGTCTATGCGGTCGCGCGCTTCTCGGATGCTTCCGCCCAGTCCTCCCTCAAGGCGCATGGCATCGAGACTATCAAGGCTGATCTCCTCGATCCCGATGCGATGAAGCGGATGCCCAAGGCGAAGAACGTCGTGCTGATGACGGGCTTCAAATTCGGCGCCATGCAGGCGCCGGCGCGGACCTGGGCGACGAATACCTTGCTTGCCGCGCAGGTCATGGGCGCACTCAAGGATTGCCGGCTCGTCGCCTTCTCGACCGGTTGCGTCTACCCCTTCGTGCCGGTGACCGGTGGCGGAGCCACCGAGGATTATCCGCTCACGCCGCCCGGTGAATATGCCAATAGCTGTGTCGGGCGCGAGCGCATGATCGAATGGCAGAGCGAGCGCAACAACATCGCCGGCCGGCTGTTTCGCCTGAACTACGCGATCGATCTGCGTTATGGCGTTCTCTACGACGTCGCGGTCAAGGTCCGGGACAGCAAGCCGGTCGACGTCACCACCGGCTATGTCAATGTGATCTGGCAAGGCGATGCCAATGCGATGGCGTTGCGCTCGCTGGCACAGGCGCTCGACCCGATCGCGCCCATCAATGTCACCGGGCCCGAGCTCATTCAGGTGCGCTGGCTGGCCCACTGTTTCGGTGAGCGTTTCGGCAAGAAGCCTGAGATCGTCGGTGAAGAGGCGCCGACGGCGTGGCTCAACAATGCCGCCGAAGCCTTCCGGCTCTTCGGCTATCCCAAGGTGCCGTTGCTCCAGATGATCGATTGGACAGCCGATTGGGTGGGCCGTGCCATGCCGAGCCTCACCAAGCCGACGGGCTTCGAGGTCCGCGATGGGACTTACTGAAGACGCGAATACAAGCCGGATCATCCCCCTTGATGCCAGCGACATCCCTGATGCCGTAAAGCTCAGCGCGGAGGCCGGATGGAATCAGGTCGCCGCCGACTGGTCGATGATGCTCGCGCAAGGCGAGGGCTGCGGCATCAAGGATGGCGGCCGCCTCGTCGCCAGCGGATTGGCGCTGCCCTATCCGCCCGATTTCGGCTGGATCAGCATGGTGCTGGTGACCCGAACGCACCGCCATCGCGGGCTCGCCACCGCGTTGCTCAAGCATCTGATCGCCCGTCTCGAGGAGCGCGGCCTCGTGCCCATGCTCGATGCCACGCTGCAGGGCAGGGCGATCTATCTGCCGCTCGGCTTCCATGATGTCGAACCGATCTCGCGCTGGCGCGGACCGGGCAGGGGAACCGGCCAGCTCCCGGTACGCGAGACCGTCGACATCGATCATGATCATGGAGCCTTCGGCGCCGATCGGTCGGCCATCCTCAAAAATCTCCTGGCGCGTCCGCAGGCTTTCGCTCTCGGCCCTGGAGATGGAGCCTTCCTGCTGACGCGCGCCGGGCGCACGGCGACGCAGATCGGGCCGATCGTGGCGCGGACAGCTCGGCAAGCGATCACACTTCTCGAACAAGCCATCGCCGCCCTTGCCGGACCGGTGCTCATTGACGTGCCCGACAGAGAGACGGAATTGCGCGAAACGCTCGCGCGTCATGGTTTTACCGTCGAACGCGGCTTCATCCGCATGGCGCTCGGGCGAAAGCGAGCTTTCGGTGATCCAACCCAGATGCGCGCCATCGCCGGTCCTGAGCTCGGTTAGGGAAGAGGCACATGAACTGGCAAGAGATTCCCTCCGCACTTCTCGAAGGCTTTCGCGATGGCATGGTCATTCCCGCCCATCCTCTGGCGCTCGACCAGCACCGCCGGCTCGACCCGCGCCGCCAGAAGGCGCTGACGCGCTATTATATCGATGCCGGCGCCGGCGGGCTGGCGGTCGGGGTGCATACGACGCAATTCGCGATACGCGAGACCGGGCTCTATCGGCCGGTCCTCGAGATCGCCGCCGAGACGGCGGCGGCCTGGAGCAACCGGCCCATCATGATGATCGCGGGCGCCGTCGGCCGTACGGCGCAGGCGTTGGATGAAACAAAGACCGCCCGTGCACTCGGCTATCACGCGGTGCTGCTCGGCCTCGCGGCCCTCAAGGGGGCGAGCGAGGACGAACTCGTCGAGCATTGCGCGACGGTCGCCAGGGAAATGCCGGTCATCGGCTTCTATCTGCAGACGGCGGTCGGCGGCATGCCGCTGTCGGCGCGCTTCTGGGAGCGTTTCGCCCGTATAGAGAATGTCATCGGCATCAAGGTGGCGCCCTTCAACCGCTATGCCACGCTCGATGTGATCAAGGGGGCCGCCGCCGCCGCCGGCGCGCTCCGGCGCATTGCGCTCTATACCGGCAATGACGACCACATCGTGCTCGACCTGATCCTGCCATTCCAAAGCGAAGTGGGCGAGGCGCGGTTTTCCGGCGGCCTGCTCGGCCATTGGTGCGTGTGGACGAAGCCCGCTGTCGAGCTCCTGGCAAAATGCAAGGCCGCGCGGCGCGCGCCGGCGGTCGCCAAGGAGCTGCTAGCCCTCGACAGCGCCGTCACCGACTGCAATGCCGCCTTCTTCGATGCGGCGAATAATTTCCATGGCGTCATAGCCGGATGCCACGAGGTCTTACGGCGCCAGGGCCTGCTTGCCGGGCGCTGGTGCATCGATCCGAAGGAGGATCTGAGCCCGGGCCAGGCCGAGGCCATCGACCGGGTCTATCGACTTTATCCTGAGCTCAATGACGATGCCTTCGTCGCGGCCAATCTGGAGCGCTGGCTCGCCGCGTGATTTTTTTGACAGTACGCCTGAGCGATGGCAGAGCTAGGCCGTCATGGCAGATCAATCCCCCACCGCCGCCGTCCTGTTGATCGGAGACGAGATCCTCTCCGGTCGCACCAAGGACAAGAATCTCGGCTTCATCGCCGATTACCTGACTGCCCTCGGCATCGATCTCAGGGAAGCCCGTGTCGTGCCCGACATCGAGGACGAGATCGTCGATGCCGTGAATGCGCTGCGCCGGCGCTACACCTATGTCTTCACCACCGGGGGCATCGGCCCCACCCATGACGACATCACCGCCGACGCCGTCGCGAAAGCCTTCGGCGTCCCGATCGATCATCATCCGCAAGCGGTCGAGATCCTGCTCGCCCATTTCAAGCAGATCGGGCGCGAGCCCAACGAGGCGCGCCTGCGCATGGCGCGCACGCCGGAAGGGGCAAGCCTCATCAGCAATCCCGTCTCCAAGGCGCCGGGCTTCCAGATCGGCAATGTGTTCGTCATGGCCGGCATCCCCAAGGTCATGAATGCGATGATGGAGGACGTGGCGCCGAGGCTCGAGCGCGGCAAGCCCGTCATCTCGCAGACGATCACCGTCGAAGGCGGGGAGGGCGATGTGGCGAAGCCGCTCAAGGACATCCAGGAGCGCTCGCCTCAGGTCATCATCGGGTCCTATCCCTTCGAAAGCCCGCAAGGCTTCGCCACCAACCTGGTCCTGCGCTCGCGCGATCAGGCCGCCTTGGCGACCGCCATGAACGAGGTGCGCCAGATGGCGGTCGAGCTTACAAGGAGCGGAAAGGTGCGAGGCTGGTCCTGACATCGCCCGCAGGTTCGGCGGATGATCGGCCGATCGGCACCAGCGAGTCGGCGAAGATCTGCGCCGTGCGCTCCCAGGTGAAGCGCTGACTTCCCTGATGTACCTTGTCGCGATCGAGCGTCAGCGCGCGCAGGATCGCAAGCTTCAGATGCTTGTCGAGCGCGCCGGTGACGCCGTCCTGAACCACATCGATCGGGCTCGGCACGTCGAAAGCGGCAACCGGCGTGCCTGAGGCCATGGCCTCGAGCATGACCAGGCCGAACGTGTCGGTGAGGCTCGGAAAGACGAAGACATCGGCCGACGCCACCATGCGGGCGAGCTCCTCGCCGAAGCGGAAGCCGAAGAACACGGCATCGGGAAAGCGCTTTTCGAGCTCGGGCCGCTGCGGCCCGTCGCCGATCACCAGCTTCGTGCCGGGCAAATCGAGGGCGAGGAAGGCCTCGATGTTCTTTTCCTGCGCCAGGCGCCCGACATAGAGCGAGATCGGGCGCGGCAAATCGAGGGCGGTGCGCTCATAGGGGCGGAAAAGCGTGTGATCGACACCGCGCGTCCAGGTTTTGACATTGACGAAACCGCGCGCTTCGAGATCATTGGCGATGCTGCGGGTCGGCACCAGGACCGTGCGGCTCGCGCCGTGGAATTTGCGCAGCATCGACCAGGAGGCGGCCGCGAGGCCGGGCACAGGCAGGCGCAGCGCCAGATAATCAGCGAAACGCGTGTGGAAACCGCTGATGAACGGGATGTCGTGCCGCCGGCAATGCGCCCGCGCCGCCCAGCCCAAGGGACCTTCGGTCGCGATATAGATCGCATCAGGCGCGATCCTGGTCAGTTCGCGGCCGAGCCCGCGCGATGTGATGAGGGCCAGGGGAATCTCGGGGTAGAACGGCGCCGGCAAGGCCCACCGGCCTTCCGGCGAGATGATCTTCACCTCATGGCCGCCTTTCGCGAGTTCGCCCGCGACGGCGTTCAGCGTACGGACGACGCCGTTAACTTGCGGGAACCAGGCGTCCGTTACGATGGCTATCCGCATTGGCACCCTCTAGCAGAGTATCGCGAAGCTTTGCCCATTCGATGATCTCGAAGCGGCCGTCATAATGCTCGATGAGGGCGGTGCAGCTTTCGACCCAGTCGCCGTCATTGAGATAATGGATGTCGTCGATCATGCGGTTGTCGGGCGTGTGGATATGGCCGCAGATGACGCCCTGTGCGCCGCGCTGGCGGGCCTCGCGCACCACCGCGTCCTCGAAATGCGAGATGAATTCGACCGCCTTCTTGACCCGGAATTTGAGATAGGCGGAGAGCGACCAATAGGGCAGGCGGAAGAGGCGGCGGCCGCGATTGACGAGGCCGTTCACCATCATCGAGATCTCATAGGCGCGGTCGCCGAGCCGCGCGAGCCAGGGCGCATAGCGCACGATGCCGTCATATTTGTCGCCATGCAGCACCAGATAGCGCTTGCCGTTGGCGGCGTGGTGGATGGCGTCCTCGAGCACCGCGACGCGCCCCATGCGCAGATTGCGGAAGTCGCGGAACTTGTCGTCGTGATTGCCGGGAATGTAGATGACCTTGGTGCCTTTGCGCGCCTTGCGCAGGATCTTCTGGATCAGGTCGTTGTGGAGCTGGTCCCAGAACCAGGCCTTTTCCAGGGCCCAGTTGTCGACGAGGTCGCCGACGATATAGAGCCAGTCGGATTCGGTGACACGCAGGAAGTCGAGGAGATATTGGACCTGCGCCCTCTTGGTCCCCATATGGATGTCGGAGATGAAGATGGCGCGGTAGCGGGTCGTCGGTCTCGTGAGTGCGTTCATCGGCCAGGCTGCCTGGTTATGGTGACCTTAGGCCTGACTCCCGTGAAGGTATCATGACAGTGCACGGATAAAGATGACGCGGGAGCGCGCCAATTGCATGGTCCCGAACGAAGCGGCATAACAGCGCTTTCGGAGGATGAGATGGATGAGAAGTGGCAGAAGAGTTTCCCGGTCTCCTGGGATCAGTTCCACCGCGACGCGCGGGCGCTGGCCTGGCGACTGCATGGTGAGGGGCCGTTTTCGGCCGTGGTGGCGATCACCCGGGGTGGGCTCGTGCCGGCGGCCGTGGTGGCGCGCGAGCTCGGCATAAGGGTCATCGAGACGGTCTGCATCGCCTCCTACGACTATGAGAAGCAGGGCGAGCTCCAGGTGCTCAAGAAGGTCGGCGAGACCATCGCCGGGACCGATGGCGGCAAGCAGGTGCTGATCGTCGATGATCTCGTCGACACGGGGGCCACGGCCCGGGTGGTCCGCGCCATGCTGCCCCATGCGCATTTCGCCACCGTCTATGCGAAGCCGGAAGGGAGGCCGCTGGTCGACACCTTCGTCACCGAAGTGAGCCAGGACACCTGGATTTATCTGCCCTGGGACATGGGGCTTGCCTTCACCCCGCCCATTCGCGACGGCGCCAAAGTGTGATCCACGGTGTCCCGAATATAATTCATTGTTTTCACTACTATTTCCGGGATTATGGGGATCCGATGGCAGTAATCTTCTAGCGAGTCTTGTCGAATTTCTCTATATTTGGCTCCATGAGCATGATCGAAACTATCAGCATCGACGTTTATCCGTGGCCTGCGCCGACGGACGCGCAGCGTGCATGGTTCGACGCGCTTTCTCCGGAAGAGAAGCGCAAGACGATTCAGAAAGCCATAGAGGAAGGTTTCGCTAGCCCGGCCTCCACAAAATCGATCGATGACGTTATCCGGGAGGCGCGTGCCGATCTCCCACATGCGTCATAGACTCACCCAGCGCGCAGAACGCGACCTCAAGGATATCTATCTCTATACCTTCCAGACATTCGGCGACAGGCAGGCCGACAAGTATCTACGTGAGCTCGATGCAGTGTTTGCGCTGATCGGCAGCAACCCGCGCATGGGTCAAGTCTATGAAGGTCGCACACACCAGTTCGTACACGGCAAGCATATCATTCTCTACCGCATTACAGGTGATCACGTCGTAATTGGCCGCATTTTCCACGGCGCGCAAAAGCGGTCGTTGCAATGAATGGGTGCCCCTTCGTGCCAAAGCGCTCTACGCCGATCTTCTAACCGACTCGCTTACACCGCCATGGCCGCCTGTGGGATATTGAGTGGGCTTATCCTGTCCCACAGCGCCTTGATGTCAGACGTGTAATTGGCGATCCAGCCACAAGGCAAAGCCGCCCTTGAAGGCATTGGCGTTGTCGCCGCGGCGGGCATTCGGCGGCAGGGACTTCAACCTCTCGACATTGCCGCCACCGATTACGACATAGTCAGGCTCCAGCGCGGCCGTCAGTTGCGCGACGGCGGCAAACACGTGCTTCTCCCATTTCGCATGCCCGCGCTTTTCGAGACTTGCCTCGCCGAGATAGTCCTCGAAGCTGCGCCCCTTGCGGTAAGGCAGGTGCGCCAGTTCCATGGGCAAGGCGACATGATCGACGATCATGGCGGCGCCGAGGCCGGTGCCCAGTCCCAGAAACAGCATGCGTCCGCCCTCATAGCTGCCGATCGCCTGCATCAGTGCGTCGTTGATGATACGGACGGGTTTCCCGAAGCGCTTGGCGAAATCAAAGCCGACCCAGCCCTTGGCCAGATTGTGCGGCTCGGACAAAATTCGGTTGTGAATGACCGGTCCCGGATAGCCCATCGCGACGACATCATAGGTCATGCCCTTGGCGAGTTGTTCGACCGCATCGGCCATGGCCGCCGCATCCATGCCGGGTCCCGACACGGCCCTGCGCTCGTCGCCGCCCGAGCTGCTCATGATCTTGACATGCGAGCCGCCGATGTCGATCGCCAGCACGATCCGCGCTTTATCGGTCATGGATGTTTCCTTCACGGTTTCGGATCTACCCAGCCGCCGGGTGGGGCGAAGTTCTTCATGGCATCGACGGGTCCCCAGGTATCGGGCGGGTAGGGCTGAGGTCGATCCTTGAGGTCGAGCACGGGATCGACGATGCGCCAGGCGAGCTCGGCCGCGTCCGCCCGGGTGAAGAGCTGACGCCTGCCGTTCATGGCATCGCCGATCAGCCGTTCATAGGGCATCATGTCGTCGGTCGTATCATCGAGCGCGTCAAGCTCGACATCCTCGCCGGTCATGCCTTCGCCAGGAGCCTTGCGGCGCGCACCGATGCCGATCATGACCTGCGGGCCGACCCGGAACCGCAAATAGTTGCCGTCGGCCGCGGAAACCTCGTCGAACAGGGCGACAGGGGGTCGGCGGAAGCGCACCACGACCTCGGTGGCCCGCACCGGCAAAAGCTTGCCGGCGCGGATATAGAACGGCACGTCCTTCCATCGCCAGGTGTCGACGAAGAGGCGGACGGCGGCAAAAGTCTCGACGGCGGATGCAGGCGCGACGCCCGGCTCTTTTTCATAACCCTCGAACTGACCGCGAACCAGGTCCTTCCCGGAAAGCGGACGAATGGATTTGAGGATCTGCACCTTCTCGTCGCTCAGGTCCTCGGGTCCGCTGCTGACCGGCGGCTCTATCGCGAGCAGCAGCAGCACGTTGATCAGGTGGTTCTGGATCACATCGCGGATGCAGCCGACTTCGTCATAAAATTTGCCGCGCCCGGCAATGCCGAAGTCTTCGGCCATGGTGATCTGCACGCTTTCCACATAGGTGCGGTTCCATACCGGTTCGAGGAAGGCATTGGCGAAGCGGAAATAGATCAGGTTCTGCACCGCCTCCTTGCCGAGGTAATGATCGATGCGGAACACCGCGTCCTCGTCGAACACGGCCCGCAGCACGCGGTTCAGCGCCTGCGCCGAGGCGAGATCCCGGCCGAACGGCTTTTCGACCATCAGCCGCGCCTGTGCCGCAATACCGGCCGCCTTGAGGGCCTGGATCACGGTGCCGAACAGGGAAGGCGGAATGGCGAGGTAGTAGAGGGGCCGGTGAGCCGAGCCCAGCGTTTGACGCAGTCGTTCGAAGGTCGCGGCACTCTTGTAGTCGCCACTCACATAGCGCAGCAGGCCCTTGAGCCTGGCGAAGACAGCTTCATCGATCGTGCCGAACTGCTTGAGGATGCCGTCGCGGGCGCGGGCGGCCAGACGCTCGATATCCCAGTCATCGAGCGCCACGCCGATGATCGGCTCGCTGATATGCCCCCGCCGCACCATCTGGTAGAGCGAGGGCAGGATCATCTTGTGCGCCAAGTCGCCGGTTACGCCGAAGACCACAAGGGCGTCGGACCTCTCCTGCATCATCGCAACTCCTGTTTTGCTCTTAAGCGTCTATGATGCGGACCTGGAAGTCGACATTTTCCCAGTGCTCTTTGTCCAGCCACAGGAATGTAAATACCACAGACCGACCGACCTCCAACTTGGCCGTGTCGAGATCGGCCACATGGGTGTCGAAGGCGGTCTCGCGCGTCCGGAGATCCGTCACCTCGCTCCAGCCGTCGGCGCTCCAATGCACCATCGCCCGCGCAGCGAGTTCCAGCCGCAGGATCTTACCGTGTGGGATGGTGGCCAGCCGATTGTCGAAGCGCCAGATGCGCAGCGTCGATGGCGTCCGGCGGTCAACGTAGCGAGCGACGGTCTGGGGCGGCATGTCGAAGACGGCGCCATCCGCCAGGGACCGCAAGAGCTTGATGTGCTCGGCATGCGCCCAGACCAGCGGCATGGCGCTGCCCGAGGGGCGGCCGAAGAACAACTCGCGCTGAGGCATGTCCGGACTGTCCCAGCTCTGCTCGGGCAGCAGCCCCTCAGGCCCGGCCGAGGCCTCGAGCGTCTCGAGCAGGCTTTCAGCGGCCTCGCGGTGCCCGGCCGCCAGTTCGTAATGTGCCCGCTCACCGGCGAGCAAAGGCCAAGGGCGTCCCTGTCCGATGCCGTCGAAGGGACTGCCGTCCGGATTTTCGCCATAGCCATCGCCGGTGTAGCGATACCAGAGCGGGCCTTGCGGCAGGTCCGCGCGCAGGGTGCGATCGATGACCTTGATGGTGTCGATGATGCGCGGATCGTCCGGCGCGCGCAGGCCGAACCGCACCAGCGCCAGAGCGTCCGGGCTCACGACGTTCCATGTCGGCAGCAGGGACTTGTCGATGACCTGGTTGCGGATGGGTGTCTGCCCCTGGTTGGCCCTCGCCACATCGGTAACGCCGCTGCCGCCGATACGCACATAATAGCCCTGAACGCCCGCGGCGGCGCAGATGTCGGGATCGCCGACGAAAGTCCAGTTCTCGATCTGCTCGTTCCAGCAATCGGCGGTTTCCCGCAAATGCCGCGCCGCTGGCTCATCGCCGCGGTCTTCCAGAAGGTCGGCGGCGGCCAGCAAGGCTGAAACCTCCACCGCCAGCGTGAATGGACTATAGCCGCCGTCCTCTTCCCAGCGGTCCTGGCTGGTGGCGGGACCGTTGGCGATGATGTAGCCCGCGGCGCGGCGGATCATGGGGATGAAGTCGTCGAGGAGCTTGCCCGTCAAATGGTTGTGGCGATGCAACAGATCGGCCAGCAGGAGGGGAAAGGCGCACTCGTCCATCTGCACGCCTCGCCAATAGGGGCGGCCATCGAGCCAGAGATTTTGCGCCCAGCGCCCTGAAGGGAGTTGCACCTCCCGCAGATATTGCAGGATAGCGAGCGCGCCCTTGTAGTCGCCGGCGGCAAGGAAGCCTCCCGCCGTCTCGACAAGGTCGCGCGGCCAGACGAGGTGGTAGCCCCCCAGGTCGTCATCACCCTTGCTCGCTCCCCAGGGGATGGAGAGGCTCGCGACCACCGCGCCCGGCCGGTACACCGCGCGATGCGCCGCGAGGACAGAAGTCGAGACGCGGTAGGCATTGCCTTTTTCGCTGGAGCTCCGATCGAGGGGGCGCAGGCCTTTCTGCCATGCTCGCCAGTTGGCGGAATAAGCCTGAAGCGCAGCGTCGAACCCGTCGCGCAAGCTCGCCAGCACGTGGGCGCCGGCGTCGCTTTCCGACTGTCCAAAGCCCAAGGCCAGCACCGCCGTATCGGCATCATGCGAGAAACTGATTTCGCCGGTGAGCGCAATGTTGCCGTCATCGGCCCTTTGATATTGGGGATCGATTTCGCCGTCGCGAAGCAATTGCTGATAGCCGTCGGATTGCCCGACAAAGCCCGCCGACCGGGCCTTCCAGGGCAACGAACATCCGACGGCGAGATAGTGCGAGCGACCCGTGGCAAAGAGCATCGGCGCACCGAGTTGATCGCCGAGCCAGCCTGAATTTTCCATCCCGGCATTGACCAGGTGCGGCGCCACGAGGGCGTAGACGCGATAGCCCGATGCGTTGTCCAGCACCGTGAAGGTGATGCGCTGCAGTACCGTTGCTCGGACGGGATCGGAAATGATGGTCTTTTCGACGCGGTAGCGGCCGTCTCTGGATGTATTGACCACGTGGAACGCCGGCACCCCATCTTCCAGATGGTTGGTCACGGTCAGGCAATCGCGTTTCTCTTCGGAAAAATATCCATCGGGCCCGGTAATCAGAAGACCCAGATCGCGAATGCAGGCGCTGTCCACACGAGGATAATAGACCTCGTTGAGAATGCCATGGCTCAGCGTGAACCATACTGGCGATGTGACCGAGAGAGCCGTGCCGACGCCGCTCTTGGCGCTCGACGTCCATCGGGCCGGGATGCCGGGCGCGCCCGGTGCAAAATCAAGAAGCTTGGTCACGTCGCCCCGTTTCATCATCGAGACCTTGCGAAGACATTCCCAGTTGATAACACGTTTGGTTGCGGCCCTCACTAATCCCGATGCGTCACCGTTAAGCAAGTGCTTGCGCTTGCACGAACCCATCGCAAATGCCGGCCCGCCGTCGAGCGCGCAACCTATTGTCCAATAACGGGAAATTGGCGCCCCGGTCGCCGCGTGGACACTGACAAAATAGCCCACTTCGGCAATATCCGGAACTGGCGCCGCTCGTTTGAGTTGAACTTCTTTTCCACACGGCAAAACGGAATCTTGACATGAGCCTGCCCGCCCAACGTCGAATGCGTCTCTCCGGTGGAACCGAGATTGCCTATGTCACTGCGGGCGATCCATCTAACCCCGCTTTGCTCCTCCTGCACGGGTTTCCCAGCTCGGCCCGCACATTTCGTGACGTGATTCCCGGACTGGCGCGCGTGGCCTATGTGGTCGCGCCCGACCTCCCAGGCCATGGCCAGTCCGACGTTCCGCCGACGCCCTCCTTTGCAGCGTTCAGCGATGCAATTTCCGAATTGCTGGCCCACCTCGCGATTGGCCGCCGCTTCATTTTCATTCATGACTGGGGCGCCCCCGTGGGCCTGCAGATCGCCATGCAAGCGCCCGAGCTGGTTTCGGGCTTCATCATCCAGAACGCAAACGCGCATCGAACCGGCTTCGGCCCCTTGTGGGACGCCACATTGAAGTTCTGGTCAGAGCCAACAAAAGAGAACGAAGCGGCCGCAACCGTCCACCTGACCTTCGAATTCACGCGCGAGCAATATACCGGCGGGCTGCCGGAGGAGGTCGCCGCCAAGATCAGAGGCGAACCCTGGGTCGAGGACTGGAGGGTGATGAATCTTCCCGGCCGCATGGAGACCCATCGCGCGCTCATCGCCGACTATAAGAATCACGCCGCGCATTTCGATGCGATCGCCGGCTATCTAAAAAAATGGCAACCGCCTGCGCTCATGCTATGGGGCCGTCACGACCCATACTTCGAGATCGCCGAAACGCTGTCCTGGATGCAGGATCTGCCGCGTATGGAGGCTCATATTTTCGACGGCGGCCATTTCCTGCTTGAGACGCACGCCGAACCAGCGCTCTCCCACATGATGGAGTTCATCAAGTGAACATAGGAGAGATTCACGCATTCGGGCGGCTGGGCCCCGAAGCTCACCGCTCGACAGGTTAAACCACAATGGCGCCGGCAGCTTCGTCAGACCTGTGGCTGAGGGCCATAGGAGTGATCAAACCCGGCAATACTTCGACGTCGTAGATCTCCGTGACGTCGCCGTCGATTCTGAACCAGTCGACGCAGGCGCCTGAAGACAGCTCGATGATCTGGACGCCGCACCACGGATCCGAATCGGTCTCCCGTAATCTTTCGTCCAGCGCCAGTCCTTCGAATCGGCTGTATCGCGGCTTCGAGAGCCCGACAAACGCGTAGTCGCCGTAGAAGGCCAGGCCGCGCAGGAAGCCGGGGCAGAAAACTCTCGGTTCGAAGCGTCGTCTACCCGCGCGATCAAAACCGATCACGCCGAGCTCGCCGCTTCCCGAATTGAGCACCCAGAGCTCACCGCGATGAAGCCGGGGCGAATGCGGCATGGATAGTCCTTCGCACACGATTTCATTGCATTCGACGTCGATCACCACGCCGCCATCGGCACGGCGATCGCGCCAGCCATCGATCGTGTCCGACCGTGAAACGGCGGTCACGTAGCGCGGCCGCCCGTCTTCCATGGCAAGTCCGTTCAGATGACAGCGGTCTTCGCTGACGATCGACGAGATGAAAGGCGGCTTCCAGACCACGCTGAAGCTTTTCTCTGCCGAAACGGCCGCAATGCAGTTGAAGCGCGAGCTTACGAAGACCGGTTTGTCCGATCCGTCGACGCCGAGGTCATGCGCGTCGAGAAAACCGGTCACATGGATGGTTCGAGGCGCGAAGCAGGCGTCGAAGACGTCATTTGCGAGCTTCCCCCCGTGACGCAGCATTTCCTGAAACCGGATGATCTCCGTGGCGCATGCCACGGTAAGGCCGCCTTGTCCGTCATAGTGGATGCCCATCGGCGCCGGCATGGCGGCGAGATGGAGGTGGGCTGAGCCGTTCGGGTTGCAGCCGACAAGATAAAGAATACCCGATCGGTAGGAGGAGACGACGAAGGAACATCGCAACTGGGCGAGCCGCGCGACGAGCGTGCTCGACAGGGAATAGGCGGCTTGGTGAGAGGGGCTGGCGGCTTCGTTCATGCGCCGAAATCAGAATCGAACCGCGACCCCGCCGGTCGCATTCCACGTTGCGATTCCGTCGTCCGCATTGAACGGCGCCTGATAATTGCCGAGCAGCCAGACGGAGAGCCGGCTGTCCGCCTGATTGAAGGTAACGCCCAGCTCGACCTGATAACCGGTGTCGTCGAAGCCCAGCGCCAACGGTGTGGCGCCGACGGTGGCAACGGGATCATCGAGGAATTCCTCCAGCAGGCTGGCGTCGACGTGAAACCGCGCCGACCCTGCCGCAAAGCCTTGCAGATGCTCCACCCTGAGGCCGAGCCGTCCCAGCAGGCTGTCGGCATCGGAGATATCGACGTCGAGCCCGGAACTGTCGGCGAATCTGTCGATGTCGATCGCCTGATAGGTCAGCTGGGCCTGCGGTGTCAGCGTCAGCTCGTTCCAGATGGCGAGCGACCGGCCGGCCTCTGCCGACAATGTCCAGCCATTGGCGTGCGTCGAGCCGTCGGCGCCCCCTCCGTTCATGTCGATATCGTAGCGCGTGTAGGTCGTGACGCCATCGAGGTAAAGGCCGTCATCGGTGGCGTAGGTCAGGCTGGCGCCGCCGCCGAAGCCGTTCGTATCGACGGAGCCTGCCGACGATCCCGTCGTCTCATTGTCGGCTCGGCCGTCGATTCCGCCGTAATGCAGGAATGCCGATGCGACGAGGTTGCTTGCTACCACTGCGTCGAAGCCGGCCTGCAAGGCCCAAAGGGTCTCGTTGTAGGACGCGTCGTTGTAGCCCCCGAGCAGCGACCCGTCCGCATCGGACCAGGCGCCGATGAGCCGCGCCCAGCCGGCATGGGGCGAAGAACTCTCCTCCGCGCCCCCGGCGCCCGCTTGCCAGCTCATGCGCGTGCCGGTGCGCTCGAGATAGTCGCCGGTGACCTTGCTCCCGAACGTGCGGAGCGAATAGGGGATATAGGGCGCGAGAATCGCCTGGTCCCGGAGATTGATCGTCTGGAGGTACCAGTCCTCGCCGTCGGCCTGGAAAAGCCCGTAGGCGAACGCGCCGCCATAGGCAGGTGCGCCGAGGGAGAACAGCCCGTCGGAGGTGCCCCCGGCGTCGACGATCTTGATGCCGTCGGTAGCACCGCGGCCCGTGATCCCGCCCGGACCGCCGGCATTGTCGACGAATACGAAGGTCGTTCCGGACGTGTTGCCCTCGGCGATCAGCATGTCGCTGAGGTCCGCCGTCCCGTCATCGAGGAAAGTGTCCAGGTAAAATCGGCTGCCGGCGCCTTGATAATTTCCGGTGACGCGCAGGATATCGCCCGCGCCGTCGAGACCGGAGGCGGGAGCGAACGGGCCGGCATTGGACAGAACGACGGCGCCGGCCGCCGCGACCGACAGGTCTCCATCGAGGACACCACCGTCGCCGATCGCGCCGACGCCGCCCGACTGCACCATGAAGGGGGCCGCACCGGTTGCCATCGTCAGGCGCGCATTGGGGCCGAGCAGGGCCAGTCCGCTGCCCGTCACTGTCGCCTCGGTGAATTCGGCGCCGGGGCTGTTCGTGCCCGTGAAGATGAAATTGGCGCCGTCCTCCTTCAGGAAGACGTCATCGAAGCCGAACAGAACATCCCCGATCGTCGACAGGTCGAAGGTGGCTTCGCCTGAGGCGCCGCCGAAGACGAGGCGGTTGCCCGTGACAGCGTTCCGCGCGTCGACTATCCCTTCGAAGCCATATCCCGGCTGCAGCTCCAGCCGCACCGTTCCCGCGACACCGGTCGCATCGACGGCTGCCGAAGTGCCTGCCACCGCGCTTCCGCGCACGAGACCGGCAACCGTCAGCAGGGCGCCGGAGGTGGCGGTGCGGACGAGGATGCCCTCATCGGTCAGTCCTTGCACCGTGCCCGTCGTCGTCACCGTGAGCGCGCCCGAGCCCTCGTTGAAGGCATTGATGCCGACTGTGCCGCCGGTGACATTGTTCGCCAGGATCGTGAGATAGGTGCCGTGGGTGCTGTTATGGGCCTGGATGCCGTCGTCGAGCCGGCCTGTTACGTCGGCGGAGGTCGAGATGAAGATGTGCTGCGTTCCGACATTGTCGACGCGAACACCCTGAACTTCGCCGGTGACATTTCCTTCGGCCGTCACGGAAATGAAGGTGCCTGCCTGCACCGGCGGATCACCTCCCGGCGGCTCGAAAATCCCGTTCCGCGCGAGGATGCCGGCCTGCGCCCGTCCCTCGACATCGCCGGTTGTGTGCACGACATTGCTGCCGGAGCCGAAGCTGTAGGAGGCAACGCCGTTATAGAAGCCGCTCACGTCGCCGCTTGCCGTGATCGTGATGTCGGTGCCGGCGCGGATAACCGTGCCGTCCGCCTCGAGATCGCCGTTCCGCGCGAAAATGCCGGCCCACTGGTCGCCGGCGTCGCCGCCCGTGACCGTGACCGGTCCGCTCGTGGTTATGATGATCTCGCCCGAGCCATAGTTGCGGGCGATGAGGGCCATTTGCCCGCCCTGGATCGCGCCGGATGTCGTGATGATGATGTCCGTGCCGGCCGCGGATACGTCCGAGCCGTTGGTCGCCTCGATGCCGTCGCCGGCAGCGCCCCCGCTGACGGTCGCGGCATCGATGATGAGAGCGCCGTCACCATTGTTCTGCGCGAGGATGCCGTCGTTCTGGATTCCGCGGAGCGTGCCGTTGGATCGGATCGTCAGGTCACCGGCGCCGCTGTGCGTCATGTTCAGGGCATTCGTCGCGCCGGTTATCGTCGACTGGTTCTGATCGCTGAATGTCAGCCCCCCGGCGCTGCTATTGACGATGATCGCGTCGCCGCCAGTGACCGACGTGTCGATGCCGAAGCCCGGACTTGTGTTGATGATGAGGTCTGCGCCGGTCAGCGTCTGCGTCGTGTCGGTCGCGGAATTGAGCGGCCCGCTGCAGGCGATGTTCGGCCCACCATCCGGTGCGCAGTCGCCCGCAAACGCGCTTCGCGGCAATGTTGGATAAGCAACCCCAGCCAATGTCGACAGGAACGCAAGCCGCGCAATACGCTTCTGCATCAAGCCCCCCAAGTTACAGCGCCTACATCCGTTGCCGGTTTTTGCGAGCGGCACCGATGTATAATGCTTACGTTGCGATAATCAGCATGGCAATGCGCTTTTGTCTTTGCCAGACTTGCGTATCCCCAAATGAAGCATCGTTCGAGTGAGGGAGGTCCGCCGTAAGCCAAGGTAGAGCTTCGGGTGGCCAGCCACCCGAAGCTCGAAGAGCGAAGGGTGGTGCCCCCTCCCGGGATCGAACCGGGACGCCTTGTGGGCTCAGGATTTTAAGTCCTGTGCGTCTACCAATTCCGCCAAGGGGGCCTGAGCCGACCTTCTAGCGCGCTCTCCCGAAACGGGAAACCGCTTTATGTCATGGGTTCATAATGTCGGCCGCGGGACAAGGCCGAGTTTCTCGCGCCGCATCCAGCGCGGCACCATCAGCGCGCTTACCGCGGCGAGGCCGGCGGCGAGGCCGATCCATACGCCGAGACCGCGCAAATCCGTGAACTGCGACAGATAATAGCTGAGCGGCAGGCCGATGCCCCAATAACCCATGGCGGCATAGAGCATCGGGATGCGTGTGTCATGCAGCCCGCGCAGCATGCCGGCGGCCAGCACCTGCGCGCCATCGAAGATCTGGAAGACGGCCGCCACGATAAGGAACGACGTGGCCAGCGCCAATACCGGCAGATTGCCCTCCTGGCGGATGTCGAGGAAGAGGCCGATAAGAAAGTGCGGGATGACGAGCATCAGCGTGGCAGTGATCACCATGAAGCCGGTGCCGAGGATGAAGGCGCTCCACCCCGCCCGCGCGGCGCCCAACGGGTCGCTCGCGCCAAAGGCAAGGCCGACCCGCACCGTCGCCGCCTGGGCCATCCCCAAAGGCGTCATGAAGGCGATGGCCACGACCTGGATGGCGATGGCATGAGCGGCAAGCTCGGCCTCGCCGAGCCAGCCCATGAGGAAAGCGGCGGCATTGAAGGCCGTTGTCTCGAAAGCGATGATCGCGCCAATCGGCAGGCCCAGAACCCAGATCGCCTTGAAGCGCGACCAGTCGGCCTGCCAGAAGCGGCCCAGCACATGATAGCGGCGGAAGCGCCGGTCGAGCGTGACGACCGCGGCCAGCCCCGCGAACATCAGGAAGGTGGTGATGGCGCTGGCAATCCCTGAGCCGGCAATGCCGAGCGCCGGAAAACCCCAATTGCCGAAGATGAGCAGCCAGTTGCCGAGCGCATTGAACGCGATCCCGGCAATGGCGATGACGAAAGCCCATTGCGGGCGCTCTAAGCCTGAGATGAAGAAGCGCAAGACCACATAGCCCAGGAAAGACGGCAGCGCCCAGACGAGGGCGCGCAGATAGCGGGCGGCCTCGGCCGTGAGCGCCGGGTCCTGGCCAATGGCGATCAGGAATTTGTCGCCATGCCAGAGCAGCAGGATCGCCGGGATGGAGACGGCGACCGCGCTCCATAGGCCCTGGCGCACGATGCGCCTGATCTCGCGCACCTCATGCCGGCGCGCGCCCTTTTCCCGCGCCACCATCGGCGCCACCGCGCTCACCAGGCCGAAGGCGAAGAAGGTGAAGGTATGATAGAGGTTCACGGCGAGCGAGCTTGCCGCCAGAGCCTGCGCTCCAAGCCGGCCGATGAACAGCACATCGGTGACGATCATGGCGGTCTGAGCCATGTTGGTCAGGACCATGGGCCAGGCGAGTTGCAATGTCGCGACGAAGTTCTCCGTCCAGCTACGTGCCGCGGAATCCCGGCTCTGACGCGGGAAAGTGTCCGCTATTGCGATTTTGTCCTGGCCCCCCTCCATGGTGCGGTCAAACTAGCGGTTTCCGTCCGCCGCCGCTATCGTTGCTTCGGCGCGATGCCGCCATGCAAGGTTGTACGCGGCGCATGGCTGAAACATTGCGCAACCTTGCCGGCTGAGGCATGATTCGGCGCATATATCTGACGGAGACGGAGATGAATGCGCCTTTGATCGACGACATCGATACTGCTGTTGCCAAGGCGTCCGAGCGTTTCCTCGCGGCGCGGCCGAAGACGCGGGCGCTGCATGATGAGGCGAAGGCCGTCATGCCGGGCGGAAATACGCGCACGGTGCTCTTCACCGCCCCCATTCCGATCCGCATCGCCAAGGCGGAAGGGGCGGTCCTCACCGACGTTGATGGGCATTCCTATGTCGACCTTCTCGGCGAAAATTCTGCCGGGCTTTACGGCCATTCGCATCCGCGCATCGCCAAGGCCGTCGGCGATGCTCTGACGATGGGCATCAATCTCGGCGCCCATCATGGGCTGGAGGTGCAATTCGCCAAAACCGTGACCCGGCGCTTCGGCCTCGACCTGGTGCGCTTCACCAATTCCGGCACCGAGGCCAATATGATGGCGCTGGGTGCGGCGCGCAGCTTCACCAAGCGATCGAAGATCTTAGGCATCAAAGGCGGCTATCACGGCGGCACGCTCTATTTCACCCCGGCCGGGATGCCGGTGAACGCGCCTTTCGACATCGTGCTGGCGCCCTTCAACGACATCGCCGGCACGCGCAAGCTCATTGCCGAGCATGCGGAAGGTCTCGCCGCGATCCTGATCGAGCCGATGCTGGGCGGCGCCGGCTGCCTTCCCGCCGATCTTGACTATCTCGAGATGCTGTGCGCGGAGACTGAGGCGCGCGGCATCATCCTCATCTTCGATGAGGTGATGACCTCGAGGCTGGCGCCCCATGGCCTCGCCGCAAAGCTCGGCATCACGCCCGACCTCAAGACGCTCGGCAAATATATCGGCGGCGGCATGTCCTTCGGCGCCTTCGGGGGACGACGCGACATCATGGAACAGTTCGACCCGACCCGCCCGCAATTCCTGCCGCATGCCGGCACCTTCAACAACAACACGCTGACCATGACGGCTGGCTTCGCGGCGATGAGCGAGATTTTCACGCCGCAAGCCTGCCTCGACCTCAACCGGCGGGGCGATGCCTTGCGCGACAGGCTCAACGATCTCTTCATGCGCTATCAGGTGAAGCTCAAGGCCACCGGCATCGGATCGCTCATCAATCTCCATCCGCTGTCGGGCGAGGTCAGAACGCCGGATGACGTCGGCAAGGCCGATCCGCGCCTGCGCCAGCTTCTCTATCTCGATCTCCTGGAAGAGGGCTATTACGTTGCCGGCCGCGGCTATATGGCCCTGTCGCTGGTGGTGAGCGATGAACATTGCGACGGCTTCTGCGCTGCGATCGAGCGGATCGTCACGGCGCGCCGGCATCTCTTCCAGCCCAAATGACGCAAGGCTGCATCATCTGCTCCGGCACTGGGGGCGATGAGGTGCTCAGCCGCATCGAAGTCTGGCGCGACGATCTGTGGCGATTGACCTTGTCGCTCGATGCCGAAGTCTTGGGCTTCGCCTATCTCGAGCCGATCCGGCACATCGCCAACATCGCCGAGCTCGATGGGCCGGAAGCGCAAAGTTTCGGCGCGACCATCGCCAAGGTGAGCCGGGTTCTGAAAGCGGCGACCGCCGCCGAGATCGTCTATGTCTATATCTTCGGCGACGGTGTCGCGCATCTGCATGTGCATCTCGCCCCGCACCGCCAGGGCGATGCGCTCAACAGCCAGATGATCAGAGGCGAGATCGTCTCGGAAAAGCAGCCCAACGGGTTCGAGCGTTTCTTCAGCCGCGAATTCCCGGCGCTGCCCGAGGCCGAGCAGCGCCGCGTCGCCGAGATCGTACGGCAACAGCTCGCTGAGTAGATCGCGGGTGACGACTTCATCATCTCCCAACATCCCTCACGCTGAGGTGGCCGCGAAGCGGCCCTCGAAGCGTCCATCAGGATAAAGCGAGTCAGCTGCAACACACCCTTCGAGGCTCGCTTCGCTCGCACCTCAGGGTGAGGCCAAACACATTATGCACTACTCGGCATCGTGGAAGATGATGCCGAGAGTGTGGCGCTGGCCGGAGCGCAGGCGGCTCACGCCATGGCGCAGATTGACCCGATAGACGCCGCGCGTGCCCTGGACGGGGCGATGATGCACCGGGAAGACGACGCCGTCGCCCTGGCGCAAGGGCGGCACCTCGGCGCGCGATTGCATCCGAGGCCGCTGCTCGGTCAGGACGAACTCGCCGCCCGAAAAATCCTTGCCCGGCTCCGACAGGAGGATGGCGACCTGCAGCGGAAAGACCAGCGCGCCATAGATGTCCTGATGCAGGCAGTTATAGTCGCCTTCGCCATATTGGAGGAGGAGCGGGGTCGGGCGGCGCTGGCCGGCCTTGTGGCAGCGCGCGATGAAGGCCGCATGCTCTTCCGGATAGCGCGGCGTCTCGCCCAGCGCCGCGTTCCAGCGATTGGCGATCTCGGCCAAGGGTGCATAGAGGGCTTCGCGCAGTGAAGCGATCATCGGCGGCAGAGGATAGGCGAAATATTTGTATTCGCCGCGCCCAAAACCATGCCGGCTCATGATGACGCGGCTGCGGAATTGTTTGTCGTCGGGATAGACCTCGACGAGCTTGCGGCATTCATCGGCGGTGAGCAGGTTTGCGAGGAGGGCGCAGCCATGCTTGTCGAGCTCGGCGCCGAGCGCCGGCCAGTCGCGCATCGCGACGCGCTTTGCCATGGAGGAGGGAAGAGCATCGGTCATTGGATGCCCTCCCTCTTGAGCAGTGCGCGCTTCCTATGCACGCCCCAGCGATAGCCCGAGATCGTGCCGTCCTTGCGCAGGATGCGATGGCAGGGCACCGCAACCGCGATTCTGTTGTTGGCGCAAGCATCGGCGACACCCTTCGCGGCACCTTTCGCGCCACCCGTCACGCCAAGCCGCGCGGCAAGCTCGGAATAGCTCAGCGTCGTGCCAGGTGGAATCGCACGCAAGGCCTGCCAGACCGTGATCTCGAAATCGGAGCCCTGGAGATCGAGCGTCAGGTCCGCAGGCTTGGCCGGGTCCTCGATCAGAGCGACGACCTTGCCGACCGTGTCGGCGAGCCGGTCATTGCCTTCCGAGATCCGGGCTTTCGGGAAATGCCGGATGAGATCGGCAAGGAGCCTGCCCTGATCGCTGCCGAGGAAGATGGCGCTGACGCCTTTGTCGGTGGCGGCAACCAGGACCTGGCCCAGTGATGTCGTGCCGAAAGCGAAACTGATGGCCGCATCAGGCGCGCTCAGAGGGGAGGGGGCGCTATGCGGCGTGGCGGACAGGTTCAAGGTCATGACGGATACTCCTCGATGTTGCGCTCAATCTGGGCGCCAAGGCCCGTCATATCCACCCGAAAACGGACTCGACCGGCTCTTTCGCAGATTATTCCGTATACGGAGTATATGCCGCTGACGATCGGCGGAAAGTCAAAGTCTTCCATTACGTCAAGCTGCCCGTCTCGCAGGCGCACAGGAACCCGCTTGTTGACACCTGATGGGCTGGGCTACTGTGCTCAAAGACAGGGGAAAGGCCCTTTGTCGCGCTTTCATATTGAATGAACGTTCAGTCAAAACGAGAGGGAAATCATGCTTCATCAGGCTAGCAACCGCTTCAATCCGGACGATCTCTGGCAAAAGGACCGCGATCATTTCCTCCATCCCTACACGCATTTCGACAGTTTCAAGGAGGAAGGATCACTCGTCCTGGTTGAAGGCGAGGGATGTTATGTCAAGGACGCCGAAGGCCGGCGCTATTTCGACGGCATCGGCGGCATGTGGTGCGTGAATGCCGGCTATGGCCGCAGGGAGATCGCCGAGACCATGGCCGAGCAGGCGCTCCAGCTCTGCTATACGACCACCTTCGTCGATGTCACCAATGCGCCGGCGGCCGAGCTTGCCGCCAAGCTCGCATCGCTCGCCCCCAAAGGCCTCAATCACGTCGCCTTCGCGACATCGGGCTCCTGCGGCATCGATACGGCGGTCAGGCTTGCCCATTATTATCAGTCGCGGCGCGGCGAGACGGAGCGCAAATACATCATCTCGCGAAAGAACTCCTATCACGGCTCGACCTATCTCGGCATGACGGTGGGCCTGCGCGACGGCGATCAGTCGCCGCATTTCCGCTATGTGAATGATCTGGTGCATCATCTCTCGGCACCCTATCCCTATCGCCGGCCGGACGGCATGAGCCTTGCGGAGTTCAGCGATTTCCTGGTCGATGAGTTCCGCCGCAAGATCGAGACGCTGGGCGCCCGCAATATCGCCGCTTTCATCGCGGAGCCCGCGCAAGCCTCGGGCGGCGTCACCATGCCGCCGCCCAACTACCTGCCGCGCATGCGCAACTTGTGCAGCGAGAACGGCATATTGTTCATTGCCGATGAGGTGGTGACGGCGTTCGGCAGGCTCGGCCACATGTTCGCGTCCGAAGCCGAATTCGGCTTTGTGCCCGACATCATCGTGACCGCGAAAGGCCTGACCTCGGGCTATATCCCGCTCTCCGCCGTCATCTATTCGGATGACGTGCATGAGGTGATCAGCGCGCCTGATGCCGAGGCCTGGTTCACCCATGGCTATACCTATTCGGGCCATCCGGTCGCCTGCGCGGTGGGACTGAAGAATATCGAGATCATCGAGCGCGAGGATCTTTGCGGCAACGCCGCGCGGGTCGGCGATTATCTCGAGCAGCGCCTGGCCGAGCTCAGCTCCCTGCCGATCGTCGGCGATGTGCGCGGCCGACGCTTGATGATGTGCGTCGAATATGTCGCCGACAAGAAGACGAAGCAGAAGCTTCCCGATGACGCCCATATCTCCAAGCGCATCTCCAATGAGTGCGAGGCGCATGGCCTCCTGGTGAGGCCGATCGGCCATCTCGATGTCCTGTCGCCGCCCTTGATCATCACCCGAGCCCAAGTCGATTTCATCGTCGACACGCTGGGCGCCGCCATCCGCAAGGTGACGGACGAACTGGTGCGCGAAAGGGTGATCTGATCATCGTACTCGCGAGCGGATAAGTATGACCTCCCGCTGGGAAACAGCGGGAGGTCATTGCAAGTTGCCGGTTTTCTTCTAAAGGGCCATAAAATAACTATTTGATATAAAGCCCTTATTCCTACCATCTTGCTCTGTTTAATATCATTGATTAATATGCAATCAATGATATATGGAGTGAATATGGCAAGCATGACCATTCGGGATATCGACGAGAAATTGAAAGCGAAGCTCCGCGTCCAAGCCGCGCGACATGGGCGTTCAATGGAGGACGAGGCGCGCGACATTCTGCGTACGGCGCTTTCACGTGAGCCGGCACGCAGCGGGGGACTCGTCGAAGCGATCCGGGCGCGCATAGAACCCTTCGGCGGTGTAGAACTGGAAATTGCGCCCCGTCAGGTCATGCGTGAGCCAGTAGACCTCGACAGATGATCGTCCTCGACACGAACGTTCTGTCAGAGATGTTGCGGCCTAGTCCTGAGCCGCACGTGGTGGAATGGTTGAGCGATCAACCGCGCGCCTCGGTGTTCACGACGACTATCACGCGAGGAGAAATTCTTTATGGCATCCGCGTGCTGCCGGCTGGGAAGCGACGCGACGGGCTTTGGGATGCGGCGGTAAAAATCTTCGACATTGACATGGCAGGACAGGTCCTCTCCTTCGACAGTCTCGCCGCTGACGAGTTTGCTGAGATCGGCGCAACGAGGCGAGCAGCCGGTCGCCCGATCTCACAATTCGATGCGCAGATTGCGGGCATTACACGCTCTCGCGGAGCCCAACTTGCTACCCGCAATGTCAGTGACTTCGACGCGTGCGGCTTCAACGTGATAAATCCTTGGAGCAAGTAGAGATTGAGGCACCCGCGCCCCAGAGCCTGGAACGCTTTCTCCCTCATTCCAGAAGCAGCACGTCTTCCGGTCCATCCTCTTCATCGATCTGCAGGCCGATCTTGCGGGCGCCGAGCTTCCTCGCGAGACCTTGCGATGCCGCATTGCCGGGTGCGACCGAGAAGATGAAATGCTTGGCACCACGCTCGCGCGCCCAGGCCATCAGAGCGCGCACCGTTTCCTCGGCATAACCCTGCCGGCGGTAGGGTTCGAAGATTTCATAGCCGAGTTCGGCGCAGGCGTCGCGCTGCGCCATCTCGTGCCATTGCGGCAAATCGTGGAAATTGACATAGCCCACCGCTTCATTCGTGCCGCGCAAGGCGATGGCGCGGATCGACCACGGAAGATATTGCGGATAATCGGGCAATTGCTTGAGGCGCCGGCGCGCCACCGAGGCGACTTCGTCCCAATCATTCCTCGGCAGCTCGAGATCGAGGAGGCGTGCAGCTTCATCGATGCGCCCCGCTTCCGTGGCTGTGAGCGCTTCCGGGGACAGGAGCCGCAGCACCAGCCGCCGGGTCACGATGTCGTCCCGCATCATCCGCGCTTCAGCGCTTGGCGCAAAGGCTTGGCGAGGGAGCCCTTCGCCGCCGCCGCGACATCGCCAAGGCCCAGCCAGTAGGCCATGCGGCGCAATTCGGGTGCCGCGGCCTCGGCGGTGCGCACCGCATCGATGCCGTCCTCGCCATGTGAAGCATTGATCCGCAAGACACCTTCCTGGCGGTCGGCCTTCAGGCAGAAGCGCGCCGTCAGCCTGTCGCCTTCGAGGAAGGGCAGCACATAATAGCCATAGATGCGCTTCTCCTGCGGCGTATAGATCTCGATGCGGTAGCGGAAATCGAACAGGCGCTCGGCGCGCGTGCGTTCCCACACCAGGGGATCGAAAGGCGAGAGCAAAGCATGGCCGCCGGCCTTGCGCGGCGCGCCGGTATCGCGGTGGCGATAGGCCTTGACCGTCCAGCCTTCGACCTTGACCGGCAGGAGGATGCCTTCCTCGATGACTTGCGGCAGGGCCTTCTTGAAGGCATCGACGGGCAGGCGGAAATAATCGCGCAAGTCGGCTTCGCTCGCGACCCCCATGGCCTGGGCGGAAAGATCGATCAGGCGGCGGACCGCCTCGGCTTCGGGAACGGCCGGCGCATTGAGCGTTTCTGAGGGGAGCACGCGTTCGGGAAGATCATAGAGGCGCTCGAAGACGCGGCGCGTCGCCGCCGTCACCTCGCCGGTATGGAAGAGATATTCGAGCGCGATCTTGCCCTTGTTCCAGCCCCACCAATTGCCGGTGCGCCCACCGGGATCGGGAAGGTCGCTGACGGCGGTCGGGCCATTGGCCTTCACATGTGCGCGCACTTCATCGACATAGGCCTTCTGCTCGCGGCCGAATTTTTCCAGAAATTTGTGCTCGCCGGAACCGTCGGCCGCGCGCTCCATCTTCCAGCGCAGCAAAGGATAGAACTCGAGCGGCAGGAGGCTCGCCTCATGCGCCCAATATTCGAAGAAGCGGCGCTTGCGCTTGCCGAACGTGCGCTGGTCGAGCGTGTCGTGGCTGTAGTGTCCGGCGCGCGCGAAAACCGGGAGATAATGCGAGCGCACCAGCACATTGACGCTGTCGATCTGCAACAGATTCATCTTGGCGATGGCGCTTTCGATGCGCGTCCAATTGGCGGTGCCGTCGCGCTTCGGCCCGGCGAAACCTTGCGCTACGAGAGCCAAGCGGCGCGCCTGCAGATTGGAGAGCGTGTCGCCTTTCGTCATTTGAGGACCTTGCGCATGTCGATCAGGAGGTCGTCGAAGCCCCAGGCGCGGTAGAGCGCATGGGCGCCTTCGTTGCGGGCCAGCACCGTGATGCGCAGGTCATCGCGCCCGGCCGCGCGCGCGCGTCTTTCGCAGTCAGCGAGCAGCATCCGGCCGATGCCGCGCCGGCGTGCCTCTTTGGCGACCACGAGATCGACGACATAGGCATAGTCGTAAGGGACCTCATCGCCCCTGCCGTCCTCGACGCTCCGGGTGAGGATCACGGCATAGCCGAGGGCTGCGCCATTCTCCTCGGCGATGAGGATGACGCCTTCATCCTCGACGCATTTTTTCTTGAGGAGATCGACATACCACTGGTCCATCTCGGCGGCGGGCTTCATGCGCTCATAGAGCACCACCTCGCTCGCCTGCAATTCGCGAATCAGCACTATCATCGATGGCGCGTCGGATTCCCGATATTCTCTGATCTCGACCATGGGGGCGGGAAGGTGCCGTTTCGACTGTTTGAAATCAAGCTGGACAATCGCAAGTCCCAATGTCAGTTTGCGGCAGCATGATTTCCCTCCGTATTTTCCTTGCCCTTCTCTGCCTGACCGTGCTTTCAGGCTGCGCCGCCTGTCTGCCGGGGCAGAGCAAGCTCGACAAGGGAATGGTCGATCAAACGGCTTCGGCTGAAGCCGTGCCGGGTTCCGTCACCCAGCGCTAATCGGAGATCAGGCGGCTTCGTCTTTCCACAGAGCGTCGGCCGGCTTCGATTCCGTCGCGGCAAGCTTGGGATTGTATTTATAAAGTGTCGAGCAATAGGGGCAGACGGTTTCCTGATCGTCACCCATGTCGATGAAGATATGCGGATGGTCGTAGGGCGGCTTGGCGCCAATGCACATGAATTCCCTGGTGCCGACCTCGATCGCCGGCACGCCGGCGCTGTTCTGGAAATGCGGAGTAGAACCCGACGCCATGTGATGTCCCTGGTTTTTACTTGTTAGGCGGGGCGAATAGCATATCTTGCCGCCGCCGCAAAGCATGAGGACAGCTGCCCAGTGCCCAGTTTCCGTTCCGATATCGCCGATATTTCCTATGACGTCGCAGGCGAGGGACCCCCGGTCCTCCTGATCCATGGTTTTGCCTCCAATGCCCGCGTCAATTGGTGGGATACGGGTTGGGTGAAGACCCTCAATGATGCCGGCTACCAGGCCATCACTTTCGACAATCGCGGCCATGGCGTGAGCACCAAGCTCTATGACGCCGCCGCTTATCCGGCCCCCGAAATGGCGGAAGACGCGCGCCGGCTCCTCGATCATCTCGGAATCCCGCAAGTCCTGGCCATGGGCTATTCGATGGGCGCCCGGATCGCGGCTTTCCTCACCGTGAACCACCCGGAACGGGTGCGGGCCGCCGTCTTCGCCGGCCTGGCCGAGAACATGATCAAGGGTTTTGGCGGATCGGAGCCGATAGCCCAGGCCCTCGAGGCGGAGTCGGCGGACACCATCACCGATCCCGGCGCGCGGGTCTTCCGGCTCTTCGCCGAACAGACCAAAAGCGATCTCAAGGCGCTCGCCGCCTGCATGCGCTCGGAGCGGCAGAAGATTACCCCGGCCGAACTCCGCGAGATCAGCGTGCCGGTGCTGGTCGTGGCGGGCGAGGCCGATGAGATCGCGGGTGCCGTCCAGCCGCTGGTCGATGCGATCCCAGGGGCCCAGGGCGTGGTGCTGCCGCGCCGCAATCATATGAACGCCGTGGGTGACCGCCAGCATAAGGAAGCGGTGATAAAATTTTTCAACTCAATAAGTTAGGCTCAGATCTTGGGATCGTGAATCAGCGGCCGGTGAAGCGCGGCTTGCGCTTCTCGAGGAAAGCGCGCTGGCCCTCGGCATAGTCCTCGCTGGCGAAACAGCGGGCAGCCAGCCGGACCGGATCGTCGGGAACCGGCCGACCCGCCAGGCTGTCGATAGCCCGTTTGGAGGCCGTGATGGTGAGGGGCGCATTGTCGGCCATCTCGGCGCAGAGGTCGCCCACCTCTTGCGCCAGGCGGTCCGCGGCAACAACCCGATGGATCAATCCCGCCCGCAAAGACTCTTCCGCGGTGAAACGGCGGGCGGTGAACAGCATTTCCTTGGCGAAAGCGGGCGAAACCGCATGCAGGAGGTCGCGCAGGCCCTCGATCGGATAGGCAAGGCCGAGCCGGGCAGGCGGGAGCGCGAAGACCGCGCTGTCGGCGGCGATGCGCAGATCCGCGGCGAGCGCCAGAGCAAGACCGCCGCCAATACAAAAGCCCTGGATCATCGCGATGACGGGTTTGGCCGTGTCGCGCAAGGCGGCGAAAGCTTTGCCGTTCAGGGCTTCATATTCCTTCGCCTGATCGGGATTGGCGCGCCCGACGGCGAATTCGGCGATATCGGCACCGGCCGCGAAGGCTTCGGCCCCGGAGCCCCTGATCACCAGGACCCGTGTGTCGGGATCTCGATCGAGGGCCGCGATCAGCGCGGGCAGAGCCGCCCACATGTCCCGGTTCAGCGCATTGCGACGCTCGGGCCGGTCGAGCATGACATACCCGACGGTTCCCTCGCGCCAAGCCTTCACATGAGGGGTAGGAGAGGCGATTTCGATCATAACAGGCGGCTATCAGAGCCCTGCCGTTAACGCAATGCTGTTGCATTTCAAGGAATGCTCCCCATTTCCGGGGCAGTAGCGTAGGATGAGCCCTCAAAATGGAGAAAACCCCGATGGCGCGTCAATCGACACATCCGCAATCCGTGGTCAGCCTCGATCCCGTATGGGAGCGCATCCGCGATGAGGCGCAGGAAGCAGCGCGCAAGGATCCAAGCCTCGGCGGCTTCATTTTCGGCGCCGTCATCAACCAGCAGCGCTTCGAAGACGCGGTGACGCACCGCTTGGCGCAGCGCATGGCCAATGCGCTCACCGTCGAACTCATCCAGCAGGCCTTCCAGGACGCGCTCGACGCCGATCCCTCGATCGGCGATGCCATGCGCGCCGATGTGGTGGCGGTGCATGACCGCGATCCCGCCTGCAACCGCTATCTCGAGCCCTTGCTCTATTTCAAAGGCTTCCAGGCGGTGCAGACGCATCGCATGGCGCATCAATTGTGGAAAATGGACCGTCGCGACTTCGCCTATTATCTGCAGAGCCGTTCCTCGGTGGTCTATGGCGTCGACATTCATCCGGCGGCGCGCATCGGACGCGGCAT
>Ga0187894_10000121_pt1 | contig 97788 bp, 99 predicted proteins | sample GBC1701081metaG_FD_136650 | JGI IMG/M metagenome (GOLD analysis project Ga0187894, IMG submission 136650) | White microbial mat communities from a lava cave in the Kipuka Kanohina Cave System on the Island of Hawaii, USA - GBC170108-1 metaG ...
AAATTCCAAGCTGACCTCGTTGACATCGCCCCCTCTAATCCCGTGCTCAATCTCGAGTTCAGAGGCAAACTTCACATGTTCAGTAATGTCTGCATAAATGAAGGGCACGAATCGTTGCTGATCGAAGCCATTCGTCACTCCGTTGCCATAACCTTCCAAGACGCCGTTGCTATGTGCACGGTATTGAATGTCAAAGTAGCCGCCGACGATGGCTTTCGGCGAACTGACGAACGGCTTGGCATAGACCAAGCGGCCTGATCCGGTTGAACCGAATGACAACGCAGGCTGCTTCTCTGTACGGAGATCCTTCGCAACTTCCGGCAGCGGTCCGACTCCCGGCTCTGTCCTCGCAGCCGATGCCGCGTCACCCTCCCTCCGCTCGGTGGCGCCCTCACGGTGCTCAAGTTCCTGCATCCGCTTGTTGACTGCTTCATCCACCAATTTCTTAATGTCCTCCGGGGTCATGTTCTCAGCCCAAACCGAAGTAAACGGCATAGCTGCAATCACGAGAGCCCCGAGGATTGACCTGATTTTCATCGGTATCCTCCGCGGTGAGTGAGATGGTTGAGGTCTGACTCGGGACTCAATGGTCTCTGGCCTTCCTGAAGAAATGACAGTCCGTACAAATGAAACGGTGTGACGATAGTTCCAATGCCTCCTTTCGTGAAATGAATCATGATTCAACAATGCCCCATCCTTCGATTGAGGAGAATGGGATGATCACAATGCGTTTGCAGCGCTTGCACTTCAGTTCCAGTCCTTCCCCGCGCACCTTGGCGATCAGTTGACCGCACTCACAGCGGGTTTCGGGACATTCGGAGGAGAGTTTGGTACTGGTCGTCGCGCTAATCATTCCACCGGTCAAGCTCGGAAATGAAATTGAGAACGATTATTAATATCTCATTCTCGGACTCGAAGTCAAGCAGCGAGTTTGATTATTGGTAGGGGTGTATTGGCCTTACGGGGTGACTTATAATGAGCGGGTATGCTTTATCAGTTATTGAAACAGAAGTGGTGGGGGCTCTCTGTTAGCGCAATTGTTGCCTTGATTCTTTCGGGCTGCGCCACCGAACTTCCTGTGAGAGTGACAGAGGCTGATATTTCAGGAACTTTGGTGGTGGGGCGGGTCGTCACGAGCATTACAGGCGAAGTGCAACGAATCTATGCTCCGGAACTCCGCTCCTTCGAGGTGATCAATACGGAGAACCAGGAACGATTTAAGGTCGATGTTCAGTCTTCGGACGAGTACTTTTCGTTTTCTCTTCCTCCTGGGAGCTATGAACTGAGTCGCGTGCAGATCAGCGAAGGTCCATTCTTATCCATGGCGCAGCTCACAGCGGGTTTTGCGCTCAAGCCGGACATGATGATCTTTCTCGGTACCTGGCACTTCGGAGTGGATTCTCCAAAATATGGACGTCAAGTGATCGTATCCATGACCTCTGATGAGCAAGACCAGAAGCGAGCCCAACAATTCGTCAAGCGTTCATATCCCGCCTTTGACGTCAGGCCTATGGTGATACTGATTCCGGAGCCATCGCATGAGCAGGCCCGCCTGTATGAAGTCATGCCCTATCCACGCATTTTGGGATATTTCCGTCGTCATTGGTGGTAGGCCCTGTCCGTGCGGCGCATACCCTCACACCTATTAGTTAGTGTTGCATTGGGACTGGTGGCGCTGCTCGTCGGGTGCTCAAGTTTATCCGTGCAGTCTGAGCCTATCGTGGTGAAACGAACTCAGATGCAAATGGGTACGCTTGTTTCGATCACCGTAGTCGCAAGTAACAAGGAGATCGCGCAAGCTGCCGCGACCGCCGGGTTTGCTGAAATCCGACGGCTGGAAGAACTCCTGAGCACCTGGATTCCTACGAGCGAACTGTCTCGCGTGAATACTTCTGCAGGCGTCATGCCTGTCTCTGTGAGTCCTGAAACGATGACGGTTGTCCAAGGCGCGATTCGGATTGCCGAGATGACCGATGGAGGATTCAATATAGCCATCGGCCCGGCGATAGAGGCTTGGAGTGTGACTGACGGCCAACGCATACCAACAGAATCTGAGTCGGATGCTCTCCGTCCCTTGGTGGACTTGCAGGCTGTTCATGCTGACGCGAGGAAACAGACGATCTTTCTTGAGAAGGCGGGGATGCGGATCGATGTCGGGGGAATCGGTAAAGGCTACGCAGCCGATCAAGCGGTCGAGGCGTTGCGGAGAGCAGGCGCTAGCGCCGGAGTTGTGGCGCTGTCAGGGGATATTAAAACCTTCGGTCAGTTGCCGGGTGGGAAGAGATTCCCTGTCGGGATTCAGCATCCACGAAAAGAAGGGTCGGTGCTGGCCTGGATTGATCTTGAGGACGAAGCGATTTCCACCGCTGGGGATTATGAGCGATTTTTTGAGCGGGATGGAATTCGATATCATCATATTCTCGATCCGCGCACGCTTCAACCGTCTCGTAGGTGCCAGAGTGTCACAGTAATCGCCCGCGAAGGCATGTTGGCAGATGGATTGGACACAGGGATATTCGTGATGGGGGTTGAATCGGGAATGCGGCTTGTTGAGGCCTTGCCGGACGTGGACGCCGTCATCGTAGATCGCGAAGGCGTGGTCCATGTGTCATCGGGATTACGGGATCGGATACGTAAACCATAAGGCAGAGAGCTACCGATCCAACCGATAGCTCATGGGGATTTTGATCGTCATGCGTGACTGTCCTAACGGGTGCGGTAGATGAAACGGGGCCGCCTGTCGCATGGTGTCAACAGCGGCCTTATCGAGCGTGGGATATCCTGAACTCTGAAAGACTTCCACCTCGCCTAGGTTCCCGTCCTCGTTAATCACGGCCTTGACCACGACTTTCCCTTCGGCTCGATCTACTCGCGCTAAGGCGGGGTAGCGTTTCAATTCTTCCACGCGACGTAAAATCGCTTCGGAAAGCCAGCCGTAGTCGCGCTTCGTCGGCGCGGCCGACGGTACCGTGGAGATGGCTGCTACCTGCGCCGGCGTCTGAACAGAATGCGCGGTCTCTTCGAGAATTGCAGCCGGTGCGCTCAATGGTGAAGTCTGGGCATGAGATTCGGTCGAGACTCCCGCCGGGACGTCGACCGACTTCACCATGGAGAGGGGCTCGGCGACCATTGGTGCGGCAGTCTCATGTCTGATCGGTTCAGCCGGTTCTGTTGTGTGAGAGGCTGATCGTATAGGGGTCCTGAGTTCCGCCGGGGTCGGCGTGAGGGATTCAGTACGCACAGGAGTAATAGGTTGTTCTGAAATCGGCTGAGTGGTTTGTTGTTCAAGAGGCTGGGGCGATGAGAGCGGCTGTGCTTGCGTAGTCTGCTGCGTAGGAGGAATAAGAGTTCTGGGTGTGGATGGGCCTGATCGGGTCGGAGCCTGGTTCTGAGCTTGTACCGTTGACTGAGCCTGTTGTGCCGCCGGCGTCATGGCAACGTTCCACTTAAACGCTTCGTCCTTCGGCAGAATCGTAACCTGCTTCATCAGCAGGATTGCTGTGAACGCGACGGTGCCGTGTAGGAGTACGGAAACAAGCCATCCTTGGGCGTGGGCTTCCTTAGGGCGGCGGGATCGGTGTGGCGTAGAAGCGATCACAGTCGAATGACCTCCAAACTGACTTGCTGAAATCCCAACCCGCGCACTTCATCGACGACGGATACAAATCGTTCAAGCAGCGTGACTTTATCCGCTCGCACAATCACCGACGATGCTCGAGGCTCCGCAGCCAGTGCCCCCTGGAGCCCCCCCTCTGGAACAGCCCGGTCGTTGAAAAAGAGGGCGCCATCGGCAGTCAAGGTGATGACGATGGGGGCCTCTTTACGATTGCCAGCTTCCTTCGATTTTGCCAAATTGACGGGGATCTGTCCACTGCTGATAAAGGTGGCGGTGGTCAGCACGATGACCAACAGAACCAGCATGACATCCACGAGAGGGATGACGTTGATTTGATCAATGTCTCGTTGCATGCTGTTCCTTGTGCCGGGCGAGGAGTTCCGCTACTTTTCGCCGGAGGACATTGTTCATGACGACGCAGGGAATGGCAACCATCAGTCCGACCGCCGTGGCTTTCAGCGCAAGGCTGAGCCCGATCATAATAGCATTGACGGCCATGGTTCCCGAGGTCCCCATCGTATGAAAAGTGAGCATGATACCGAACACGGTACCCAGTAACCCGATATAGGGGGCATTTGCGGCTACCGTGCCGATGATCACCAGGTTTTTGGTTAAAGCCATCTCCAGTCCCAGACTGTTGGGATATTGAGCGACATCGACTCGACGATAAAAGAGCCACCGCTCCACCGCTACGGCCACGGTCCAGACACTAAGCCCTATGAGGAGTCCGATGACTCCATAATCGACTAAGTCTTGCAGCGCGTTCATCGACGAAGCCTCAGTTTCTGAGTAATTCACAAACCGGTAGGCTGGGGACCGTTGTGAGCATCTATCAATGCCAGATCGTGAAAAAGCCTGTCAATGCTTTCGTGTGGTCGGTTGGGCTGGCCCGGACGTATTCGTAGATTCCTCTTGCCGAAAGAGCACGGTATGGGTCGCCAGGACACGAAGCTCCACTGTCGTGCCTACCTGATAGACGCTCGTGGAGCCTTGACTGCTATGGACAATCTGACCGGAGGGGAGACTGACCGTGTAGAGATTCTCCGAGCCATGGAATTGGCGAGAGAGGACATGCGAACGGGCGCCTTCCGTTGGGACAAGATGAATATCGTCAGGCCGAATCATGACAACCACGGCAGCGCCGTCCTTGCTGTCGATCGTGTCGGGAAACTCTCCCAATTCGGTGTGGACGATGCCGTGAGATACGGTTCCAGGTATGAAGTCCGCCTGACCGACAAAGTCGGCTACAAAGGGCGTGGCCGGCATGTGATACATCATTTCCGGCGTATCGAATTGTTCCAAGCGGCCCTGGTTGAGGACGGCGATTCGATCGGCCATGGCAAAGGCTTCGTCATGATCGTGCGTCACGAGCACGGTCGTCGTCTTTGTCCGGCGCAAGAGATCGTGCAACTCCTGGCGCATCCGTCCGGCCATGTCAGGGTCCAAATTACTGAACGGCTCGTCGAGCAGCAGGACGACGGGATTTTGGACAAGGGCGCGAGCCAGCGCGACTCGTTGTTGCTGTCCGCCCGACAATTCATGCGGATACCGCCGCTCGAATCCGTCCAATCCTGTGAGTCGCAGCATCTCCTGGACTCGTGAGGCGCGTTCGCTCCGAGGAAGGTGATGGAGCCCGAAAGCAATATTATCCTGAACGTGCAAGTGAGGAAACAGTGCGTACTCTTGAAAGACCATTCCGACGTGTCGACTCTCTGTCGGGGTCATCACCTCCGGTGACGAGACGAGTTGGCCCGATAAGAACAATTGACCGGAGCGAACCGGCTCAAATCCGGCGATCGCACGAAGAATCGTGGTTTTCCCACATCCTGAAGGGCCCAGGAGGCAGAGGATTTCCCCTTCTCGCGCCGCGAACGAAACTCCCTGGACCGCAGGGCGTCCGGTTTCGTAAGCGCAGGAGACATGGCGCAATTCCAAGACTGACGAGGCAGGTGTGAAAAGGTTCCCCTGGAGTGTGCCTTCTCCAGATGGGCGTGGTGCGGTGGAATGGTCTGAGATCACAGAATCACGATCCTTCTTTTAGGCTGCGCGCCAATCTTTTGACACTAACAACACTAACGCCGGGAGACTCAACAAGACAATGAGGAGTGCAGAGGGAGCGGCGAGCTGAAAATACTCCTCGCTCGCTTCCATCCAGACGCGAATGGCCAGGGTATCGAATCCCACCGGCCGCAACAAAAGTGTCGCAGGCAACTCCTTCATCGTTTGCAGAAACATCAAGACCCAGGCCACGACAAATCCGTTTCGAACAAGGGGCAAGGTGACCCGTCTCCAAGTGGCGCGTATTCCAAGGCCTAGGGTGCGAGCGACCTCTTCCAGATTAGGCGACATGTGCTGGAGCGCCGGTTCCAGCGATTGGAGACCGGCCGGGAGAAAATGGATCACGTAGGCCACAATGAGAATCAATACGGAACCATAGACCACCGGGGCCAGTTTGGTAAAGAGAACAAGGACGGCCAGTGCCGCCACCGGTCCTGGCAGCACATAGCCGGCATAGGCGGCCTGCAGACAACCTAGGTTCAGCATGGTGGGGCGGCGGCTGGCAAGGTAGGCAAGCGGTAAGCCGATCAACACACCGCCTGTGGCGGCGCAGGCGGCCAGGATGCCGCTGTTCCAGATAAACCCGAAGAACCGGCTGTCGATTGTGGCGAGCGCTTCGGGCGACAGGCTCCATTGGATTAATAGCACAGCTGGGAGTGCGAAGGCTGCGCCGACGATCAGTCCGAGATAGCCGGTGACAGCGATCGTGCCGAGCCAGCCATATTGACGCCGTTGGGGAGCCTGATAGCGACCGGTAGTTTGATAAAAGCGACTACGCTGTCGGAACCACCGTTCAGTAATGAGAAAGATCAGCGCGAGCACGACCAGTAAAAGACTCAAGATGCTCGCCGCGGTATTGTCGGCCCGCCCGGTCATCTGCTGAAACACAGCGTAGGTAAGTGTCTGGTAACGAAGCAATGACACCGCGCCGAAGTCCGACACGACGTACAAGATGACGAGAGCAATTCCAGCGGCGATCGAAGGGCGCATCAACGGCAGCGTGACGCGCCAGAGGGTTGAGAGTCGAGAAACGCCGCTGGCCCGTGCCACCTCTTCGAAGGACACGTTCATACTGAGAAGGGCGCTGCGACTCAGGAGATAGACGAAAGGAAATGTGTCCAATGCCATGACGAGTGTGGCGCCCCAGTAGCTATGGGGTGAAAAGACTCTTGCCTGGGGTCCGGCTATGAGTTGCCAAAGATGCTCGACGGGGCCGCCGAATCCCAACAGATAGGAAAAAACATAGGCCAGCACATAGGTCGGCATTGCCAGTGGAAGGACCAAGGCCCCTTCCCACAGCCTCCGACCGGGAAATTCCACGCGTGTTACCAGCCAGGCGGTCGAGACGCCTAAGATCAGCGTGATGACCGATACGCTGCCGGCCAGCGAGACGGTGTTGAACAGCAGTTCAGGAATGCGTGTCGCCCACAAGCGGCTCCAAACGGCCGGATCGGCCGAGAGGGCCTGCGCGGTGACATAGCCGAGCGGCAGCAGGATGATTCCGGCAGTCGCCAGGGCAACGAGTTGAAGCGGCGAAACAAGTTGATGGCGAGTCGTACTCACGATGGGTCCCTTCGAGTTACCGGAGACCCACTTGTTCGATCAGGGTGAGAGTCGGTTCGCGCAGTTCAGCCAGTTTGGACAGAGGGACTAGCGCAGCACGAAAACTCTTGCGTTCCACGAGTGCCGGGTCTGCCTTCACATCCTGGTGAAGAGGATATTCCTTGTCGAGTTCTGCAAACAACTTCTGCCCGGCTTGTGCGACTAAGAATTCAACAAGCAGCTTGGCGCTATCGAGGTGCTTGGTCGACTTGACCACGCCGACACCGGCGACGTTCATGATCGCTCCCATGCCACCCTCTTGCTGGTCCGGCATCACCACCGCGATCGGCGCCCCTGGCTGAGCGGCCAGATGACGGTACACGTAGTAGTGATTCACGATACCCAGCGCGACTTGCCCCTTGGCAACGGCGTCTACGATCTGTGAGCTTTTCTGGTAGACCTGGCTGTCCGCATTGGTTTTGAGGCCTTGCAGGAACTGTTTGGTCTTTTCCTCTCCATAAGCGGCGCGGATGACCGATACGCCTGCTTGCAGATACTCGCTGCCGGAATTTGGAATCGCAATCTTATCTTTCCATTTCGGATCGGCGAGGTCGAGGAGCGATTTGACCTGGTCCGGTTTCACCATGGTGGTGTTATACACCACGATCCAGAATCGACCGGAGAGTCCCACCCAGGCATTATCCGATGCGCGAAACTGCGCCGGGATGGCTCGTTCGACTTCCCGCATGTTCAAGGGGTGGAGGAGGCCCGCTATTCGCGCCAGTTCCAAGCTCCCAGCATCGTTGGTGATCAGGAGATCTGCCGATGTGCGGTCGCCTTCAGCTTTCAGCCGATTGACCAGTTCCGTCGTGCCTGACGACAACAGCTCGATTTGGATGCCGGTGCTAGCTGTGAAGGCGTCGAGCACCGGCTTGATGAGCCGCTCCGAGCGGCCGGAGTAGATCGTGAGTGTGTCGGCGGCCTGGGTTAAGGGCGCGAAGGCGCTAGCTGAAAAGAGTAGAAGAAGACCGGCGAAGATCGTTCGGGACAACGTCGGGAGGGAAGATGCGAATGACATGGGAGTGCCCCTCATTGAATTGAAATTGATAAACTGTCTCAAAATGATACTAGAAAAAAGGCGGTGCGTCAATGACGGCAGCGAGAACAGAGCCCGTAGAGCTCAAGTCGGTGGGTTTTGATGGTAAATCCATTCCGGGCGGCCACTTCTTCCTGGAGCCGCTCAATTTCTTCATTTTCGAACTCCACGATCTTCTCGCAGCCGGTGCAGATGAGGTGATCGTGGTGGCCTTTGTGAGACACATTGTCGTATTTCGTCTGAGAGCCGAAGTGCCTGGCTTGGGCGAGGCCGGCATCGCAGAACAGATTGAGCGTCCGGTAGATAGTCGCGAGGCCAAGATGAGGGTCGGACTTGGCCAACTGGTGATACATAGCCTCAGCGGTAATGTGTTCTTGCCGAAGGAAGGCGTTTAGAATCAATTCGCGCTGGCGAGTGAGCTTGAGCTGATGCTTGCCTAGGTGCTCCTTCAGTGCCTGCATTTCTTTCACATGTGTATTCGCCAAGAGAGCCTCCGATAGAGCCCATTAAAGACGAAACTGGCCGACTGGTCAAGAGGGGCCCAGGGCAGAGGGAAGGAATTGACGGAGATCTCAGGCGCTGTCTATAGTGCAGTCTCCCACGAGGCGGAAGGGTCGTGCGGCTACCTGCATGCGGAAACCCAATCAGATTACAGTCGACCGAGCCCTCCTGCTCTATGTACTGCATCTGGCGGAGCCTCACGGCTTGCTCAGCGATGTGAAGCTGCAGCAACTGTGTTTTCTATGCGAGCTGCAGATGTTCGGCAAGGGGTTTAAAGGCTTTCACTTCGAGTTTTTCCGGTTTGCCTATGGGGCTTTCAGTAAGGATCTCGATAACGATTTGATGTCGCTACGACGGAAAGAGCGGGTAGAAAACTTCACGCTGTCCAACCAGGCGCAAGAAGAGATCATCCCATTGCTGGAGAAAGTCATCGAGGGGGTGGAGACGAACGAGAAGGTTGCGGAGATTCTGAAGGCGGTCGTGACGGTCTATGGGCCTCAAGATAGCGGAACAATCACCCAGTCGGTCGAGTCAGTTGAATTGAGCACCCCTCAGCAGCCGGAGTTTAAGATCCCGATCCGTGACATTGTTTTCCATACGACGATCTTGGTGCCGTCTCGTATCGAGGTGCAGGCAGAGTTTACATTATCCGCTGTGAGCTTGGTCAAGCTGAATCAAGCGATGGGGTACTAGCAGCCTGCTGAAAAAGTCCGTCAGCGGCGTTCTCGCCTCGAAAGCATCCTCAACGTAGCCCTGAGGCTACGCCTCCGGTACTTTCTTCGGCTGTGGCCTTGCTGAACGGTCTTTTTGAGCAGGCTGCGGGAGTGTTCTCTTTGTTGCGGCATCTGCTAACCATGACTGTTCTTGGATGCCAACAGTGTTTTCCCGCAGCCCGCTAGAGCCCGTAGATCTCGCCGTATTTTTTCTCAACATATGTTAAGAACGGTTCAGGGTCGAGGCTTTTGCCCGTCACTCGGCGCGAGAGGTGATCCGGCGTGAACATCCGACCCCAGCGATGAATCTTCTGTCCGAGCCAACGCCTCAATACCATCAGTTGCCCAGCCGCAATTTCATCTTCCAGATGGGGGATTTCCAGCTTGGCCTGTTCATAGAACTGAACGGAGTAGAGATTTCCGAGCGTGTATGTCGGGAAGTAGCCAAAGGCGCCGAACGACCAGTGCACATCCTGCAACACGCCTTCCGCATCGTTCGAGGGGACGATGCCCAGGTATTCTTCCATTTTCCGGTTCCAGATCCATGGCAAGTCTTCCGGGCGCGTCCGGCCTTCAACGAGATCCTGCTCGATTTCGAATCGCAGCATGATGTGGAGATTGTAGGTGAGCTCATCGGCTTCGACTCGAATCAGCGACGGTTTGACGCGATTGATGGCTGCGTAGAATTGCTCGCTGTCGAGCGAGCGCAATTGATGATGAAAGGTTTGCTGGAGCATGGGGTAAAAGAAACGCCAGAACGGCCGCGACCGGCCCACGCAATTCTCCCACATGCGCGATTGGCTCTCATGAATGCCGAGCGAGACCGAATCACCCAGCGGCGTGCCGAAGTAGACGGGATCGAGTCCCTGGTCGTACAACCCATGGCCGCCTTCATGGATGCAACTGAAGAGGCAGGATTGGAGATCGTGTTCGTGCACACGGGTTGTGACGCGCACATCCGTCGGATGGAACGATGTCGTGAAGGGGTGCGCCGAGAGGTCGAGGCGTCCCCGTTCGAAGTCATAGCCCATGGCGATCAGGACCATCCGCCCGAATTCCAGCTGGCGCGCCTGATCGAAGGTGTGAAAGAGCATGGCATCGTCGATCTGAATCGGGCTTTGCTGAATTCGTTTGAGCAGGGGGACCAGACGTCCCTTAATCTGTGTGAATAGCGGACGCAATGTCGCGATGGTGGAGCCGGGCTCATACACATCGAGTAGCGCATCGTACGGCGACTCCTTGTAGCCAAGGTACTCGGCTTCCTCTCGTTTCAGCGACAGGACCGTGCGGAGATTCGGGAGGAATTGCGAAAAAGATCGGTTTTCTTTTGCCTCGGTCCATACTTGTTGAGCCAGCGAACATTCCCGGCTGAGCTTCATGACGAAATCGGATGGTAGCTTTTTCGCCCGGCTATAATCGCGCCACACTTCACGGAGCAACGATCGAGAGGACTCGTCCCAGGAGTCGCCGGGGCTGTCCAGAATTTCACCGGTTCCCGGATCGATCCAGGAGGCGAGCAACCGTTCGATGTCCGGCGAGACGAGCTTTTGGTGTGCGATGCCCTGAAGCGTTGAAATCTGTTCGGCGCGGGCCTCGCCTCCTCCAGCCGGCATGTACGTTTCTTGATCCCACGAGAGGAGCGAGGCCGCGCTGTTAATGCGCTGGATATCCAAGAGTTTGGCGGTCAAGGCTTCCACCGTCTTCAGGGTCTTCATATTAAGGTGTTTCCTCTCGGAACCATCATGCTATGATCGCGCCGGTTTGCATAGTTGTAGTGTACGCAACAACCTATTCGTTTTCAAACCATGATTGCACGAAGCGGTGACTAGACTTGTAGCTGCGGATATCGAGGCCTATGCCCAGGCCCACTCCATGGCGGAGTCGGACCTCTGTCGCGCCTTGCGGGAAGAGACTCAGCGGCGCATGGAGACTCCGCAGATGATCGTGGGGCCGCTCGAAGGAGCCTTTCTGAAGATGATGACGCAGCTGGCGCAGGTCACCAGCGTGCTGGAGATCGGTATGTTCACGGGCTATAGCGCCCTCTGTTTTGCAGAAGCATTACCGGCGGACGGGAGGGTACTTACATGTGAGATCGATGAGGAGGCAGCCGCTCTCGCGCGTAAGTATTTTGCGCGATCACCGTTCGGCAAGAAAATCGAGATCCGCATGGGGCCGGCGCTCGATACCATGCGACATCTCACAGGACCGTTTGATCTCATCTTCATCGACGCCGACAAACTCAACTATGTGAACTACTACCGGCGATCGCTGGATTTGCTATCGCCGCAGGGGGTGATGCTGATCGATAACGTCCTGTGGGACGGGGATGTGCTGATGCAGCCTGCGCCTGATGAGAAGACGGCGGTCATTCAAGAACTGAATCGAACGGTCGCAGCTGACTCGCGCGTCACAGCGGTGCTGGTTACCATCAGGGATGGTGTCTTGGTCATCAGGCCTAAACTTTGAACATAAATCGCTTGACCGCTACGACCAACGACTGTATCCACTACCTATGACATCTCAGACAAGCCGCTTGGCCTATGGTGCGATCATTGTCGCCGCTGTGCTCTGGGGCGGATCGATCGTGGCCCAGAAACTGGCCCTGAGCGGATTCTCCGCTGTTGAAGCCTCGGTCCTGCGAGACATTGGTGGGCTGGCGATTCTCCTGAGTACCTGGTGGTGGCAGGAAGGCACGTTGGCCAAACTGACCAAGGCGGATGTACGGATGCTGGGGTTGCTCGGTCTGGGCGTGTTGGGCAACCACCTGCTCATTATGATGGGACTCAAGTATGTGAGCGGAGCCGTGGGCGGAGTGATCATCGGATCGAGTCCGGTCGTCACTGCGCTGCTCTCAGCTATGTTGATTCAGGATGTTCCGCTGCGCGCTGTGTGGCTGGGGGGCCTCCTGTCATTCGCGGGAGTGGGACTGGTTTCCGTGGCAGGGTTCCAGGCTGCGGGCGATCAGCCGTTGCTCGGAAGCCTGCTGGTTTTTGGTGGAGTGGTAAGTTGGGCCCTCTACAGTATCGGCAGCAGGCAGATCATGGAGCGCCACTCGGCCCTCACCGTCAATTGGGCGACGCTGCTTGTTGCGACTGTCATTCAGATTCCCCTCTTGTGGATGGATCGTAAGATGCTGGATGCGGGACTCGGGTCCGTGGCCCCGGCGGACTGGATGGCGCTGGGATATCTGGTCTTGTTCGCCACGGCAATCGCGCAACAGGCATGGCTCTATGGCGTGAAGGGTGTTGGGCCGTCGCGCGCGTCTGTTTTTGGGAATTTGACGCCTGTGGCTGCCGTCGTCCTGTCTGCGATGCTGTTGAATGAATCGGTGGGCGCGAGTGAAATCCTTGGTATTGGACTGATCTTAACCGGAGTATGGGTGGTCGATCGGCAAACCTCCCGGCTTTAGCAGGCTGCTGAAAAAGCCCTCCAGCTTCGTTCTCGGCTCATCGAAATCCTCAACGTACCCCTGAGGGTACGCCTCCGATTTCGACTCGCCTGCGGCCTTGCTGGCGGGCTTTTTGAGCAGCCTGCTCAGATCTAGTCCGTTCCGCTTTTCCTGCCCTAAAAGGGAATAGCCAGGTTATCCTTTCCTGCGCGCATGGGACGAGCACAGTTTCATCGTGCGCGTTCTGCGAGCAAGAAGGATGGCCTGGCTGTTTCCGTTCTCCATTCTCCTCTCGCCCTCGGTTCCGTGGTTGCAGTATGATACGGCGCAATTTTCAGCTAAGGAGCCAAGGATGTTGGAACAGCGCATTGAAGAAGTGAACAAGGCGAACCACGCGTTCTATGCCGCGTTTGGCAATCTCGACATCAACGAGATGGATAAGGTCTGGGCGCATCAGGAATATGTGACCTGCATCCATCCCGGTTGGACGTTGCGGTCGGATTGGCCTGCGGTCCGCGACTCCTGGGTTCTGATCTTCAACAACACATTTTCCATGACGTTCGAGCTGACCGACGTGACGGTGCAAGTGGCGGGCGATTTGGCCTGGGTTGTCTGTGTGGAGAACATTACCACGCATCAATCGGACGAACCGCAGCAGGCGCAGGTGTTAGCCACGAATCTCTTCGAGCGCATCGGGGATGAGTGGTTGATGATTCATCATCATGGGAGTGCGGTCATGGGGTAGAGGGGGTGTCCCTCTTGCTCCTGCACCCCCCACATCAGAATGTGCGAGGTGGACGGGCGCAGTTGAGTGACCCCCCCTCCACCCCATTTTTAGAGAGCAGGGGGAAGGGAAGTGGTGATGGGGAGTGGCCTGCCGCTCTGTGTCGGCCCAAGGACTTTTCTTCGAGAGCAGAGACAAAGGAGGGGTCGAGTATGGAAATCGTCTACATTGTCATCGGCATCTTCTTGGTCTGGCTTGTCCGAACCCTACACAATATCAGGATCCGTGACGAGGAAGAGGCGAGCAAGAAGAACGCGTTCAACAAGTGGGCTAAAGAACAGCAGGACCCACACATCGTGTCCATGGTACAGAACTTCATGCGTGAAGGGCGTTTTAAGACCTGGGAAGAGGCGGTGACACATGCCGAACAGACTCTCAATAAGTCGTCACCGAAGCCTCCTTCGGATAACCAGGCCAACGACAAAGAAGAGACATCTTAAACATGTGGCAGGAACCGTTTCTTAATGAGCTGGCGTGAAGCGCTAGATGTTTGGCGCTGAGGCAGTGGGGGCTTCTTCGACGCGGATGGTATTGGCCCATTCGGCGACGTAGGGGTCTCGTTCTTCCATTGTCATGCCTGCATACTTCATAAACATCTGTGGGCCTTTGCGGCGTCGCCAGGTGAGATAGTTGAGGAAGTGCTCCCGGCAGATGCTGTGTGTGCCGGCTGGGGCATAGACTCTTGCTTGGCAGCCTTTGATGAGGCAGGTCAGATCGTGCATTGTATTCCTCGGTTCAGAGACCCTAGTATGCAAGACGGAAGGACTGATTTTCAATTAGCCTAATCTTGACGCCTTGCTCCCGTTCCGGTAAGTCCATCATCATGACGGGACCGCTTCCTCTTCATCTCCTTCTCTTGACCGCCTTTGTTTCTTTTTCGAGCTATGCGGCAGCGTCACGAGAGGGGCTTCCTCCCGGAAGTCCTTTTGCCGAACCGGCTGCTATTTCGCCGAATCTGCTGCCGCAGGGAATTGCGGTGGGGGACGTGACGAGCCAATCGGCCCTGCTCTGGTTGCGGACAGATGGACCGATGATGGTGCAAATCGAGTGGGCGCCGGTGGCAGCCTGGGATGCCCTGTCGAAGATGGCGACGGCTGTGGCTCCCGTGGCGCGCACGCCGCTGTTCACGACCGGCTCGGAATCGGATTTTACCTTGGCAGTTCCCCTTGATGGGTTAACGCCGGCTACACGATACCGATTGTATGTCTCTGTCGGCGCGAAGGGCCGTGAGGGCACATCGACTGAAGCGCGAGTGGCGGCACGAGGAGAGTTTACGACGCTCCCCGATGCGAAGAGTCATGCCCCGGTGACTTTTGCCTGGAGTGGGGATCTGGGAGGCCAGGGGCGCTGCAGGCGTGGCGCTGCGGGATATCCTATCTTCGATGTGATGCTCGCCCAACCGCTCGACTTTTTCTTGTTTCTGGGCGATACAATGTACGGCGACGAGTTCTGTCCATCTCCTCCAAACGAGCCGGGCGCCGACTTTCGGGCGACGACCCTGGCCGAGTATCGTGCCCGGCATCGTTATCAACGGGGTGCGGAGGCTCTGCAGCGGCTTCTCGTCAGCGTTCCGGTCCATGTGAATTGGGACGATCATGAAGTGCGGAATAACTTTGCAGGGCCCTTCGACAGCCAAATGCCGGTTGGGCGTCAGGCCTTGCGCGAGTATTGGCCAGTCCGCATGGCGCCTGACGATCCCCATCGGCTCTACCGAACCGTGCGTGCCGGGGCGGATCTTGAACTATTCATTCTCGATACGCGGCAGTATCGGAGTCGCAATGCCGATCGAGACGGCCCGACGAAGACGATGTTGGGAGAGAGTCAGCTTCGCTGGCTGTTGAACAAGCTCACTGAGTCGACCGCAACATGGAAAGCGATTGTGACATCTGTTCCTCTGTCGATTCCTAAGGGTGGAGGAGCAGGTGTCCCTGGGAACGATGGCTGGGCCGGGGGAACAGACGGTACAGGATTCGAGCGCGAGCGGCAGGCGATTGTAGACCACATTCTTGGACAGAAGATGAAAAACGTGGTGTTCCTGGCGGGCGATGTCCACTATGTACAGGCTAATGCGTATGATCCGAACGGTGACGGAGTCCCTGACTTCCATGAGTTTATTGCCGGTCCTTTGTCCGCCGCCCCTGGCCGACTGACACTGGCCAGTGCGGGATTGCGCCCGACCACATTGATCAACGAAAGCGGGTACATGAATTTCGGCCTCGTTCGAGTCACGAAGTCCGCATTCGATGTGACGGTTCTCGACGAGGCCGGAGCCACGCGGTTTTCTTATCAGCTACTCGCCAGGTAACTGCCATCATCCACCGCTAAGATCCTTCTTGAAATTGGGACAGGTAGCCAGTTACGGTACAGACTCGATGCGCGCATTGGGGAAGCCTCAAAGAGGTTCGTGATGCTGTTGCAGCTCATTTCTGTGCTGGGCGCTCTGATGGTGCTGGCTGCCTATGGCTTGATTCAGGGCGGGATTTGGAGCGAACTGAACGCGGGATATCTGGCATTGAACATTGTTGGGTCGTTGCTGTTGGGGATCGTGGCGATTGAAGATCAGCGGGTGGGATTCATATTTTTGGAGTTTGCGTGGGCCGGCCTTGGATTGGTCGGTGTAGCGAGGGCTGTGAAGGCCCGGCGTGCGGCAAATTAATTGTGCTCGAATGAAAGGACTACATAGATGGCGGGGTTGATGTCAGCGGATGAGATTTTTGAACAGGCTCAGAATGCCGCTGCGGCGGCGACGGGGCTCGATGAAAAGGCCATGCAGATCGATTACCCGGCATTAAAAGAAAAGATTCGCGCAGCCTTGGGAGATCGCAAAGTCGCGTTCTGCCATATCAATAAGTTTTTGCCGGAAGGCTACGAAGATCAAGGGCGCTTCAATCTTCTGTTGCTCACTGCCGGCCATGTGCTGTTCGACATGGTTATCGGCGATTCGTATTTTCGCTACGACGTGGTGTCCGTCGGCCAGTTGGACAAAGTTCAGTTGATCGATGCAATGTGGGACAACAAAGAAAAGCGCCGGGAGGAGCCGTTTCTGAGTCTGCGCCTCATGCACGGCGAAGAAGCGCATCTTCTATTGGCGTTGGACGACGAGGAACGGGCAAGTCTGCTGAAGTTTGCGTCGGCGGTTATGGCAGCGCGAAATCCAGAAAAGTAGTTGTTTCGGAAACGGCGCGCCTCCAAACCCTACGTGCTCAGGGTTCCAGCAAGGGAATCAGTGCGGTGTGGCCTTTTTCGCGTGCGCGATCGACTGGTCTTAGGCCTTTGGCATCTTTCGCCGTCTTGTCTGCCCCCTTCATCAACAGCATCACCACGATCTCTTGGTGCCCTTGTTGTGAGGCGACATGGAGAGCCGTCCATCCATTCATCGTCACCGGTGTCACCTCAGCCCCTTTGTCCAATAGCAGTGCTACGATTTCCCGATGCCCTTTGCCCGCTGCGACGAAAAGCGGGGTTGCATTGTTGCCCAACCGTACTTGCTTGACGTCCGCGCCGCGATCCAACAGCAGGGCGACCATGTCACGATGCCCTTCCTGGGCTGCAATAAAGAGCGGGGGTTCGCCGCTCTCCGTTCTCACTTGCTTCACATCCGCGCCATTATCCAACAGCAGTTCCGCCACGGCTCGATGGCCCATCTCGACGGCGATGTGAAGTGGGGTCGCCCCGTCCATCGTCACCTGTTTCACATCCGCGCCTTTGTCCAACAGGAGGGCCACAGTGTCTTGATGCCCCTTTTCAGCTGCCCTGTACAGCGGAGTGATTCCATCCTTGTCCGCCGCGTTGACGTCAGCCCCTTTTTCGATGGCTTTAGTGGCCTCGCCGAGATCTCCTTTGTGAGCTGCCGTAAGTAGGGCTTCATCCACTGGCCGCATGGCCAGGATCATCGGTATGAGTCCGAGTAGAGCGATGAGAGCCATCCAACGTTGTTTCATCTGTCGGCTAACTCTTGGCAAAAAATGGCAAGGTGTGGACGGTGGCAGAATGTCTGCGATTGTCAAACTCCACGGTCAGCTCAGTGCCTGCCTTGCTGAAATCCCGCAGCGGAAATCCGAAGGCGATCACCTCGTTGAGCTGCGGCGAGCGAGTGGCACTGCTCACCCATCCGATTTCTCGATCACCCGCAAAGAGCTTGGCTCCCTTCGGAGGTACCGTGGCACCCTTCATGACTAGTCCCACCAGATGACGCCGCACATTGCCATACGTGTCCATCCGGGCCACGACTTCCTGGCCGGGGTAGCAGCCCTTGCTGAGGCTGAACGCCTTTCCTTCCAGGTTCGCTTCCGGTGGGTCGATCTCTTCGTTGAGATCCGGCCCGGCCTTCGGTAAGCCCGCTTCGATGCGGAGGGCCTCACGAGCGTGACCGCCGACGGCCTTGATGCCATAGGTCGCGCCGGCTTCCATAAGTCGCTCCCAGGCCGTGTGGAGGGAGTCGGCAGGCAGTAGTATTTCCAGGTCGTTCTCTCCGGTTTCTTCTGTACGCAGGACGAATGCGGTGTGGCCGCCGATTTTCGCTGCGATGGCGCTCAACGGCGTCAGGTCGCTCATCTCGACACCGAAGGCGGCGCTGACAGTCGAGCAAGCCGTGGGTCCACTAACCAGCAAGAGCCCCCAGGACTCCGCACAGTTCTCCATCTTCGCTTTGATGCCGTACAGCAGAAACTTTCTGAGGGCTTGGAAGGTGGCATCGCCGACCTCACCGACATCTTCCACCCATACACTGTCGGGAAGAATATAGACCCGAAAGTAGCCGAGCATCTTGCCCTTGTGCGTGAGAAAGCTCGAATAGCGGCCCTCGCCCGGTTGGAGCGGGAGGATATCGTTGCTGATGAGACCCTGTAGCCATTTCACGCGATCGTCGCCGGTGACGCGGATCTTGCCTCGATGCGAGAGGTCGGAGAGTCCGACTGCCTGGCGCACGGCCTGATATTCGTCTGCCCACTTGCCATAGTGAGCGGGCATCTCCCACCCGGCGACTTCTTCGAAGGTCGCGCCGAGCTGAATGTGGTGTTCGTGAATGGGCGAATGCTTCATGTGTGATTCCCCGCGACTTCCTCAACCAGATCTTTTAATCGAGAGGAGAACTCATTCCGTGAAACGATCTTCGTCACGCCAAGCGTTCTAGCCCGGTTAAAAGTATCGACTTCTTCATGATTGGCAAAGGCCAGGATGGGAAGGGTCTTCAATCGCGTATCGGCTTTGAGGGTTTCCAGAGCTTGAAAGGCGTTCAGTGTCTCATCGTTCATGTTCAAAATTACCGCGGACGGGCTAGTGGCTGATGCCTTATCGGCGATATCCTGCTGCGTTCGAGCCCGCTCAATCTTGTAGCCCTTCGACATGAGGGCATCGCGGACTTTGGTGTAGAAAAAGATATCGGTGACGCCAACGAGGATGGTCTTCTGCATAAAAGTACGATTTGGTGATCTGGTGATTTGGTGATCGTGAAATCCGACCGGTCAGCAAGTCACTAAATCATAATTCGCCACATCACCACATCCTTCTCAGTTCAATGAGCTGATCAATCGCCCCAGTGCTTTCTTTGCCAAGGCGTAGCTGGGATTGAGAACCAGGGCTTTCTTATAAGAATCGATAGCCTCGGTCCACTGGCCCTTGCGTTCGTAGACCCGACCCAGATTGAGTTGGGGGAAGGCCGGGCTCTCGTAGCGTCTTGCTAGCATGGCTTTCTGAAACCAGGTAATGGCTTCGTCGAGTTCGCCCTTTTCGATCAGATAGGCCCCGATGTCATTGTACGGGTTACCGAAGTCGGGGTCTTGCGCGATGGCCTTGTGACATTCCTCTATCGCATCGTCGAGACGTCCCATGAAGCTGTAGGTCCATCCGAGGAAGGTATAGGCCTCAGCTGTCGGATGAGTCTCAATCGATTGTTTATAGAGCTTCACGGCCTCCTCCAGTTCGCCCTTCATCTGGCGTTCATAGGCCTGTTGGAAGAGTTGCCACGCCTCGCGCTTATCTTCTTCGTGGCCTTCGCCTTGGACTAAAAAATCTTGAACATCCATAGTTAGGCCGATGAAAAAGGTCCCCAACGTCGTTCTCAGTCGTGCAAACTCCTCAACGTACCCCTGAGGGTACGCCTCCGGGTTCGCACTCCCTGCGGCCTTGCTGGATGACCTTTTTGATCGGCCTCCAGGGAACCGCGGGAGCAGGTCATTCGTTCTTCAACTTCTTCTTAATCAGCTCTGCGCCGTAGCGTCCTGACAACAGCATCGAGCCGAATGCCGGGCCCATGCGGGGTGTGCCGTATACGGCGGCCACGGCCAATCCAATCACGAAACAATTGGGATAGACCTCGCCGGTATGGTTCATCACGTCTTCTTCCGAGCGCGAGACCCACATCGCGCCGTTTCCGGGAACCGCTGTGTAGAGATTGCGCTTGTGCAATAGGTTGACCACGACGGCATCGTGACCGGTGGCATCGACGACAATTTTGCTTTCGAGTCCGATCGGATCGACGTGAATGAGATCGTGGCCGGCCATTTCGGCGGTCGTGTTGTTCACGACGACACCTTCCAGCACACCGTCCCGGCGGAGAATGAGATCGACGACGCGCGTGAGGTTCAGCACCTTAGCGCCGCCGCGATAGGCTGCGGCAACGAGGGCACCGGTGGCATGCGGCGGATCGACCATGTACATCCCGTCACAGTCCTTGATCTTCTTACACGGCACCCCGATTTCCTCGAGGATCTTGTGCGCAGGGGCGCAGATCGTCGCTTTATTCATCAGATACCCGCCGTGCCAGAACCCTCCACCGAGTGCGAGACCCTGTTCGACGATGACCGTCCGAAACCCCATCTCGGCCAGATCATGGGCGCAGATCAACCCGGAAGGCCCGGCGCCGACAATGATCACATCGCTCTCGATGAGCTGGTCAAATTCCTTATAGTATTCGCGCGCAATCTGGCGCGTAATATCCCGCTCACGCAATGGTGCTGGTTTTGGCTTTGACATTGGAACTCCTAACGGTATATTTCGGCTCCAGTTTTTTTGAACTCTTCTGCCTTTTCTTTCATGCCTATTTGAATCGCTTGCTGTTCGTCCACGTGTAATTGCGCGGCGTAGTCGCGGACATCCTGCGTGATCTTCATCGAGCAGAAATGAGGGCCGCACATGGAGCAGAAGTGTGAGACCTTCGCGGCATTGTCCGGCAGGGTCTCGTCGTGGAAGAGCTTTGCCGTCTCCGGATCGAGCGAAAGAGTGAACTGGTCTTCCCAGCGAAACTCGAAGCGGGCTTTTGAGAGCGCGTTGTCTCTGATCTGCGCGCCCGGATGCCCCTTGGCGAGGTCCGCCGCGTGGGCGGCGATTTTGTAGGTGATGACGCCGGTCTTTACGTCTTCACGGTCTGGGAGGCCCAGGTGTTCCTTGGGTGTCACATAACAGAGCATCGCACAGCCGAACCAGCCGATCATGGCAGCGCCGATTCCGGAGGTGATGTGGTCGTAGCCCGGCGCGATGTCGGTGGTGAGCGGTCCCAACGTATAGAAGGGCGCTTCCTGGCAGGCCTTCAGCTGTTTCTCCATGTTGACCTGGATCATGTGCATGGGCACATGGCCCGGTCCTTCGATCATGACTTGGACGTCGTGGCGCCAGGCAATTTTGGTGAGTTCACCCAAGGTCTCCAGCTCGGCGAACTGTGCCTCATCGTTGGCGTCGGCAATGGAGCCGGGACGCAACCCATCGCCCAGACTGAACGACACGTCGTAGGCCTTCATGATCTCGCAGATTTCTTCGAAGTGAGTGTAGGCAAAGTTTTCTTGATGATACGCCAGGCACCACTTCGCATGGATCGCCCCCCCTCGGGACACAATGCCGGTCATGCGTTTGGCTGTCATCGGTACGTAGGCGAGGCGTACGCCGGCGTGGATGGTGAAGTAGTCAACGCCTTGTTCTGCCTGTTCGATCAGCGTGTCGCGATAAATCTCCCAGGTCAGGTCTTCAGCCTTGCCCCCGACTTTTTCGAGCGCTTGATAGATCGGCACGGTGCCGATGGGCACCGGGGAATTGCGGATGATCCATTCGCGGGTTTCGTGGATGTTCTTGCCGGTGGAGAGATCCATGACGGTGTCCGCGCCCCATCGAATGGACCAAATCATTTTCTCGACTTCTTCTTCGATGGAGGAGGCGACCGCGGAGTTGCCGATGTTGGAGTTGATCTTCACCAGAAAATTGCGGCCGATGATCATCGGCTCGCTCTCCGGATGATTGATGTTGGCCGGGATAATCGCGCGGCCACGGGCGACTTCGTCGCGGACAAATTCTGGGGTGATCACAGCGGGGATGCTTGCGCCCCATGACTGGCCCGGGTGTTGGGTGACTCCGCCGCCGTGCCCATTTCGCGAGGCGAGTTCTCGCGCTACTTCGCGAGATTGGTTCTCCCGGATCGCAATGAACTCCATTTCAGGTGTGACGATACCTTTTCTGGCGTAGTGGATCTGGGTCACGTTCATGCCCGGCTTGGCTTGCAAGGGCTTGCGAATGTGCTGAAACCTGAGTTCGTTCAGCTTGGGGTCGGCTGCGCGTAGGCGGCCATAGTGCGAGGAGATATCTGCCAGTTCGACGACATCGTTCCTGCCGACCACCCAGTTCCGGCGATAGGGCGCCAATCCAGCTCGCGCATCGATCTTGACGTCCGGGTCAGTATAGGGGCCTGAGGTGTCGTAGATGGTGATCGGTTCATTTGGGATTGGCGTACCCCCATTCATGGATTTGGTAGGGGTCAGGCCGATCTCTCTCATCGGGACCCGTACGCCGGCTTGTGTCCCCTGCACGTACACTTTGCGTGAGGCGGGGAACGGTGTGGTCGTCAAGGCTGATCCGGCAGATGCGTGTCCGTTGCCTGTTGCCGATCCATTGCCGAGTGTCTGGTCGCTCATGAGGAGCTCCTTTCTTCAGGACGCTGTATCTTCCAATAAAAAAGCCGCACCCATAACAAATAAGGGAGTGCGGCAGAGAGACCAACGGTGCCCGGTTGTTCTCGCTTCCCTACGCTGGTATTACCCAGGTCAGGTTCTGAGGGTCGTCCGTTAGGGCGGACTCTCAGCCGTATGGCCCCCCTAGCTTCAGGGTGGAATCGTATCGCCGGCCATGTGCGATGTCAACGGGGTATTAGGCCTACTTGGGTTGAACCAAGTGGATTAGCGAGGACGTAGGACTTCCTCGCTATGGCTGGTTCATTGATTGTGGGAGAGTCCTAACGTAGAATACTAGATCGTACTCTCTTGCTGAGGAAACTGTGCACACACTCTCGACACTTCCAAAACCGATTACGGACTACCAGCAGCTGCCTCCAGAGGAAGTATTCCGCCGGACGGCTGAGGCAAAACGTGTGTTGGGCGATCGAGTCATGATTCTCGGCCATAATTATCAACGGGACGAAGTCATCGAACATGCCGATTTTCGTGGGGATTCTCTCTTGCTTTCGAAACTGGCAGCCGAGCGGTCGGAACGGCCCTATATCGTTTTTTGCGGCGTGCATTTCATGGCCGAGACTGCCGACATCCTGAGCCGTTCCAAACAAATTGTGATCCTGCCGGACATGGCAGCAGGTTGCTCCATGGCGGATATGGCGGCCATCGAACAGGTCGATCAATGTTGGGAAACGTTGGGCCGAATCCTTCCCGTGGAAGAGACCGTCATGCCGGCGGTTTATGTGAACTCTGCCGCCGTGCTCAAGGCTTTTTGCGGCGAACATGGAGGGATTACCTGTACGTCCTCCAATGCGAAGGCGGTCATTGAGTGGTCCTGGGCCAGGCGCGAGAAAATTCTTTTTTTCCCGGACGAGCACTTGGGGCGTAATACGGCCAACAAGATGGGGCTACCAAGAGAAGAGATGATCGTCTGGGATCCCTATCAGCCCAACGGTGGCAATACGCGAGAGGCGATCAAGCGCGCGAAGCTCATTCTCTGGAAGGGCCACTGTAGCGTGCATCAGATGTTTCAGCCCGTGCATGTGGACAATTTCCGCAAGCAGTATCCGGATGGGAAGGTGATCGTCCATCCCGAATGTCACGAGGATGTCGTGAACAAGGCGGACCTGTCTGGTTCGACGGAGTTCATTATCAAAACGGTGACGGCGGCGCCGGCTGGGACGGCTTGGGCAGTTGGAACTGAATTGAATTTGGTCAATCGGTTGAAGCGCGATCTTACTGACAAGAAAGTCTTCTTCCTCTCCTCCACAGTTTGCCAGTGCGCAACGATGTTCCGGATCGATGGAGCCCATCTCTGCTGGGCCATGGAAAACCTTACCGAGGGCCAGGTCGTGAACCATATCGTCGTGCCGGACGACGAGAAGCACTGGGCGAAGGTGGCGCTGGACCGCATGATGGCAGTCAGTTAGTCCCAGGATGGTGAAAAAGCTCTCCGGCTTCGTTCTCACTTCGCTCAAACCCTCAACGTACCTAGAACCGTACGCCTCGGGCTTTAGCTCGTTGCGGCCTTGCCGGATAGCTTTTTGACCATCCTGCCATGCAACAGTGTTAGTTTAGACTGGTGCCGTCCCCCGTCGTTCCGGTATATTCACTCGTAAAATAATTTCTGTCGTGAGGGCGCTACAAGTCCATGGATTATAAGGCGACGCTCAATCTCCCCAAAACCGATTTCCCGATGAAGGCGAACCTGCCGCAGCGAGAGCCTGAACTTCTTGCCTCGTGGGAGAAGGAACGGTTGTACGAACAGATTCAAGAGGCAGGGAAGGGCCGGCCGTTGTATGTCTTGCATGATGGGCCACCCTATGCCAATGGCCGCATTCACATCGGTCACGCGCTGAACAAGATTCTCAAGGACATCATCGTCAAGTCGAAGACAATGGCGGGCTACCAGGTGCCTTATGTGCCAGGGTGGGATTGCCATGGCCTTCCGATTGAACATCAAGTCCTGAAAGAACTCGGCGACAAGAAAAAGACGCTCGATACTCCGGCTATCCGCAAACTCTGCCGGGAATATGCGGAGAAGTTTTTCACGATTCAGCGGGAGGAGTTTCAGCGGCTGGGCGTTTTGGGGGATTGGCAGCACTCCTATCTCACGATGAATCCCGGCTATGAGGCCACGATCATTCGTGAGTTCGGCGCATTCGTAGAGCGGGGAGGCGTCTATAAAGGATTGAAGCCGGTGCTCTGGTGCACGGCGGACCAAACAGCTCTTGCCGAGGCGGAAGTTGAATACGACGATCACACCTCTCCCTCGATCTATGTGAAGTTTCCGTTGGTCACGTCGCCCACGGTTCTCAGCCAGACGTTTCCCGGCATCTCCTTCCCCGGCGGCATCAAGTCGGTCTCCGTCGTGATCTGGACGACCACTCCATGGACACTCCCTGCCAATCAAGCGGTCTGTCTCCATGGTGAGATCGACTATGCGTTTGTCCAGGTCGGCGACGAAGTGCTGATCGTGGCAGAGAAGCTTCTTGAGAGCGTGACGAAGGCCTGCAAGCTTGAAGGGGCTCGCGTATTCGGGGTGAAGAAGGGTCGCGAAGGTTTTGAAGGAATCGAGACGCAACGGCCTTTGACCACCGGCCTGTCACCGATTCTGCTCGGCGATTTCGTGACCCTCGATCAGGGGACCGGGTGTGTCCATATTGCGCCGGGCCACGGCATGGAAGACTACATTCTCGTCCTTGAACACAATGCCACAGCTTCGCCGGGTGAACGGCTGGAGATTCTGGCGCCGGTCGACAACGCCGGGCGGTTTACCGATGTCGTGAAGGAATTTGCCGGTCAGCATGTGTTGAAGGCGAATCCGAAAATCGTGGAATTTCTACAATCCAATGGACGCTTGCTGGGGCATGGATCGTTGAGCCATTCCTATCCGCACTGTTGGCGTTGCAAGAATCCCGTCATCTTCCGCGCTACCGAGCAGTGGTTTGTATCGATGGAGACGAACGATCTTCGGAAAGAGGCGCTGGCGGAGATTGAACGGGTTTGCTGGATTCCAGCTTATGGTCGCGATCGGATCAACGGAATGATCGAAAATCGCCCCGATTGGTGTTTGTCGCGCCAACGTGTGTGGGGCGTGCCGATTCCCGGCTTTACCTGCACCGGGTGCCGATCTGTGCTGGCCGATCCGATCGTGATCGAGCACATCGCGACGTTGATGGAATCCAAAGGGGCCGATGTGTGGTTTGAGCGATCGGCTGCCGAGCTGTTGCCCAAGGGCACGGTCTGTCCGAAGTGCGGTGGATCGGCATTCGAGAAGGAGCGGGATATTCTCGATGTCTGGTTCGAGTCCGGCGTCAGTTACGCCGCGGTCTTGAAAGGACGGAAGTGGTGGCCGGCCGATCTCTATCTCGAAGGGTCGGATCAACATCGAGGCTGGTTCCACAGCGCCTTGCTGGCCGGCGTCGTCACCGATCATCGCGCACCCTATAAAGCGGTACTCACGCACGGCTTTGTTCTCGATGGGCAGGGTAAGAAAATGTCGAAGTCGGCCGGGAACGTTGTCGCGCCGCAGGACGTGATCAAACAATCGGGCGCAGAAATTTTGCGTCTGTGGGTGGCGGCGCAGGATTATCGCGATGATGTTCGGATCTCCCAAGAGATTGTGAATCAGCTCGTCGATGTCTACCGAAAGATTAGGAACACATCCCGGTTCATGCTCAGTAACCTCTATGATTTTAACCCTGATACTCATCGTGTTCCCTTTGATCAGCTACCTGAGCTTGATCGTTGGGCTTTGCTCAAGCTCTACAATCTGGTTGAGACCGTCAAGAAGGGCTATGAAGATTTTGATTTTCGTCAAATCATTCACGAGCTTGATTATTTCTGCGCGGTATATATGAGTGCCGTGTATCTCGACATTCTCAAGGACCGACTTTATACGTTTCGCGCAGACTCTCCGTTACGGCGTGGGTCACAGACTGTACTCTTCGACATCGTCGTCGCCTTGGCGAAACTGATGGCTCCGGTGTTGAGCTTTACAGCCGAAGAAATCTGGCGAACCCTGGCCGCACAGCCGGGAGGGCATCTGGGAGTGAGCAGTGTTCATGTGAGCGTATTTCCAGAGGTCCAGCCCCAATGGCAGGATCTCGCATTGGCCCAACGATGGGAGCGGCTGCTCAAGTATCGTGTGGAAGTGCAGGGCCTCTTAGAGGGCATGCGCCAAGGCAAAGAAATTGGATCATCTCTCGAGGCTCGTATTCAAATCCTGGCAAAACCAGAGGTCTATGAATTCTTGAAGCCTTATGAGGCGGATTTGCCTACGTTGTTTATCGTGTCTCAGGTTGCAGTAGTTCGTGATTCAACAGTTGCATCCGACTTGGCTATTATTAGGTCGAAAGCAACAGGCTCGAAGTGCGAGCGTTGCTGGAATTATCGAGAAGCGGTCGGGGAGGATGCTACCCATCCGACTCTCTGCGATCGCTGTGTGGAGGCAGTGCAGTGATGGGCGGGCCTCTTCGCTATCTGCTCCTGGCGTTGCTCGCCGGCGCGATCGTGGTGATCGATCAGGCGACGAAACTGTCCATCGTGCAGTCGATGCGACTGAATGAATCCATTCCGATTATTCCCAATCTTTTCAGCCTGACCTATATCCGCAATCCCGGCGCCGCCTTTGGGTTACTGGCCGGCAGCAGCGATGCCTTTCGCATGGTATTTTTCGGGGTCACGTCGTTGTTTGCTCTGGCCCTGCTGGGGACGATTCTCTTCCGGATGCCGAAGAAAGATTGGAGGGGACAGCTCAGTATTGCCGGAATTCTCGGAGGGGCGATCGGGAATTTGATCGACCGATTACGGTATGGCGAGGTGATCGATTTTCTCGATGTCTATGTGGACTCCTACCATTGGCCGGCCTTCAATGTTGCCGATTCGGCGATCAGCGTGGGGGTGGTTTTTTTGATTATCCATTTCGCCTTTGAGAAGAAGGATGTATCCCTCTTGCCCCACGAGTCTCCACCAGCTTCTTGATCGCGCGTCGAGCGCGTTTAGCGCGACGCGCCACCTGATATCCCCTCATCTCGCCTTTCCCGCTCGTCCCGCCAGTCTCGCGCGCTAAGTCGAGAGGGTGATGATAAACCCGCCTTGCTCTCGAAATTGTTTCTGCTGTTCGGGGGAAAACATCACCAGCGGTTCGGTATGGCAGAACTGACATTCCTTCACTGTCACCGGCACGTCGCCTTCTCCAATGCTGGCCAGATGCTTCTTGGCGAGTGTCAGCGCCGTCGCCTCATCGGTCGTCATCACGTCGAAGTGCAGCAGCCGCTTGGTGCCCTTCACCCAGGTATCGAAGACATGTACCGTGTCGGATTGGGAATGAGCCATCGTGCATACCCTCCTTGGTCAGACATCAAAAACTAGCGCCACGATTCAGATAACATTTTTTTCGGGTCACCACATGCGAAACAGATGACTCGGCACACGCTCGTGTAGATTAACTGAAATCCCAAGCAGCTGTCCAATTACCCGTGGACACTACATAGACAGGATGTTCAAAAAGGCCGTCCAGCAAGGCCGCAGGCGAATCGAAACCGGAGGTGTACCCTCAGGAGTACGTTGAGGATTTTGATGAGCTGAGAACGACGCTGGCGGGATTTTTCAGCATACTGCTAAAAGCCGAAGATGTAGAAGACGACAATCCCCATGAGGATTCGGTAGTAGGCAAACGGTCGAAGGGTATGTCGTTTCACAAACGTGAGAAAGGCTGCGATCACAACCCATGCGACGACGAACGATACAAACATTCCAATTCCGAGTGCTAAATAATCCTCTTGCCGAAAGACGTCTCGGGATTTCCATATTTGATAGCAGGTTGCGACGATAAGGGTTGGAAGGGCGAGAAAGAACGAATACTCTGTTGCGACTTTCCGGTCCAGTCCTACTAAGAGCCCTCCGATGATTGTGGAGCCAGATCGTGACATGCCGGGCAGTAATGAGGCGCATTGAGCCACGCCGATCCAGAATGCGGAGGCCAGGCTGACTTGTTCGAGTTGATGTATCCGAGCTTGGCCGCGGCGCGCTTCGACGGCGAGAATAATCAAGCCTCCGACGATTGAAGAGGCCGCCACAGTTTGCGGGGTAAAGAGGTGGCCCTTGATCCAGCTATGGGTGAGAAATCCGATCGCGGCTGCCGGTAAGAATGCAAGCCCGAGTCCGATGATAAACCAGAAATTCGGGTGAGCGGCCCAAGAGGCTGTTAGGATTTTCGACCATGGGGCCGCCCCACGTGCTTGGAGCATAGCGAAGACGCCCTGCTGCTCTCGGCCGGCTTGTCCGATTATGGATGCGAGCTTGCGCCGCTCATAGGCGATGACGGCTAGGATGGCTCCAAGCTGGATCGAAATTTCGGCGCTGGCAGCGAGGTCTCCCTCGAATCCTAGAAAGTGACCGGCGAGAATCAAGTGGCCGGTCGATGAGACCGGTAGAAATTCTGTCAGTCCTTCCACGATGCCCAAGATCGTGGCAAGACCAGGGCCCCATTCATTCATGCGCTGTCTTTCTGATATCGGTTGCGTTCAGAAGGCGAGTCTGGGGCATATTCACAAAGTGACGGCAGTCCGTCAAGCAGGAAGGCGAATTGCCACAGTCTCTCACGATGAAGTGCGAAGGCAGGGGACCTGTAAATCTGTTGACAAAAGAACAGGCTTGGCATACACACAACATTGTACGTATAGCTGTCCTATTGCCCGTTCATATCCAACGGGCTTGATTGGATAAAGAATCGGGTGAAGAGGGGTCACCGGCATCTGTGGCAGATACCACGCTCAGTGGGAGGGGAGGTTCGCATGAAGTCTTCGTGGATGGCGGCGATCGTCATGATCGGCGCAGTTTCGATGGTCGGCTGTGTCAGTCAATCGAAGTACGAAGAGGCGATGGTCGACGCCGATTCGGCCAAGTCTGAGTTGGCCCTGGCTCGTGCGCAAAAGAATGCCTTGGAACAGCAGGTCAAGACGCTCAAGGACCTCAATATGAAATTCGGGAACGAAGCTCAGGTCGCTCACGATGAGCTTGAGCGCATTCAACATGGCCGTGACAAGGAACGCGGCAGTGTCGAGGGGCGAACCAAGGAGCTTGAAGGTGCCGTGAGGCAGCTTGCTTTCCAGAATCGCGCGCTGCGCCATGAATACGAGGATGTGAAGCGGCACAATGAGACGCTCAAATCTTTGGTGGCGCGCTATCAAAAAGAGTTGAAAGATCAGTCCCGTTCTGCGACAGGGGTCCCGGCGCCTTCCGTGCCGCCTGTGAGTCCTGCGTCCTCAGGAGCGTCTGTTCCTCCGGCGATCGGGGACTCTCAGCCCATGTCTTCCTCCATGAATGTCAATAGGGCGTCTGCCGGTGATATGGTGCTCGTGCTCGGTCTCTCCAAAGACGTGGCGGATCGTATTGTGACGAATCGGCCGTATCGAGTGAAGGGTGAATTGGTCGCGAAGAATGTGGTGCCCAAGGAAACCTTCGATTTGATCAAGGACCGCATCAGCGTCAGCCCGTAATCGGAGCCATAGCCCAGAGAGTCTGGCAGGCCGTCCCCCAATCGGCGGACGGCCTGTTTGTTTTTTGGCAGGATGCTGAAAAAGCCCGCCAGTGTCGTTCTCGCATCGTTCAGATCCTCAACGGGGACCCGGCCGCCTCACTAACTCGGCGGCGCGCACAGACGTGGTGCTCCTTATTCGTCGCACCGTGCGCCCCGGATGGTACGCTTTCGGTCTTCACTCGCTGCGGCCTTGCTCGCGGAACGGCGCGTCTTGGCGCGCCGGGGTTGGGCGGGTGTGAAGTCTGGCCTTTTTGAGCATCCTGCACGGAATGGTTCCTATTGTCCAAAACGCACGCCATTTAAGTTCAGTTATGCCGAAAGGGTTTTTGCAGCCTGCCAGGGTCGTAAGAAGGCTGTGTCAGCGAGGTGATTCCCTTGAACCTTGTTGATACAATGCTGTCCAAATAGGCAGGGGGGTGGAGAATAAGTTGATGCGACGTGCCATCCTGATCATGAGTGTTCTGGCAGTCGGGCTGGCCATTGGAGGCTATGTCTTCTTCAATGGTGAGCGCAAAGCCCCGGTTCGCTATCGGAGTGCCGCAGTCGAGCGAGGCTCCATCATTTCGCTCGTGACCGCGACGGGAACGATCAATCCAGTCGTCTCGGTTCAGGTTGGGACGCAGGTGTCCGGCATGATCAAGAGTCTGCATGCCGATTTCAATTCGGTCGTCAAAGCCGGTGAGATCGTGGCTATGATCGACCCCGAACCGTTTAAAGCTCGTCGAGATCAAGCGGCCAGCAACCTTGACATGTCGAAAGCGAATGTCGCACGGGCCAGAACTGACATGGCTCAACGCCGGCGCGAACTCGATCGGGTGAACACGCTGGTGGCGCAGCAGTTCGTCTCGCAGAACGACGTCGATCTCGCCACGACGAATTTTCAGGCGGCTGAAGCGCAGATGAGCGTGGCCGGGGCGCAAGTGAAACAAGCCGAAGCGGCGCTCAATGCCGCAGAGTTGGATTTGAAGTACACGGTCATTCGCTCGCCGGTGAACGGGATTGTGGTCGCCAGAAACGTGGAAGTCGGTCAAACGATCGCGGCCAGTTTTGCCACTCCGAATCTTTTCCTGATCGCGCTCGATCTGACGAAGATGCAGGTTGATACCAATGTCAGTGAGTCGGATATCGGGGGAATCACCGAAGGGAAAGAGGCGACCTTCTCGGTTGATGCGTATCCAGGGTATCAATTTGCCGGTACGATCCGTCAGGTCCGTCTTGCACCGATCAATGTGCAAAATGTGGTGACTTATAACGTGGTGGTCAACGTCGACAATCAGGATCTCCGCCTGAAGCCGGGGATGACCGCGAACGTCTCCATCGTGGTGGCTCAACGAGACGCTGTGCTCAAAGTGCCGAATGCCGCTTTGCGATTCACTCCCCCCGCACCTGGGCAGGCCGATCGCACCAAGCTCGGCGGGAAACCCGGTAATGAGAAAGGAGCGGGGCAGCCGGTTGGAACCGGCAGAGGGACCATGGCGCCAAGCCGGACCGTCTGGAAACAGGGTTCTTCAGAGGAACTCGAGGCCATTCACGTTCAAACGGGTATTTCGGATGGTTTGTCGACGGAAATATTGTCGGAAGAATTGTCCGAAGGGGCATTGGTTGTCGTGGGGATTGAGCGACCCAAAGGAGATCGGAGTGGAGGCGATTTGCCTCCGGGGTTTGGGAGTGGCGGACAGAGGGGCTCCTCGCGCAATCGTGGAATGTAGGGAGACTAGGCAGAGTCCGGGCGCGTTCTGTGCTCGCGCAGCCGCACGGGAAATACCGGACTCTGCCAAGTTTTTTGAGGCAATGAAGAAGAGAATAGGTCAGATCGAGGGGCATTCATGGCCGCGCTGATCGAATGCGAAGGAGTGTGGAAGATTTATCGGGTCGGCGACGTGGAGGTTCAAGCTTTGCGCGGCCTGAGTCTCAGGATTGAACAGGGTGAGTTCGTCGCTATCATGGGATCTTCCGGTTCCGGCAAGTCCACCCTGATGAATATTTTTGGATGTCTCGATCAACCCACAAAGGGGCGCTATCGGCTGAACGGAATAGAGGTAAGTAACCTGAAGCCCGATCAGTTGGCCGGGATACGCAATCAGCAGATCGGGTTCGTTTTTCAGAGCTTCAATCTCATTCCCAGAACCAGCGCACTCGAAAATGCACAGCTCCCCTTGTTCTACCGAGGGCTTTCGCTGAAAGAGCAACGGGCGCAGGCCGCAGCAGCGTTAGGACGGGTGGGGCTTCAAGGCAGAGAGCACCATTATCCGACCCAGTTATCCGGAGGGCAACAACAGCGCGTAGCGATTGCACGGGCGCTGGTCACTTCGCCTTCGTTGCTCCTTGCCGATGAACCGACCGGCAACCTGGACACTCAGTCGAGCCAGGAAATCATGAGAGTTTTGGAAACGCTGAATCGCGATGAAGGGATTACGATCATCTTGGTGACGCACGAGGTTGACGTTGCGGCCTATGCTGCGAGAGAGATTGTGATCAAAGACGGGCAGGTATTAAGCGACCGCGTGACCAAGACCCGCCCAACGCCCAGTCCAGTTGAGGTATAGCCAGATGTCGGCGTTTGTGTGGCTCACAATTCTTACCGCACTACGGATATTGGCTCGAAATCGAATGCGGGCCGGTCTCACAATGCTCGGGATTGTCATCGGCGTGGCGGCGGTCATTGCGATGGTAAGTATCGGTGAGGGCGCCAAGCGGGCCGTGCAGGCGAAGATTGCGACGATGGGCACAAACGTCATTGTCATCTTTCCAGGGGTGACCTCTGCGAGCGGTGTCCGAGGCAGCCAGGGGAGTGCCGTGACGCTGACTGTGTCCGACGCGTTGGATCTGAAGAAGCGGATCCCTTTACTGGCCGATACCGGATGGGCCAAGCGCGATGTCATGCAAATCGTGTATGGGAATCGGAACTGGAACGGGCCGATTAACGGTATCTCGCCGAGCTATCTGACGATTCGAGATTGGACCTTTACGAGTGGAGGTCCCTTCACTCAGACAGATTTGGAAAGCGCCGCCCGAGTCGCGCTTATCGGCCAAACGATCGTGGGGAATCTGTTTGAGCCGGGTGAAGAGCCGGTGGGAGCGGTGATTCGCATCAAGAATGTGCCGTTCCGTGTCATTGGAGTTCTCGCGCCGAAAGGCCAGTCAGCGCAAGGGTCCGATCAAGACGATGTGGTCTTTATCCCCTTCAGTACGGCAGAACGGAAGGTATTTGGGACGTCATTTATCGGGTCAGTCGGGGCGATGTTCGGGTCAACCGATCAGGTCGAGGATTTGCCGATGGCCGCTGAACAGATTCGCGAGGTGTTACGGTCGCGACATCGGCTCCAGACAGAGCAGGACGACGATTTCACGATCCGAACTCAGGTCGATATTGGGAAGGTCCAAGAAGGCACCAGTGAGACTTTGACGACGATGCTGTTTGCCATCGCTTCGGTATCTCTGTTGGTTGGCGGGATCGGCATTATGAATATCCTGCTCGTTTCTGTGACGGAACGGACGAGAGAGATCGGGGTTCGCATGGCGGTGGGGGCGAAACGCTGGCACATCGTGATGCAGTTCCTGATCGAGGCCATGACGCTGAGCCTGGTGGGAGGCGTGTTGGGTATTGTCCTGGGGATTACCGGTGCCAAGTTGACGACGCTGATTGCCGGCTGGCCGACCATCATCTCCTGGAACGTCATCATACTCGCGTTTTTTTTCTCACTCGTGGTCGGACTGTTCTTCGGATTGTACCCTGCCAACAAGGCTGCTCGCCTCAATCCTATCGAAGCGCTCCGGTACGAATAGGCGCGGAGCCTCCTCACCTTCCTCGGCCACGGGCAGTTGCATTAGAACTCTTCGTGAATAAGATTGAGGCTAGGAGCTGGAGGCAGGCGTCAACTGCACTTCGATACGAGGGTTGGCTCTATCAATGTGTTTGTAGAGGTGGGTTTCGACGATGCGGTTGTCGTTGATGCCGAGCCCCTCACAGAGAGCATCTTGCGCAATTTTGAGCCCGCCGTCGACGTCTCGTCGCAGGGCCGAGGTAAAATAGAATCGGATAGACAGAGCGAGCCACTCCGATTGGAGTCGCGCAAGTAGGGCAGCCCGATGAGTGGACTGCGCGAGCTTCAGCCACACGAGTTGCCCCACCTGGGCCTTATAAGCACGACCAGCCGAAGAGATCAACCGTCGGCCATTCACTGTGGCATATTGATGGTTCACGCTGGGAGGCACAGGGAGAGTCAAGACGACCACATGACTCTCGTTCGGCAGAGGCGGTAATAAGGATGATCCAGGCATGCGGGATCTCGGAGGCATTCTCCGGGCAATATGTGGCACCACGATTTTCTTGTCAGGGTCCCGGTAAGAAGTCATACGAACGGCCCGTGGGGAGGAAGGAATCCGAGGCGGGCGCCGAAACGTGGGCATGAGAATCTGGCTTTACAGGAGATTGAGGATCTTGGACATGTTCTGCTCGTATCGGTCTTCAGATTGGCCGATATACCGACGCCATGTGCTCGGATTCCAGATTTCCATGCGATGGTACAAGCCAACGAGAATGATTTCCTGGTCCTCATCCAATGGAATAATTTTTCTGAGCCGGCTCGGAATCAGAATGCGTCCGGCTTTGTCGATCTCCGATGTGCCGGCTTCCGATACGACGAAGTGCATGAACAGTCGACTCTGGTCTTCATCGAGCGTGGTTTTCGTCCGTTCGAGCACCTTTTCCCACTCTTTCATAGAGTAGATGAGGGTCGATTCCTCAGGGCCTTTGAGGAAGACGACGGCTTGCCCCTCCGACTCGATTTGCTCGCGGATCGGCGAGGGAACGATAAACCGTCCCTTCTCGTCCACTTTGCACAGGTATTCGCCGGCAAACATCAATGGAATATGTCCTTTACGACGCGACCGTAGTTCTGGTGCGATTTCGAATCCACTGTTCCAGATCCAAGCGTACGAAACGCCATTCCTTTCCAAGCTTGAAGGCGGGAATCTGGCGGTTCTGTAGATAACGATAGAGCGTGCGCTGGGTAATTTTGAGATAGCGGCAGGTCTCCTCCGCCGTCATCAACTCGCTCTTGGGCTCTTTGGCCATTATAAAACCTGATGTGACAGAAATTCATATGTCTCGCGAGGCCTCAAGTACTGGTGTCAGGGTAAGTAAAATCCAACGATCTGTCAAGTGAAAATATATGACAGTGCCTGTCATAGCCCGTCAGTGCTATCCGGTCCTACTGAACCGGCGTCATCTGGCTCCATCGATTCTGAGAGATCGTCACCGAGATCCTCGCCCATCTCTGCGCCCATTTTTTTCATGAATCGAGCCATGCTCTGTGGATCGTTTTCATCGAGCCCGGCCAGATTGCTGGGATCCGCCAAGGCTTCAAGGCGAGTCTCTTCGGATTTCGGCGAGGCAAATCGAGACAGAAGTCGTTCAACCCGCGCGCTTGCGCAATGAGTACAGGCTGCCGGCGCTTGATTGACGAGACTCAATACGAGGATTGTGCTGCGTTTCTTACAGTCGAGGCAGCGATATTCGTACAACGGCATCGATCATATTCCTATGGTCGTCATAAATCGCATCATGCTCTATGGATCGAGTTCATTGAGTCCTGCCAGATTGTTGAGATCCAAAGAGGCATTGAGGCGAGCTTCTTCGGATTTCGGCGAGGCGAATCGAGACAGAAGTCGTTCAACCCGTGCACTTGCGCAATGGGAACAGGTCGCCGGCGCTTGATTGGCGAAACTCAATACAAGGATTGTGCTGCGCTTCTTACAGTCAAGGCAGCAATATTCGTACAACGGCATCGATCATATCCCTATGGTCGTCAGGGGCTGTGCAGTCCGTTCGGCAAAGCGGCGATCCGGTACCAGCGCCGTTTCGATAGTTCTGGCCAACGTCAAGGCAAAGATTGGCCCAGTGCCGGCATCGCGCAAGGTCTTTGCGCATTCGTTCAATGTTGTCCCAGTGGTGAAGACATCATCCACGAGGAGGATGCGCTTTCCGGATAGGTCCTGAGGCCCGCGGATTTCAAACGCATGTCGTAGATTTCGCAACCGTGCCTGTCGTGTGAGTGTGGTTTGGGGGTCGGTGGCGGCAACTCTGACGAGGTTTCTCGCTGAAACGGGGCGAGCCATGTGACGGCCCAGCTGATCGGCCAGCAGTAAGGATTGATTAAACTCACGCGCTCGCAAGCGGGCTGGGTGTAAAGGCACTGGGATAATCACGTCGGCATCAATCTCTTTTGGCAGGGCACTGATCATCAGGCGTGCGAGCGGCTTGGCCATTGTATGTTTGCCTCGATATTTGAACGAGCAGATGGCTTCCCGCAGTGGCGGGAGATAGGGGAAGAGGGTCCAGGCCCGTTCAAAAACCGGCAGCCGGTTCTGACAGTCTTGGCAGTGATGGTTTGGGGAGTAGGTTGTGGCCACCGGCGAGACGAATGGCTGGTCACAGCGGGCACAAACTGGGTGTTGGAGTGGGCGGATGGTTTGCCAACATGCGGTACAGAAGAAGGGCACCGGGTCGGTGGTGAGTGAGTTGTGACATGTGAGGCATTCCACCGGTAACACAAACCGGAGAGCCTGACGGCACCATCCGAGAAGCCGATCCTGTGTGTCTTCACGTAACATGGCAGGGGAAGCGCTCCAATCAACGTCTGTGTGCGCTTCTTCTATGGGAATGTCCCGCGCCTGTCAAGGTTGTTGCTCTGTAAATGGTTGTGATATACGAAGGCAGCAGGATGTTGAACCGATCTCGTGCGGCGATCCTCTTAGGGTACGGATGGAGAAGCAAATCAGTATGGTGAGATTCGATCAGGTGTCGAAAATTTACGAGCGTGGTGGCGACACGATCATCGGGCTCGATCAGGTTTCTGTCGAAGTAGGTAAGGGGGACTTCTGTGCATTTATCGGCCCCAGCGGCTGCGGAAAGAGCACGTTGCTTAACCTGGTTGGCGGATTAGATGTGCCGACCTCAGGGGATATTATCCTCGGAGGACACTCCACTGGTCGGTTCACGAGTAACGACTGGACGAGGATCAGGCGGGAAACAGTCGGGATTGTTTTCCAGGCATTTCATTTGATTCCCGGGTTGACGGCAGCGGAGAATGTGGCGTTTCCCTTGTTGCTGCGCGGAGAGCGAGGGGTATCGGTCCAAGCCCGTGTCGAAGAGGTTCTGGAGTTGGTGTCCATGACTGCACGAAGACACCATCGCCCCAGTGAGCTTTCCGGCGGGGAGCAGCAGCGTGTGGCAATTGCGCGAGCGATCGTGCATCAGCCCCAGATCATTCTTGCCGATGAGCCGACCGGCAATTTAGATTCCCAACATGGGGCCGAGATTATCGCCCTCCTCCGGTCACTCGTACAACGCTTTCATCAAACGGTGTTGTTGGTCACCCACAGTACCGAAGCCGCTGGGGCTGCCGACTATGTCTGGTCTATGAAGGATGGCCGGCTCATGACAAGAACGCAGCACGAACCTGTTACGGTCGTTGCGTGATGGATTTGTCGACCACTATTGCCGGTGTGCGATTTCCCAGCTGTTTCATGAATGCATCGGGGGCTCTCTGTGTCACGCGCGAAGAGTTGTTGACCCTTGGCCGCTCTCGTGCCGGGGCCATTGTGACGAAGTCGATGACCGTTGAGCCTCGCGACGGCAATCCGACACCCCGGTACTATGGATTTCCCAGCGGGTCCATCAACTCCATGGGTTTGCCGAATCTCGGATACATGGCGTACGCTGCGCTCATTCCTGAGTTGAAAGGACTTGGAAAGCCGGTTATAGCCAGTGTGGCGGGTCTCTGTGAAGACGACTTCCCCACGATTGCCGCCATCATCAATGCGGCGAAGCCAGACTTGATCGAAGTCAATCTCTCTTGTCCGAACATTCCCGGCAAACCGCAGATCGGGTATGACGCCGAAGCCTCTGAGCGATTGCTGAAGCGGGTTCGCAAGGTGATCACGGTCCCGATGGGAGTCAAGTTGCCTCCGTATTTCGACCCGGCCCATCACACGGCGATGGGAGAGGTGATCGGTCGTTGCGGGGTCGATTTTCTCAATCTGATTAACTCGGTCGGCAACGGACTCGTCGTCGATCCGGAGCGCGAGGCGGTCGTCATCAAGCCCAAGGGCGGGTTCGGCGGACTGGGGGGTATGATCATCAAGCCGGTCGCGCTGGCCAACGTGCGGGCTTTTTGGAAGATCTTCGAGGGGCGTATCCCGATCATCGGAACCGGCGGCATCGTCAACGGTGTGGATGCGTTCGAGCATGTGCTGTGTGGCGCGTCAGCCCTGCAGATCGGGACGATGTTGGTCGAGGAGGGGGTTGGCGTGTTCGGCCGATTGGAGACGGAACTGGCGGCCCAGTTCAACAAAAAGGGCTATACGAAGCTGGAGGACTGCCGGGGAAAGCTGAAGGAATTGTAGGCCTACTTGGCTCCGAACGTCTTGGCAAGGAGACCCAGTTGCAGGGCTCGTCGGAGTAGTTGCGCCACGTTTCTCACATTCAACCGTCGCATCAAGTTGAATCGGTGGACTTCGACCGTGCGGACGCTGATCTCCAGCATCTCTGCAATTTCACGGTTCGTGTGCCCGATCGACACCAGGCGTAGGATATCGCTCTGCCGAGGTGTCAAGAGCTCGCCATCGAGCTCTTCCTGTGGCAGCTGGATTTTTCGGCTCAGAGCAGTTCGTGCGCCCATCAATGCCCTCTCATTGTTGACTCACGCGAGTCTAGCAAAGGTCTGTCTGACTGTAAACGAAACGACCGATTTGTGCAGGACTCCGTCAGGGGTCCGAATGATTCGTTTCGTCTGTGCCTCCTCATCTATGAGGCTTCGTATTGTTCATGCCGCGCTCTCGTCCTAGATGACTATACCACTCAGGCTCTATCGCGCTCTGATACGGGCCCATGCGCTCCAGCGGCCATTTCGAACCCTGCTCAGCATCGCCGGAGTCGCACTGGGTGTGCTGGCCTCTGTGGCCATCGGGACGGCGAACATTCAAGTTCTTCGATCCTTCGAGCAAGCCGTCACGACCGTAGCGGGTCCCGCTACGTTGGAAATTGCAGGTCATGATCTTGGGGTAGATGAGTCGGCGATCACGGCTGTCCGTTCGGTCGAAGGAGTCGTGAGCGCCGCTCCGATCATTGAAGAATCGGTTGTGATTGCCCAGGGGGAGGCGCGTGGGCAGGCGCTGGAGATATTGGGACTGGATCTACTCGCGGAGTCCGGTGCACGTGGCTTTCAGATCGCGCAGGCGGACGCCGAGGTGGCGCTGGAATTGCTCCTGGCCCCGGACGCTCTGTACCTGGGCCGTCAGGTGGCTGCCGACTGGAATCTGAAAGCCGGTAGTATCGTCGAGGTGACGGTGGGGGGCCGTGTCGTGCCGCTACGAATCGCAGGGCTCATTCATCATGAGGCAGCAGAGACATCGCTATGGGATCGGCTTGCCGTCATGGATATTGCCGCGGCGCAGGTCTTGTTCCAGTCGATCGGGCGGCTGGAACGGATCAATCTGGTGACGACGCCTAATCGACCGCTCGACGACATCATCGCCTCCCTGCGCGCGATCCTTCCTCCTCATCTTATCGTACAACGACCGGCACAAAGGACAAAACAAGTCGAAAACATGGTCTGGGCCTTCCAGCTCAATTTATCGGTGATGAGTTGGGTTGGGCTGCTCGTCGGGGTGTTCTTGATCTACAACACGATCGCCTTTGTTGTGGCGCAACGGAGACGTGAAATCGGCATCTACCGCGCGCTCGGCATGACGGAGCGCCGTGTTGCAGGCCTATTTCTCGTGGAGGCAGGGCTGCTCGGTCTTTTGGGCGGGCTCTTGGGAGGCGTCGGCGGAGTGTGGCTGTCTAAAGGTTTGGTGTCGCTCGTCAGCCGAACAGTTTCAGACCTCTATGCGCCGGTCACGTCCAACGGGCTGATCCTGTCGATGGATATAGTGACCCTCATAGCAGTGGCGAAAGGGATTCTGCTCGGGACAGTGGTTTCAATGGTAGGTGCCTTGGGTCCGAGTGTGGAAGCTGGAAAGACTGTGACGGTTCGAGCCCTGGCGCCAGGAGACTACGAATCGACGAATCAGCTGCGGACAGGTCTGTGGGGCTGGATCAGCGTTGTGTTGCTGGTGTTGGCGGGTATCTGTTCACTGATGGGCCCGGTCGGCAACCTCCCGCTCTTTGGCTATCTCGCGACGGTCTGTCTCTTGGGAGCGCTTTCCTGTCTGGCGCCGATCTGTATCAAGGCGTTGGGCTGGCGGTCTCTCCGGCATGGCAGCCAAACAATGCTGGTCGGGGGAAGCCTCCGTCTCATCGCAGCAGACCAGGCGGCGCGCCATCCGGGGCGGAATGCGGTGACGGTGTCGGCGTTGATGGTGGGATTGGCAATCATGATTGGAGTGGTCGTCATGGTTCGCAGTTTTCGCGACACCGTCGAGTTTTGGGTGGATGAGACCGTGATGGCCGATCTCATCGTAGCTCCGCAATCCTGGCTCCAGGGGAGACAATCCGGACAGGCCTCGCGTGCGCTGCCGGGGACCTGGGATTCGACCCTGTCGGCAATTGACGGCATTGCCGCGGTCGATACCTATCGCGAGGCGTATGTAGGCGTCGCGGGTCAATCGGTGGCGCTGGTATCACGAGATCTCCGGCTCCATGCGCAGCGCAGCCGGTATCTGATGATTCATGGAGATTCAAGCGCAGCCTTGCGGCGAGCCGCCGAAACCGGCGGCGCCCTCCTGTCGGAAGTGTTGGCGACTCGTTTACAGCTTCGCGAGGGAGATACGCTCACGATTACGACGCCGGCGGGACCCGCCGCAGTACCCGTCGATGGGATCTTTTACGATTACGCAACCGACGGCGGGAAGATCGTGATGGACCGTACATGGTATCGGCGACAATGGCACGATGACCGAGTGACGGTGTATTCCGTCTATCTGGCTCCCGGGATCGACGCAGAGCGTGTACGGCAGTCGATTGTGACGCACGTTGCTGGGCTGGATGGGATGACGCTCCCGCCGTTGGTGATCCGTAATCACGAATTGCGGCAAGAGATTCTCGATATCTTCGACCGCTCCTTTGTCTTAACCTATGTTCTTGAAGCCATTGCCGTGTTGGTGGCCGTGCTTGGTATCGTAAACACATTGGTGACAGCGGTGCTGGAGCGGCGACGTGAGTTTGCTGCTTTGGGTGCGATCGGCGCCAGCACGAGGCAGATAGAGCGATTAGTTCTGTGGGAAGCAGCCTATCTTGGGTTGATCGGAGCCGCGTTGGGTGTCGTGGGAGGGTTGCTGCTCGCATTGTTGCTCATCCGTGTCATCAATAAGCAATCTTTTGGCTGGACGATTCAAATGACAGTTCCAGGTGGAGTGATATTGCAAGCTGTAGTCCTCGCGCTCACGGCCGCGCTTGTCGCCGGCTACTGGCCTGCGCGTTGGGCGGCACGACAGCCGGTGGTAGAGGGGTTAAGAGAGGAATAGCAATCCCGTTCATTCCTGTGCTCGCGCAACGCGCGGTCGCGGACTCCCCTCGTTGAACGCGCGCAGTGGGAATGAACGGGATTGCGATTCCTTCTAGTAGGGTAGAGTTGGGAAGCAAATCAGTGGCCATTCGACGCACGCTGTGGAGGACCAAGCCATGTCACTCCTCTGGAGAAAGAAAACGAGCAAGCACAGGAAAATTCTTGAAGACGATGTCTACGCTGCCATAGGCCTGCGATTGGCAAAGGCGAGCGGCACGTCGTTGCGATCGGATGGCGCCACTGTCAGTAACGGCCGTGCTGTGTATCCGACCTCCTGGGCCACCCAGAGCGTAGGAATTTGCTCGATCGCGATATTGTACAGATTGACCGAGTCGTTATAGAACTCACGCCGATCGGCAATGGTGTTTTCAAGCGCAGATATGCGCTGCTGAACGGCCAAGAATTCTTGATTGGCTTTCAGGTCCGGATACTGCTCGGCTACGGCAAAGAGCTTTCCTAAGGCGCCGACAATCTGATTTTCCGCCTGTGCCTTGTCGTTGATATTCAGACCTTCCCTATAGGCAGTGCGGGCTTTGGTGACGGATTCCAGTGTTTCCCGCTCATGAATCATGTAGCTGTTACAGACTTCAACCAGCTTGGGAATCTCATCATGCCGCTGCTTCAAGATGACGTCGATATTCGACCAGGCCTTGTCGATGTTATTGGCGAGTCGGACCAGTGTGTTGTAGATGCCGACCACATAGGCGACAAGCACAATCATTCCACAGAGCAGCAGGCTTCCGATCAGTAGCGTCATATTCATGGGTGCGCTCCTTTGGATGTAACGGTTACGATACGGCTGTCAGATAATATGTGAAGATGACGATCGAACAGGATGCAGCAAGCGCCAGCCCTCCTATTCCATAGGCCAACACTTGCCACCCCAACCGGGACAATAAATCCTTTTCGCTCCGATCCGAGATGATGAACTCGTGGTCTCGGCTGCTTCCGATGTACAGGCGAGCGGAATTTTCGACGAGTTCTTTTGCGCCGGGCTGTTCCTGTGCGGTTCCGAGAACATAGACCCACTCTTCCGGCTGAATGAACGTTTCCCGGCATCGGAATGTTTTGTTCCCAATCCAGTGGGTGGTCGAAACCCCTAGCCGATTCAATCCGGCGAGTGCAGTGGGGGGCAATTCTCCGAGCCAATCATTCCGATAGGTGCGTTCGTCCGGCAAGATCAGTTCGGCGCCGAGGGGTACGACGAGGACTTGTCCGGTTGTATCGCGTACGAAGAAGGTCTGCTCCGAAGTGCCTTTTGCAACGGTCTCCCATTGCGCATGTTTCCCGGAGCCGACATGTTCTTCTACAGCATACGAATAGAATACGCAGGGAACTCCGCCGAAGGGTGAGGAGAGGAGTCCTTCAGCCGGCTGTGTCAGCCCCTCGATCTCCACCAATCCAAGCGCCAGTGAACGAATCGTCGAGGTCGGAATACTTTCGATCAAACGTTTCCGTTGGCGAGGGACCCATCCGTAGATGCAGAGGCCGAGCCCTCCCAGGGCGCCAGCCGCCAAATAGAAAAAAAGTTGATCTGGCGGCCGGCTCCACCGAGTCGTTCCCATGGTTTTACCGATCCCGGCGACGAAGATGATTCCTCCGATGACGAGGGCGAGTCCAAAAAACAAGGCCCACAACCATATTCCCTGTCGGTTGACGCGGTTCTTATTGAACGTGGGTCGGTTCCGAATACTGTCGTTGCGTGCGCGGTATCTTGCCGCCGCTTGTGTATAGAGGTCGGCTTCATTGATTGTGATTGGAACTGCCGCGCCTCGATAGGTCTCATTCAGGCGAGTCAGGCTTCCATGAGACAGCCACCACCCACGACAGGAATCGCAGCTTAGAAAGGACATGTGAGAGACCGTCTCAGCCTCCATATGATTCCCGCATCGAGGACAGAGCGTCTCTGTCTTGACTGCAATGCCTCCGGCCTCTCCCATCTCTCGCTTCAGTGACGTGTAATCCTCCACGAAAAAATTCACCGCTCCTACATCGAGCCAGAGTCCGTGTCCGGAGGAACAGACATCAAGCCCCGGACCATGGCTTGTCGGAACCTCAACAAGGTCCTCCAGGCAGTCGGGACATTTCATGGTGACCATCGTGTTCAAACTGTAGCAAGAAACGGGCAGGTGTCAACGCGAAGGGCATGTAACTGCTTTGAAAGACGAAGGTTTCTTCAGTGTCACCAGCGGGCGATCATGTGACAGAGTGAGTCAGATGACAGGTCCAATTAGACCCGCGTTCGCGCGTGGAGCGGCACGGTGGTTTGCTACCGGCCTGTGCGCGAGGCACAAGCATCTTGTAGCGGAGGGGGTGCCAGATGGATGATGAGAGGTTCAAGCGTGAGTTAAATGCTGACCGGTTGCTGGTAGTCCACTTCGATCTTGAATCCTAGATCTTCGATCATGCCCCAGACTTCCGGGGCTGGCTGGCCTGGTGTCGTGAGGTAGCCGTTTACGAAGATGGAGTCGGCTGGATAGAGGGCCAGCGGTTGAAGGCTTCGCAGATTGTGTTCGCGACCTCCGGCCACGCGGAGTTCGGTGCGGGGGTGTAGGAACCGGAAGAGGCAGAGCACTTTTAGGCAGCGTTGTGGAGTCAGTTCGTCGCAGTTCTCCAGCGGTGTGCCTTCCGCTGGGTGGAGCGTGTTCAGCGGAATCGAGTCCGGCTTCACGTCGATCAGGGCCATCGCCAGGGCGATGAGATCTTCATCCTTCTCTCCCATGCCGACGATCCCGCCGGAACAGATTTCCAATCCTGCTGCTCGCGCATTCCGAATGGTGCTGAGCCGGTCTTGGAAGGTGTGTGTGGTGCAAATAGAGGTGTGAAAAGCTTCGCTCGTATTCAAGTTGTGGTTGACCCGATCGACTCCCGCTGCCTTCAGCCGCTTGGCCTGTTGTTCACTCATGAGGCCTAGCGAGCAGCAAATCTGAATTGGAATTTCCTGCTTGATCGAGCGGACAGCTCCAGCGATTTCATCGATTTCCCGATCCAAGGGACTCCGCCCGCTGATGACGATGCAATAGCGCTGTGCCTTTGAGGCTGCCGCTTGCCGGGCGCCGTCGATCATCTCTTTTTGCGGCAAGAGGCTATACCGCTCGATGGGGGCGGTGGAGATCGCAGATTGGGAACAATAGTGACAGTCCTCCTGGCAAGCGCCGCTTTTCGCGTTCTGCAACATCTGGAGGCGAACGGTCTTGCCGAAATAATGGGATCGGACGGTAAAGGCGGCTTGGAGAAGTCCCAGCAATTGCTCATCAGGAGTGTCGAGTACGGCCTGGCATTCGCTTCTGGTCAGCGTCTCGTCGCGCAAGGCTTTGGCAGCGAATTCCTGATAGTCGACCACCATAGGAGACTCCATCGTTTGTAGAGGTTGTATTGACCGCGATGCAGATGGCTGCGTGCTCAGACTGGTCGAAAACCTACACGGTTTCGAAGGGAGAAGCAATGCCCTGGTAGGGAACCGCTGAGACTGGGAGGGGGCCGTTGTCTTTCTCGGGAAGCGGCTGACTGCCGGTATTCGGCAAGGGCAATGCGACCAATGTATTCCAGGTCCCGCAACTTCGGCAGCGCCCAGACCACTCGGTCGATTCTTGTCGACAGGCGGTGCAGACATAAGGAACGACTACACGTTTCTTGAAATGGAGCGCTTTCTTGAGTTCGACGACGGCCTCCTCCATCTGCTGCTTGCGCAAGTAGAGATTGGCCATGATCTTATGATAATCGGCCAATTGGTCCTGCACCCCTTCGACGGCCGAGAGGATGTCGAAGGCCTCGTCGACCATTTCGAGACGGTAGTAGAGCTTCCCTAAATAGAACTGCAGGGTAGAGTTGTTCGGATCTTGCCGGAGGGCTTCCTGGTATACACGGATAATTTCACTGGGTTCACCCTGTTCAAGAAAGAGTTCTTCGAGGCGGTGCAGGATGATATTACTGCGGGTTTTGGCATAGATTTTCTTGAGAATTTCTACGGCTTGCTTGGTCTTGCCCTCCCGGATCAAGATTTCACCGATGCCGACATAGGCGGGCAAGAACGTCCGGTCTTTCTTAATGGCGCCGCGGAAGTAGCGCCGTGCCTTATCCGGGTGGCCTCGTTCCAATAGTTGGCGTCCAACCTCGTATGTGCAGGCAGTGAGGAGATGGACTTCGGCCTTGCGCTCCGGCTCAGGCAGGTTCGCCTTCAGGAGGCGATGTTGGATTTCGAGTGCGTCGCTCCATTTTTCAAGCCGGATCAACAGATCGCGTTTACGGATGAGTGCGGTGAGGTTGTCCGGTTCAATCTTGAGCATTCTTTGCAAGGTCTGCAAGGCATCCTCATACCGCTTGGCGCCCTCCAAATCGTTGGCCAACTCCAGCAGAATTTCGATGTTGCGCTCGTCGACGCGATTCGCCCGTTGGTGGAGGCGGATGGCCTCTGCAAAGTTGTGTTCCACGCGATAAATGTTTCCCAGCCAGAGCAGCGAATCGACACGATTCGGGTCCATGGCCAGCGCTCGCTCAAACAGGCTGATGGCTTCGACGGTGCGTTTGGACATGATGGCATGGGTGCCTTCACGATGAAGCGCATCGATTTTTTCTTTGCGGCGCAATAACCGCGTGCTGCGCCAGTTGCCGATGACGTGAGCGGTTTGCCGCATGCCGACTGCCAAGGCCACGAGCACAGCGCCGACCGCCATGGAAAAGACGACGAGCGTAACGGGGCTCAATTCAAACTGGAGAGAGGGACTGGTCCGGACCGCAACCGTTCCAGGATTCAACTCGCGGGCATAGCTGTAGAGGAAGATTCCGGCGCTGACGAGGAAGATGGTCGTGAGCAGTCGGAGCATAGATCTAGGCCTTTAGTTTCGCGGGAGCCTTTTTCCGCTTCACGGGCCGTGGAGGCGTGGCCGGTTTCGTAACTACCGGTTCGCCCGGGATGGCGATGCGCTTCGCATCGGCCCACAATCGTTCGAGTGCGTAATGGTCCCGGACGTCCTGCTTGAAAATATGGACGATGACATCGCCGAAGTCCATCAGAACCCACTGAGAGGACCGCCGGCCTTCGACGCTCAACGGCTTGGACCCGGAACGAGAGAGGATGCCGTCGGCATGATCGGCGATGGCGCTTGCCTGGCGATCCGAATCCGCGGAACCGATAACCAGGTAGTCGGCAACGGAGGTCAACGGGGCTACCTGGAGGATGAGAACGTCGGTGGCCTTCTTGTCGAGCATGGCCCGTGCAATCGCGAGGGCCGTGGACCTAGCTGTTCGTGCGATTACGGTCCTCTTGGTAGAGATGATGTTGAAGTATATAAGATTCCACTAAGGGCGGCAACAGATTTGCCACCGGAAGCCCTTGGCGGATTCGAGAACGAATGTCTGATGCGGAGACCGCACAGGGCGGTAGTTTGAGACAGATCAAGCGTTGCGTTCCAATTGGCGCCTCAATTCGGGGAATCCGTCCGGCATCGAGGTCCGCTAGCGAGGGGTATGGGATCGGCGGAAGCAGTGCCATGGTTGAGAGAGAACGAAACGACAGGCCTGGCCGGGAGAGGACGACGAACTGGCAGAGTGTCAGCAATGTTTGAGGATCGCGCCAAGAAGGAAAATCCAGAAAGGCGTCGAGCCCGATCAAGAAATAGAGCCGGGTCTGCTCGCCATATTGCTGTTGTAGGAGGCGAATGGTGTCGATGGAGTAGGACTTGCCCGGCCGTCGGATTTCCACATCCGAGAGGGCGAGCGAGGGGTCTGAGGAAATCGCCAGGCGTACCATTTCATGGCGGTCCTGGGCGGGCACTAGACTGCTGCTTGGCTTATGAGGAGGGTGATTCGTGGGAATAAAGAGGATTTGGTCGAGTCCAAGCGCCTCGCGTGTCTGGCGCGCAATGCCCAGGTGACCGTTGTGCACGGGGTTGAAACTGCCTCCGAGGAGGCCGAGACGAAGGGGGCTAGAGCGCCGAGTGCCGAGTGCCGAGTGCCGAGATTCAGTATCTGGTGACATGATAACTCAGCACTCAGGTCTCAGCACGTGCACTAGAGTATCACCAGGTTGTCCCGGTGTATCACTTCCTCGTACTCCTGCGGGCCGAGTTGTTGCTGGATCTCGCTCGTTTTGAGCCCTTTGATCCGTGCCAAGGTATCGGATGAAAAGTTCACGAGTCCTTTGGCGAATTCTTTGCCGTCCTGGTCAAGGCAGCTGACAGCATCGCCAGTATCAAACGAACCGCTGACGTTCAGGATGCCTGAAGCTAACAGGCTCTTGCCCCGTCGGGCCAATGCCTCGACGGCTCCGGGGTCGAGGGTCATGGTCCCTCGCGGCCTGAGAGTAAAGGCAATCCAATGTTTACGGCTGTTGAAGCGACGATCCTTCGCAAGGAAGAGGCTGCCGCCGGGGCCTCCAGCTAATACTTGTGGAAGGAGGCCGGCCTTTTGTCCGTTCAAAATTAAGGTAGCCACGCCATACTCACTGACTTTCTTCGCAGCCCGGACCTTCGTGGCCATGCCCCCGGTACCCTCAAAAGAGCTGGAAACGCCGGCCCGCTGCTCAATGTCTTCGCTAATGTCCTGGATCAACGGAATCAGTGTGGCTGCGGGGTTCTTGCGCGGGTCTTCAGTAAATAGGCCGTCGATATCAGACAGGATGATCAGCAGGTCCGCATCGACGAGATGGGCGACCTCGGCAGCCAGGGTATCGTTATCGCCCACACGAATTTCATCTACGGCAACCGTATCGTTTTCGTTGATAATGGGGATCACGCCGAATCCGATCAGCGCACTCAGGGTGTGGCGAGCATTGAGAAACCGCCGCCGATCGGCGAGGTCCTGATGAGTGAGTAGGATTTGCGCCACTCTGACGTCGAGCCGCTCGAACGATTTTTCGTAGGCCCACATGAGCCGGCTTTGGCCGACCGCCGCGGCTGCCTGTTTCACGGGAAGGCTCTTGGGGTAATCCTTCAGACCCAATTTCTTGATGCCTGAGACAATCGCGCCTGATGAGACGATCAGGATTTCACGTCCACTCGATCGGAGTATTGCGATTTCAACCGCGAGCCGATCGATCTGCTCCGGGCGCAGCCCTGTGTCTCGTGATGCAACAAGACTGCTCCCGATCTTGATGACGATGCGGGAGGCCTGTCTTAGGAGTTCATCTCGCATGGTGTCGCTCGAAGCTGCGCCACCTGTTGCCCTACATAGGTGACGAGCTCAGTCAGTCCCTCTCTGGTGGCGGAAGAGATCGGGAAGTATGTATAGCGATGGCGCTTGCAGTATTTCTGCAACGCTCGCAGGCGTGTTCCGTCTCCGGCCACGTCGATTTTCGTGGCGACCACAGCGAAGGGGCGCGTTGTGATCGGTTCATCGTAGGCGGCCAATTCCCGACGCATGATCTCGAAGCACGCGACAGGTTCCTCGGTGGCCCATTCCGAGACATCGATCATGTGCAGCAAAAACGATGTGCGTTCGATATGGCGGAGGAATTGGAATCCGAGCCCCTTTCCTTCATGGGCGCCTTCGATGATTCCGGGTATGTCCGCGACGGCAAAGCTTTCCTTCTCTCCCCAGCGAACGATTCCCAGATTCGGCGTCAGCGTGGTGAAAGGGTAGTCAGCGATCTTCGGCCGTGCTGCTGAAATTGCGGCGATCAGTGTCGATTTTCCAGCGTTGGGAAAACCTACAAGCCCAACGTCGGCCAACAGTTTCAGTTCAAGCCGTAGCGATCGTTCTTCGCCTTCCGTGCCCGTTTCAAATTCTGTGGGCGTGCGGTTGGTCGATGTGGCGAAATGGCTATTGCCTCGTCCTCCTCGGCCTCCATGAGCTCCGACAAACCGCCGTCCCGGGGTGACCAGATCGGCCAACATTTTGTTGGTTTGATCGTCGTAGATGACGGTGCCGACCGGAAGAGTTACGACGACATCCTCTCCGGTTCTTCCGGAGCAATTGGCGGCGCCTCCCTGGCGACCGACTTCTGCTTCGTAGTGTTTCTGGTATCGGAGGTCGAGGAGTGTGGTCATGCGCGGCGAAGCCTCAAACACAACATCGCCACCATGGCCGCCATCGCCGCCGTCCGGTCCGCCGCGCGGGACGAACTTTTCGCGCCGAAAACTGCATGATCCGTCACCGCCGTGTCCGGCTTTGATATGGATACGGACTTCATCGACAAACATCAGGGCACCATTTCAGCGTGAGGACTGTCTGGGCATGGCATGCGAGAAATATCCCGTTGCACCCCTATGCAGCTGGGAGTCCTCGCGGTCACGACCGTGTGACGAGAAGTGGGAAAAAGAATGTGCTATGAAATCGAGGGCGCGGAGTAGACACTGACCTTCTGCCGCCCTCGGCCGCGTTCGAACTTCACGGTTCCAGTGATGCGGGCGAAGAGGGTGTGGTCTTTGCCGAGGCCCACGTTGAAACCGGGAAAGAACTTCGTCCCTCGCTGACGGACCAGGATCGATCCGGCCGTGACGGTCTCTCCGCCGTAGGCCTTGACCCCAAGATATTGCGGATTGCTGTCGCGCCCATTTCTTGTCGATCCGCCGCCTTTATTTGTTGCCATGGCTGGTCCCCGTTAGGCCGTTTCGATGCCGGTAATGCGCAATTTCGTGAATCCTTGGCGATGGCCATTGGTTCGCCGATAGTTCTTGCGTCGTTGCTTCTTGAAGATGGTGATAGAGCGGGTTCGGCCTTGGCCAATGATCTCGGCTTTGACGCTGGCCCCTTTGACCAATGGTTGCCCTATCGCTAGACCCTTCTCGCCGTGAACAAGACGTACCTGGCCGAGTTCGATCGTTCCTCCAACCTCGCCGGGAAGGGACTCGACCTGGACCAAGGATCCGGTTTCAACTCGATATTGTTTGCCGCCTGTCTCAATGATTGCGTACATAAGTCCCTGTCTCCATTACGAAGATGACTGTGTAGCATAAGGATTTGAAGCCTGTCAAGGTTAGCCATGCTGTTTTGTGAGATTCCACCGCTAAGGTTCGCTGCAAACCTGTCCCCTCCTTCGGGTTACCCTATTCGGGGACTATTCTGCTATGGCTTCTGGGTGTATGCTGGCATTCTGTTGGTTGAGCCATTCTAATCGGAGATAATGATGGCCGCATCACCAAAGCCTCGTCTCGCTAAGCCAAGGCCCACTCGATTTGTGCTCCGCCCGTATCGCCGCATTCCGACTTGGCTGGATCTCCATTATCTCAGTGGGGAATATGTTGGGAAAGGGATCGTGACCAATCTGTCTCAATCCGGAGTGCGTATTCAAGGTGAACATGCGGTTGAACCGGGTCTTAACCTTGCGCTGCGCCTCACACTCTCTGATGACGGCCCGACGATAGTAGTTGAACAAGCCACGGTTCGCTGGGTCGACGGATATGATTTCGGCCTGGACTTTGTCAAGCTCAGTTCATCGGCCACGAAACACATCAGCGATGCATTGAGTCAGCAGATTCGTGCCCCGCAATCGCCTGCCTGAGCGCACTCTCCTTGCGCATGCTTATCTCCGGCCAGTCACGCCCGTTTGCTTGACGCTTCTTCCAGCCCGCTGCTATATTCCGAATTCAGCGTACGATGGTTCACGTGCGTACCCGCGGTACCTATGCTTAACCCACAAGGAAAAATTTGGATGGACGGTTCATTCGTCGATTGGGCGGATGCGCAGGTCCATGTGATGACTCATTCCCTCCATTATGGGCTGGCTGCGTTTGAGGGAATCCGCTGTTACAAAGGGAAGTCCGGCTCCGCAATTTTTCGACTACAAGATCATGTCGACCGGCTGTTCGATTCTGCTCATATCGGCATGATGCAGATGCCCTTCGATAAGAAGCAGGTTGCCGAAGCCATCGTCGAGACAGTCAGAGTGAATAAGTTGGAGGCCTGTTATATTCGCCCACTGGTCTATATTGGGCATGGAGCGATGGGGGTCTATCCCGGCGACAATCCAATTAAGCTGGCGATTGCAGCCTGGACCTGGGGCGCCTATCTCGGGGACGACGCATTGGCGAATGGAATGCGGGCTCGTGTGTCGTCATACACGCGTCATCACGTCAATGTCTCGATGACGAGAGGGAAGATTTCCGGCTACTACGTGAATTCGATTCTTGCGAAACGGGAAGCGAAATCGGATGGGTACGATGAAGCCATTTTGCTCGATACCGAGGGGTATGTGTCCGAGGGAACGGGAGAGAACATTTTCATTGTGCGGAAAGGACAGATCAAGACCACGCCGCTCACCTCGATTCTCGACGGCATTACCAGACGTTCTGTCATCGAATTGGCGCGTGAGCAACATATCTCAGTGGTGGAGGAACGGTTCACTCGCGATGACATGTATATTGCCGATGAAGTGTTCGTGACCGGGACCGCTGCCGAACTGACGCCGGTGCGTGAAATTGACAACCGCCGCATTGGAATCGGCACGCCGGGTCCGATTACGCAATCTCTCCAGAAGACATTCTTTTCCATCGTGCGTGGGGAGGATTCTTCCCACGAGGCGTGGCTTACCAGAATTTAGTAAGAGCCTGAATAAGTTAAACTCCTATCTTTCTGTTCCCCGTACGCGTTCCTCACACCCGTGAAACAGATCGGATGCTCTTGTTCATCCGGTATGTGTATTCAACCAAAAACTAGATAGATCGAATAAGCAAAGCAGGCCAGGGGAATTTCCCCAAGCCCTGCTAGTGTTTGCCTGAGGAAGAGTCGTTTGGCGTGTGGCTCTCAGCGGCTGGGGCCGCAGGCGGAGCGGGTGTAGTCTCGGGGGCAGGCTGAGAAGTCTCTTTTTTATTGAGATCGATGACTGTGGAAGAAAAGGTTCGTTCTTTGGCGAGCATAGCCAGACCGAGTGAAGTCAGCATGAAGATGGCTGCGACGACGACGGTGAATTTGCTCAAGAAATTGGCTGGACCGCGGCTCCCGAAGACAGTCTGGCTGGAGCCCCCGAAGGACGCGCCGATCTCAGCGCCCTTCCCTGATTGCAAGAGGATCGCACCGATCATGAGAAAACAGACCATCACATGAATGATGATAAGGAAAATATACATGGCACTCCGATCAATTAAGCATGCGGTATCTGAGCAAACGAAATAATTGTAGCAAACGAATTGGGATCGAGACAAGCCCCGCCTACCAGTGCCCCGTCGATTGCGTCCGAGGCGAGGAGCGCTTCGAAGTTCTGTATCGTGACGCTTCCGCCGTACAGGACTCTGATGGCCGAGGCCGTTTTGCTATCCCAGCCGGTTTCAATGAACAAGCGGATCGAGCGATGCACGGCCACGGCCTGCTCCGTGGTAGCGGCTCGTCCCGTGCCGATGGCCCAGACCGGTTCGTAGGCGATCGTCACGGTCGCAAGATCCTGTGTGGGTAGTCCTGCCAGGCTGTTGCCGAGTTGAGCTGTGACGACCGATTCCGTTCGGCCTGCCTCACGGTCCGTCAGCGATTCTCCCACGCATAGGATCGGAGAGAGCCCGTGTCGCAGTGCCGAGCGGACCTTCTTCTGAACATGGTCATCTCGTTCGCCGAATAACGTGCGACGTTCAGAGTGGCCGACGATCACATAATGGCAGCCAAGATCACGCAACATCGGAGCGGACACTTCGCCGGTGAAGGCCCCGTGCGTTTCCCAGTACATATTTTGTGCGCCGAGACGGATCCAGGGGGAGGGGCCCAACGCGTTGCGGGCGGATTCAAGAGCTGTAAAGGGCGGCGCAAGGACCACATCGGCGTGAGGCGATGCAGGCACTCGTGTGAGGAGGTCGCGAATAAAAGTCGTAGCCTCCGAGGCCGTCTTGTTCATCTTCCAGTTGCCGACGATGAGGGGTCTGCGCACAGATGTCTCGATGCTCGAAGGTTGTAGAGGGACACACTCAATGACGAGTGCGATTACATGACTCGATCCGGGAGGGCGGTCAAGCCTGGGGATTGTTTGCCTTCGAGCAATTCCAGCGCAGCGCCGCCGCCGGTCGAAATAAACGACATATTCTCCGATTCGCCGGCTCGATACACGGCCAAGGCCGTTTCGCCGCCGCCCACGATCGTCAAGGCATAGGCATTGGCAACCGCGTGAGCCATCGCGAGAGTGCCTCGGGCGTAGGCATCGATTTCGAAGACACCCATCGGTCCGTTCCACAGAATAGTCTTGGCATTCTGGACTGCTTCATTGAACAGTTTCACGGAGGCCGGGCCGATATCGAGAGCATACCAGCTGTTTGGAATCTCCTGAACCGGGACGATCTTCGTTTCGGCCCCTAGTTCGCGGCTGGCTGCCACGACACAATCGACCGGCAGATAGAATTTCACGCCACGGGAGAGGGCATGCTCCTCGATGCCTTTGGCGAAGTCCAACATGTCGTTTTCGACCAGGGAGTTGCCGATTTCCATCCCCTTCGCTTTTAAAAAAGTAAAGGCCATGCCTCCGCCGATAATGACTTTGTCGACGCGCTTACCCAAATTTTCGATGACGCCGATCTTTCCCGACACTTTCGCCCCGCCGAGAATGGCAACAAACGGCCGGACTGGGTTTTCAACTGCGCCTTCGAGGTATACGATTTCTTTCTTGAGGAGGAAGCCGGCGGCCGAGGAGGGAATGAATTTGGTAATGCCGACGGTGGAGGCATGGGTCCGGTGTGCAGCGCCGAACGCATCGTTGATATAGACATCGCCGAGGGCCGCCAACGCTTTCGAAAATGCATTGTCGTTTTGCTCTTCTCCCTTATGGAATCGGAGGTTTTCAAGGAGCAGGACGTCGCCCGGCTTCAGCTTGGTGACAAGCGCTTCCACGGCTGGGCCGATGCAATCCGGTGCAAACAGAATTTCTTTGCCCATGAGGCGTCCCAGGCGTTTTGCCACAGGGGCCAGACTATAATTGGGGTCGAATTTTCCGTTCGGCCGGCCGAGGTGGGAACAGAGGATCACCTTTGCGCCGTCGTCGATGGCTCGATTGATGGTCGGCAGGGTCGAGCGAATGCGAGTGTCGTCGGTGATTTGGTGCGAGTCGTCCAACGGGACGTTGAAGTCGGCCCGGATGATGACACGCTTGTCTCGCAGTACGACGTCGTCGATCGTTTGTTTGTGGAAATTCATTGCGGTTCCGTCAAGTCGGTCCTTCCGGGGACAGGAGTCAGCGTGGAACGGAATCGGGCTGAGGTCGGTTTGACCTCAGCGGTACTCAGCGTCCTGTCGCTCTAGCCGCGATGACCTTGATCAGGTCTCGAACCCGGCATGAATAGCCCCACTCATTGTCGTACCAGGCCGTGACTTTGACGAGCCGCTTGTCGATGGCCATTGTGAGCGGGGCATCGAACGTCGCGGAATGGGAGTCGCCCTTTTGGTCGATCGAGACGATCGGGTCTTCAGAATAGAGCAGAATGTCTTTCATTGGGCCGTTCGCCGCTTTTCTGAAGGCGGCGTTGACGGAGGCGACATCGCAATCTTTCTCGGTTTCGACGGTCAGGTCCACCAGCGAAACATTCGGTGTGGGGACGCGGATGGCGAGGCCGTCGATCTTGCCTTTCAGTTGGGGCAGTACCAGATGCAACGCCTTGGCCGCGCCGGTGCTGGTCGGGATCATCGACATGCCTGCTGCGCGCCCGCGCCGCAAGTCTTTGTGAGGCAGATCGAGCAACTGTTGGTCGTTAGTGTAGGAGTGGATCGTGGTCATGACTCCGTGCTTGATCCCGAAATTATCCAACAGAACCTTTGCCACGGGAGCCAGACAATTGGTTGTGCAGGAGGCGTTGGAGATGATGTGGTGCGACTTCGGATCGTAGGCCGCGTCGTTGACGCCGAGTACGATGGTGACATCCGGGTCCTTTGCCGGCGCGGAAATAATGACGTGCTTGGCACCGGCAGAAAGGTGCTTCCCCGCGCCTTCCCGATCGGTAAAACGTCCGGTCGATTCGATGACGATATCGACCGCCAGTTCCTTCCAGGGAAGTTCTTTGGGGTCCTTGATCGCAAGCACCTTAATGGGCTTGCCGTCGACGAAGATTTGATCGCCTTTGGCCTCGACGTTTCCCTGTAATGTTCCGTGTACTGAGTCGTACTTCAAGAGATACGCGAGCGTCTTCGCATCTGTGAGGTCGTTGACTGCGACAATGTGGAGGTCGGGATCACCGAGTGATGCCCGCAGGACGTTCCGACCGATCCGTCCAAATCCATTAATGCCGATCCGAATAGCCATGACGAATAGTCCCTCAAGAAAAATTAGCCGATTGAGTCCCCCGGCCAGAATGAGGCCGATAGTATCGACGCTCCTGGGCCATGTCAAGCCATACCAAAGCGGTAACCCTGCGCCGGACCACAGGAGTTTCCCAGATTGCCCGTACTGAATGTCGATAGGATTGGTCCGAGGTCCATAGACCTTTGCCTTGCGTCTCTGTCGTTTGGTTCGTTAGAGTTCGTCGACCCCGGCGTGAGATGTTCTTCTTTGAGGTATCGGTGAATCTCTTCAAACAGACCACACAGGTATTGGAGTGGCCCAGACTGCTCGATGCCCTTGCCGGGCACGCTCGATCGACGATGGGAGCAGCACGCTGTCGTGCCCTCGAATTGGCGAACGACCTGCATGATGCGCGCCGGCGCCAACAGGAAACGACGGAGATGGGGCAGCTCCAAGCATCCGGTGAAGCCCTGCCGGCTTTGGCATTCCCGGATATTCACGATCCGCTCGCCCGGGCGATGAAAGGGGCGGTGTTAGAAGTTCACGAACTCCGGGATTGCGCGATAGTGCTGGAGTTGATGGAGGAGAGCGGCCGCTTTGTAGAGCGGCATCAGCATGACGCTCCTGCGCTGTTATCCGTCGCGCAGCCCTTGCAGTCGGTCAGGGAACTGAAACCCGTGAAAACTGCGCTGGATGCGGCGATCCACCCGGACGGCTCGATCAAGGAGTCGGCGACGCCGGAATTGCGGCGATTGACACGTCAGGCACAGGGGCTCAAACAGCAGATGCGCGATCAAGTAAATCAGATGCTGCACTCGCGCCGCTACGAAGACATCCTGCAAGAGCAGTATTTCGCTGAGCGAGAAGGTCGCTATGTCATCCCGGTGAAGGCCGACATGCGTGGAAAAGTTCCAGGGATCGTCCATGACGTGTCGGCCAGCGGAGCGACGGTGTTTATCGAGCCGCGTGAACTTGTTGAGTTGAACAACTCGATCAAAGTGGCGGACCTTGAAATCGAACGAGAAGTGCGCCGTATTCTCCGTGAGTTGTCTGTTCTCGTCGCGGCACAATCCGAGGTCATTCTGGCGGGGGTCGATGCGTTGGTCGTACTGGATGATATTTCGGCGCGGGCATCATTCGGCCGCCAACTGAAAGCACATCCAGTCGGGCTCAACGATGAGGGGTGCGTGAAGCTGCTGCAGGCCAGACATCCCTTGCTCGTGCTGTCGAAAGCGCAGGTGGTTGCCAACGATCTGTTCTTGGATGAATCGATTCACGTGCTCGTCATCTCCGGTCCCAATACGGGCGGGAAGACCGTGACCCTCAAGATTGTCGGGCTCTTTGCCCTGATGGTTCGGGCTGGATTACATCTGCCCTGTGCCGCAGAATCCGAGATGGCGATCTTTCCGGATGTCTATGCCGATATCGGCGATGCTCAGGACTTGGCTCGCGATCTATCCAGTTTTTCTGCGCACATGATCCAGATGATTCAGCTGCTCGATGAAACGGACCGTCAGCGTAGAAACGACTCACGTGCCGTTCCGCGGCAATGGTTGGTTCTTCTCGATGAACCGGTCACTTCGACCGATCCGACAGAAGGAGCGGCATTGGCCGAAGCCTTGCTCTGCCGGTTGGCTGCGCTGGGAATGAAAGTCGTTGCGACCACGCACTACGGGCCGCTGAAGGCCTTGGCCCACACGATGCCTGGCTTCGCAAACGCCGCGGTCGAATTTGACGTGGCCACGCTCTCGCCGACCTATCGGCTCTTTATGGGGGCGCCCGGTGGATCGTCTGCTCTTGAGATTGCCGGTCGATTAGGAATGGATCGGGCCTTGCTGGATGAGGCGAGGCGAAAGCTCCATAAAGATGAGCGAGTCATGGAGACGATGCTCCAGGACCTACAAGCCACACAACGGCGGTTGACCGACGATCTGGTTCGGGCGGTCGAGGCCAGACGGGAGGCGGAGCAGGCAGAGCAACAAGCGAAGGCCCAGCTGGCTCATCTGAAAGAGACAGAACGGGAAGCACAGAAGGGTCTCAAGCGAAAACTCAGTGAGCAGTTCAGTCGCGCGCGGGCTGAAGTACAATCCACAGTCGATGCCGTCAAGGGCGAGCAGAAGCTGATCAAAGCCAAAGCGGCGAAGCAGCGATTGGCCGAGCTTGAGGCGCAGACGAGAGCCGCACTGGCTCCGGCCGGCACGCCGATTCCGCTTGAGCAGTTGAGCGTGGGGGATCAGGTCGAGATCACCGGGCTCGGCGTGACCGGTACACTCCTTGAAACGCCGCAAGGGAAGAAACGAGTGAAGGTGAAGGTGGGGCAGGGGGAAGTGCTTGCTACAGTGGCGAATCTTGTCGGCCTCGCTCGAGGGGTGGAGGCACAGCCGCCAGTATCGTCGAGTCCTCGCCGGCTCTCGTCAGGCGGTGGACTGGGGCTCGATGAACAGACGGTCGTGGATGTTCGAGGGAAGGCGGCTGACGAAGCATTGGACGAGGTGGTTGCGGCGCTGGACCGCGCGACATTGGCCGCCGCACCGTTTCTGCGCATCATTCATGGCCATGGCACAGGGAAACTCAAGGCCTCGTTGCGAGACTACTTGAAAGACTCGCCCTATGTGACGGAGTTCCGAGCGGGAGATCGGGCAGAAGGTGGAGATGGCGTGACGATTGCGACGTTGCGCTAAGAAGGAAGAGAGGGAGTGGCCAGAAGTCCTTCTTGCTCGCAGAACGCGCACGATAAGAATGTGCTCGTTCGATGCGCGCAGTAAACGACAATCTGGCCACTCCTTCTAGAGAATGTAAGGAGTCGAAAGGCTTAGTAGGACGCACTGGCGGGCGGAGTAGCCTCACTACGCGTGACAGTCGAGACAGTGGCTGACCCCAACTTCTCTCGCATTTAATGATGCGAGGTAAAACTGATGAACACCTTGTCATTAATCGTTAGGGGGATGATTGTCTTTTCGGTAACCCTGTTGGTTGTCGGCATCGTGAAGCCGGAATGGATACATTTCCGGCAAATACAGCCTGGCCGTACAACGATCGTTGCTGTTGCGATAGGAATACTGATAATAGGTTTTTTTAGCGCGGGCGCGATTCAATATGTTGGAAAGAATAATGTTGAACTCATGAATCGCGGCAGCAAGATGCTCGGTGAGGCTGTGTACACAGTCAACGATAGTACGCTACGCTGCGAATCAGAAGCAAAACCTGGCAACGCGGGCGCCAGCAATGACGAGCAGACACCGGCCGGAATTCGTTACATGGTGAAAACGCCGACTAACTACAATTCAAACATTGCCCATCCGTTGCTTATGGTCTACGCGCCGGCGCGAACGAATCGATACGAGTCGGAAAACTTTATGTCGCTCACGCAGGGAGCGACGGCGGCAGGTTTCATTGTGGCCTATGCCGATCACCGGACGATGAGTCCTGACACCATTGAAAAGCTGGCTGAAGTACCGGGGCTGATTGAAAAGAAATGGTGTATCGATCACACACGGATTTTTCTCACCGGCCATTCCGATGGCGGAACTGCTGCCATGGCCATCGCGTTTATCGATGGCACCAAGCATATTCCCGCGGCGATTGCTCCCAGCGCCATGGGCATCAGGGGTGAGGACTTGAAGGAATATCAATGCCCTAATCCGCTTCCCGTGATGCTCATGCACAGCAGTCAGGACTCGCTTTTCCCAGGGTATGGGAAAGAGGCCATATATTGGTGGGCTACCTGCAACGGTTGCGATACCACCCCCCTGTTAAATAAAGACCCAGACGGTTGTGTAACGTATAGGAGTTGTAAGAACAACGTCACCACACGCTATTGTGAAGGTACGGGGATACATACCGAATGGCCTGGCAAAAATATAGCGATCATCAATTTTTTTAGGAGTGCTCAAGATGTCCGTTGAAATGTTCTGATCGGTCTCAGTAAGTCAATACGGAACTCACATTACTCATGACGGTTTGCCGCGAAATCCCCTGGAGTATATTTCTCGTGAACCAGCGCGACCTATGCACCGGCCGGTCTGGCCGCTTTTCATATTCTGCACCCGTTCACCATAGTCCGTTACTTGCCGGCTGAAAGCAGCTACCGCCTGCTGGTACTGTTGAAGCCCCCCCACTGAAGACTACAGCGTATATTGTGTTGAAGCGGATGCGAATGCGATAATCACGGTGCCGTCGGTCAGTGTTGCCGCGGCGGTCGGGTTCCTTCAACCACGTGTGCATCTTGCCTAGGGACTGTCCCTCGGGACGACGAAGGAGATTCCACGATGCATACAGCCATCCTCGTTTTGCTCCTTGCCATCTCCCTCCAGTCTGGTTGCAGCGGAAGACCCACGGCTCTGCTGGACCCCGCCTCGCGCGATCCCGGCCAAGACCACTGGGCCATCGCCGCGTATTACAGCCGCCAAGCGACGGAGTCACGCCAGCAGGCCGAGGCATTGACCGGTTCGATTGTGGCCTATGAACGGCTTTTTGGGCCGGAGTCTGAATGGGTGACAGGCACACGCCGCTTAGTCCAGTTCTACGAAGACGCTGCCCGTGAGCAGGACCGGCTCGCCGATCTGCACCTTGAGTTGGGTAGGGGACATTCGTCCGATCAGCAGACACAATCACGAGGTCACTAACCTGCCACGCTTGACGTGGCCGTACCGGGAGGACTCTATGACACGCCCAACCATGACGAGTCTTGTGCTCGTTGGACTGCTGCTGACAACGGCCTGTGGAACCAGCATCCAACCAGGCCAACGGGGATTGTACTGGCGTCCGTTTTCCCAAGGGCTTTCCAACGAAACGCTGAAGGACGGGTTTTACTGGCAGGCGCCATGGAACAGCATATACCACTATGACGTTCGATGGCAGAGCTTCACCGAGGACATTGATGCCTTGAGTGCGGATGATCTGCAGGTCTCGATTAAGGCGGCCATCATCCTCCGGCCTATTCCGGAGGAGCTGTATTTTCTGGCCCAAGAAATGGGCCCAGACTTCTACCCGCGGATTGTGAAACCCCAGTTTATGGCCACGGTGCGTAGTGTGGTCTCCGGCTATAACATGGTGACGGTGCCGGAAAAGAGCGCTGAGATTGCGAGCATCATCCAGGCGGTGGTGGTTGAAAAACTCAAAGGACGTCACTTGGAAATCCATAGTATCGCCTTGTCCGATGTGGATTTTCCGCCAATTGTCTTGCGCGCGATTGAACAGAAACAGGCGAAGGAACAAGAGAAAGAACAAAAAGAATTCGAACTGACCATCGCGACCAAGGATGCCGAGATTGCACGCACGCGGGCGAAAGGCGAAGGCGATTCGATTCGGATTCGGGCCGAAGGTGAGGCAGAAGGGAATCGTATCAGGGCCGCCGGACAAGCCAAGGCGCAGGAAACTATCTCACAGACACTCACACCGGCCTATCTTCGATACAAATTGTATGACAGCCCCAATTCCAAAATGATTCTTTTGCCGGACCAACTGAAGGCCCCCATCCTCATTAATCCCGGGGAGCCACCCAGCGAAGGACGACGAGAGCCGATTCCCTAAGGGTCAAGGGAGGAACAAGGGTTTAGGTGCAATAGAACGATTCCTCGCTTCCGAGTATGAAGAGTGAGGAACTCAGATCGGAATAGATCTGGAATGACCGGTCACGTCTGTCTGGCCTTCAGGGCTTCGAATAACAAGTCGCTCATGGCTAACTTGAAGACAACCACCTTTGAGAAGACCTCCCCAATTTCATGCGGCAATAGGAAAACCATCATGCAGCGAGCACTGGTCGGTCTCATCTTATTGCTTCCCCTGTCCGGCTGCGGAGTGTTCCTTCCCTACATGTACGATGCAGGAAAACTTGAGGACCGTTTGGTCGTGTCGACGCCGAAAGAGCAGGTCTTAAGGAATTTGGGGAAACCTGACCGAGTCGTTCAGGATGATGGGCAGCAAGCCGTATGGGAGTACCAACTTTACCCGAAAGGCGAGTGGATGGGGTACTTGTTGCACTGTCCATTCTTTCCTAACTGCTATTTCCCGGCAGAGCCTGCCAACACCTATTACGTGGTGCTACAGGACAATCAGCTTTGCATGTGGGGCACGCCTGATGTCGTCCGTTCTTTGGCCTGGAAAGTCTGTGGGGGGGCTACGAGACCGGGGGGATCTCGGCCGATAAACGCTCTCGCGAGGGGAGGATTGCAGGTTTCCGTGATTCCTGTGTTCATGCCTCCCACCATCTCTCCGCTGCCACAGCGACTGGCGGTACTGCCGGTCGCCGGAATAACAGATAACCGGGTCATCTCATGGCTTGATCTCACGCTAAATTTTTTGCGTACACGACATCGGGCGTTGGTGCTTGTGGAACGGCAGGATCTGCGAACAGTTCTGGATGAGGTTGGCATTCAATATACCGGGCGAGTTGATGAGGATACGACGATTCGCGTGGGTAAACTCGTCGGTGCAGACAGTCTGCTGACCTATCGTCTGGCCACATCGGGCTCTGGTGAGCCAATGTCTGCGTCTTTCGAACTTCGGCTTCTTCATGTGGAGAGCGGCATCACGGTCTTCCGCCAGATCGCTTCGTCGACAAACAGTCCCTCTGCGGCCGAGGCCACCACAGGTCGATTCAATGAGTCATATCCCGTTGCCCGTCGGCTTGTGGTCGAAGAAGCCACAGCCTACGGGTTAGCCGCCTTGGCGGCGGCGTTTGGTGACAATCCTCTGGGTGTGGTCGCTGACTACAGCTGGCCCGGCAAGGGGGTGCGGCTACTCGGTCTTCTCCAAGGGGGCCCGGCCTTCCGGGCGGGACTCAAACCAGGTGATCAGATTCTCGCGTTGAATGGTCATTCGTTAGGAAATTGGACGGATCCGATATCACTTCCCCTTCTTGTGACCGTTGAGCGGGACGGGGTGAAACTGGAGATACATGTAAGGCAGTAACCCGCAGGTGGCCTCGAAAGTCCAGGACCTAAGTGTGAGATGAGCGCAACGAGCCAGATTTGTCACCTCTCCTCCGTGACTCGCGAGTCGTGCCTATTATTCACATACAATCCAACCCAAAGAGGCTGGTCATGTCCCAGATGACTGCAGTGCAAGTGAGCGGTCCGGGCGGTGCATTTGAGACGGTGAGCCGCCAAGTGCCGGAACCTGGGCCTCGTACCGTCCGCATCAAGATACAGGCTTGCGGTGTCTGTCATAGTGACGTCTTTGTGAAGGAAGGACACTGGCCGGGTCTGCAATACCCACGAGTGACGGGACACGAAGTCGCCGGCGTGATCGATGCCGTTGGACCGGGTGTGATGGTTTGGAAAAAGGGCCAACGAGTCGGTGTCGGGTGGCACGGCGGACATTGTGGAGAATGCGTTTCCTGTCGCCGTGGGGATTTCATGGGCTGCCGGAACTTTCAAGTCACGGGATTCCAGGAAGACGGCGGGTATGCCCAGTACATGATTGCTCGGAGCGAAGCCGTGGCTGCGATTCCAGACGCGCTCTCGCCGATGGAGGCGGCACCGATCCTTTGCGCAGGCGTCACAACCTTCAACAGCTTGCGCCATAGCGGGGCGAAATCAGGAGATCTCGTAGCCGTCCAGGGATTGGGTGGACTCGGGCATTTGGGCATCCAGTTCGCCAGTCAGCTGGGCTATTGCACCGTGGCGATCGGACGGGGCCAAGACAAGGAAGCATTAGCGTTGAAGCTCGGCGCTGATTTTTATCTCGATACAGACACGACCAACGCGGCGAACGAATTGACCAAGCTGGGCGGCGCCTCGGTCATTCTGGCCACTGCCCCGAACAGCAAATCGATGTCGGAGCTGATTGATGGACTCGGTGTCGGTGGCAAGCTGTTGGTAGTGGGGGCATCAGCCGACCCCATTACTGTTACGCCCATTCAACTCATCGGCGCTCGCAGGTCGATTCAAGGCTGGCCATCCGGAACCGCCCGGGATTCGGAAGACACGCTGAATTTCTGTGCGCTGACCGGAATTCGTCCCATGGTCGAGACCTTCCCGCTCGAACAAGCCGCGGTCGCCTACGATCGTATGCTGAGCGGCAAGGCGAGGTTTCGAGTCGTGCTGACGATGAACGAATAAACGGTCACTGGCAGGATGTTGAAAAAATTGTTCTTCTCACCCGCCTGCTCTGAATTACGATTCGATGCCGCTGGGCTTTTCCTGTAAGGGGAGAGTATTCACCCGACTACAACGGCTTGGCGCCATCCCACGCTATTCTACCCTAGCGGTGTCCGTTCTCTGCACAGCTGCGCGATTTGCCGCTGCACGCCCGGACGTACTTTGGTGAAGGCTAGACCGAATTCCTGAGGACGGCTCCAGCGCACCGTTGCGCCGTCGATGGTGAACGGATTGCCTGCGTCTTGCGAGAAGATACAACACTCCAATTCGGCTCCCACGGGGACAGCCACGAGACTCGTGACGCGACAGCCCGCAAGGGAGAGGTCTCGCAGCTCTCCTTTGCCGGCCACTCTCTGACTCTTTGATGAAAAGTGGCTCTGCAATCGGACTGCGACGCGAACGTGCCGACGTGTGTTTCGCTTCCGATCCCTGGGTGCTGGTGGACTGCATCGTGTCGACGTGAGCTCTCGTTCTCCACTCGAGAGGCTCACATCTCGGAAACTGGGACTCTGTTTTTGGTCCCCTCGGGTCACCAATCTATCCGCATACTGGCCGAATGATGTCCAGGCCTGTCCCAGCAGATTCAGCACCTGAGGCGTGAGTTGTTCCCCAAGTTTGAGCATGTCTCCGACCACGGACTGGGCGGCCGGTCGATGCCGGGGGAGCAGGCCGCGTCCTCCTGCGAGCAAATGTTTAATCCGCTGCGCCACGTCCTGGAACCCGGGGGCCTCTTTTCTGGTCCAGCCATATGCCTCCAGTGCTTCGGCATATCGACCGAGTGACTGCAACGTGAGTCCCAGGAAGTACAGAATGTGCGCTTTTTCTTTGGAGGGGAGCGTGCCCATCTCCAAGGCTTGGCGGAATGCCTCGACGGCTTCGTCATAGCGCCCCGTTGCCCGCAAGCACATAGCGATCTGCACATGGGCGTTGCCGGCATACTGCGGGTCGCTGACTACCTGTTGGAACTCTTCGCGCGCTTGGTCGAACATGTGGGCGTGCTTGAGCACACGACCCCGTTCATAGTGGTCGCGTGCGGACTTCGGTTGTTCCATGCTCGAATCCTCCGTTCTTCGCGTCTGTGCATTGGGCATATAAAAATCCTGGTGAGCAGTTGAGCAAGAATGAAGCCCCGCCTGTCGGTCCAAGCTGGAGCCACAAATCAATAACTTGCCATGGTCCACTCGCGGTTCTATGGATAGAAGATTCCAACAGGCTGGGCAGAAAGGTACGCGAGAAGGTAGATAGCAAGGTAGCTGTGAACTGGCTCTGTATAAGCCTTGCCGTCTACGTTGAGAATTCTGTTGAGATGAGACGAAGTTGGGGGCTTGTTTCAGTATCTTAGTAGGCTGCGGGAATACCGTTTCGGCAGAGCAGAACTTCTATGGTTGGCATGCTTAGGGCACAGGGAAACGTTTCTGCAGGCTGTTGAGAAAGTCGCGCGCGTGGAAGATCAATCCTCAGATTTCAAGACGACTTTCTCCGCTCTCCTCTTTTTTACGGGTGAAAATGGCTCATGAGGCAACGGGAGCTTCTCCGGTAAGGAGAGGCCCCCGTCGTCGTTCTCCTGCAGGAAGCGCTACTTCGTGACGCGAACCTCGACGCGACGGTTCTTCGCCCGACCCATATCGGTCGTGTTCGGTTCAACCGGCACGGTGTCTGCGTATCCATGTGTCGTCACGGTGCCAAGACCACCTTCGATCAGCGCCTTCGCGGCATTTGCTGCACGGGACTCAGAGAGTTCCTTGTTCGTGGGGAACTTCTTCGTCAGTACGCCCCCGATTGGCACGTTGTCGGTATGACCGTCCACTGCCACCTTGTACTCCGGGAAATCTTTCAAGACCGCCCCGACATGCTTCAGTGCATCTGCGCCCGCTGGTTTCAGTACATCTTGGCCGGACCCGAACAGATAGCCTGAAGCCAGGTTAATCAACAACCGCTCGTTGTTCAGATCGACGGTGATGTCACCCTTCTCGATCTGAGGACGAAGCGCTGGGATCAATCTACGCTGAGCGGCTTTCAATTTCGTCATCTCGGTAGAGAGGTCACCGCGCAGACCAATCAGTTCCTTGTCTCGATCAGCCAGCTGCCTCTCAAGTTCGGCATTTCGTTGCCTGGCTGCGGCAAGGTCGGCTGCGAGCGTATCTTCGGCTCCTGTCCTCGCCTGGAGGCCGACGGACATATCCTTCGATGCATTGTCGGCATTGCAACGAACATCAGACCAAGCTGTCCATCCCTGATTATTCGTACAAATGGGGCTTTTATCCCAGCTCGCGCAGCCTGCCAGAGCGGCCAAGCCTCCTACTAGGATGGCGGTTTTGAATGCCTGCATGATGATCTCTCCCTTCTGGATTGCGTGGGTCATCTATTGTGAGAGTCTTCTCATCCCCGCATCGTGGAAAATTTTGTAGCAACAGTGGCGCTTCTTTCTTGAAGCGGTTGACTTGCTTCACCGGCATGAAGACTACGAAAGCGATAATAATAAAGTCAAATGTGGCTTGAAAGAAGCCCCCACCTCTGATTCGTCTGTAAGTGATTGTGACCGAAACGATGAGATGAAGTCAGGAAGACGCGCTTTTTCCCAAGCGAGGCCGCAGGGGGAGACGACCGGAGGCCTACCCTCTGGGGTATGTTGAGGATTTCGATGAACCGAGAACGAAGCTGGAGGACTTTTTCAGCATCCTGTTAGGAGAGTTGGTATTTCGCCATGCGATATCGGAGGGTATTGCGGGTGATCTTGAGGAGTCGGCTGGCTTCGGAAATATTGCCGCCTGTGCGTTGCAGCGCTTCCTTTAACAGTTTCTTTTCCATTTCCTGAGCCGAGAGACCGAAGGCCAGGAGCGAGGTCTTCTCGATCTCTCCGTTCAATCCTGTCGATCGAGGGCTTCGCACAGATGTGGGGAGATGGTCGGGTCGGATCATCTCGTCTTTGCATGTGATGGTGAGCCCTTCGACCACGTTGTGCAGCTCTCGAACGTTGCCGGGCCAGTCGTGGGCCTGCAAGATGGTCAGCGCGGCTGGGGTGATGCCCTTGATGCGACAGCCATGATCCCGCCGGGCGACCTCCAGAAACGATGTCAGAATTGGTTCGATATCTTCTGGTCGCTCGCGGAGCGGCGGGATGCGCAGTTGGTAGACGTTCAGTCGATAGTAGAGATCCAGCCGGAATCGCCCGGCCTTGATCTGAGCCGGCAAATCTTCGTTCGTGGCCGCGATCACGCGAATGTCGACGTGGATGCTGCGGGTGTCGCCAAGCGGATCGACTTGGTGATTTTCAAGAACGCGTAGCAGCTTTGCCTGTGCGGAAGCACTCATCTCGCCAATTTCGTCGAGAAAGAGCGTGCCGCCCTCCGCGAGTTGGAATCGTCCTGGTTTGGCCTGTTTCGCGTCGGTAAATGCGCCGCGCTGATAGCCGAACAATTCCGACTCAAGAAGATGCTCGGGAATGCCGGCACAATTGAGCGCCACGAAGGGGCCCTTGGAGCGAGGGCTTGCGGCATGGATCCCATGAGCGAAGAGTTCTTTGCCGGTGCCGGTTTCGCCGGTGATGAGAACGGTCGTCGCATCGGTTTGAGCGACTTCGGCTGCCAGATGTTTCAGCAGCTTCATCTGCAGAGATCGGCTGACGATGTGATTGAAGGCCGAGAGTCGCTCTTCCCGCGCGTGATGTTCCGGCGCCTCAAGGATACGAGTGTTGTCGATGGCAGCCCGGAGATCTTTCATCGTGACCGGTTGTGCGAGATAGTCGGCGGCGCCGTGGTGTAACGCCTTGACTGCGGCTTTAGCCGATCCGTCTGTTCCAAGAATGATCACGGGGATGGTCTGAGCAGTGCGCCTGGCCTGAGACAGGATTACCTGGCTCGCAATCCGCCCCTGGCTCTCATCACAGAAGACGACCGCAAGGTCTGGTTGGTCTTTGAGCATGCGCAGACCCTCTTCGGTCGATGTCGCCGAGAGGATAGTGGCGCTGCAGTGGTCGAGGGCTTGTTCGAGTAGCAATCTGGCGTGGGAATCGGTCGAGATGAGCAGCAAGATCGGAGGGTGCATCTTGTTCAGGCCTCCCCGCTAGCTACCAAGTACAGGCAACAGCCTACTCCTCTTCCTGCCAAGAAAACAGGGGGGCCCTAAGAGGCCCTGCCCCCTGTCTGTCGTGTGAGATTTTCCTGTGCAATCGACACGTTGCGAAGGAGGCCGCTCTGTTTGGCTCGTTTGAGGGGGCTTTCTTTGAACGTAACTGAAAAACTTTCCTGGCTGATCTGAGCCAGGGCTTGGAGATTGGGTGCAAGGGTCAAGGGGGTGGGGGCAAAGGTTGGTTCGCTCGTTGCGTCTGCTCGTAGGTTGAAGGGACAGACGTCCAGGCAATCGTCGCAGCCAAAGATGCGATTGCCCATCTGGGCCGCGAGATCGTCGGAGATCACTCCTCGGTCGCCGCGCAGTTCGATGGTCAAATATGAAATACAACGTCGGGCATCGACGACATAGGGTTCGACGATAGCCCCGGTCGGGCAAGCCTGGATGCAAAGGGTACAGCTTCCGCACAGATCTGTGGCCGGTGCATCCGGTGTCAGGTCTAGCGTCGTCAAAATTTCTCCGAGCAGGAGCCAGGAACCACTGTCAGCCGAGACAAGATTGGAATGTTTCCCGATCCAGCCGAGGCCGGCCTGCTGTGCCCAGGCTTTCTCCATGATCGGACCTGTATCGGTATAGGCTTTGGTGGTGACGCCTGGTGCCAGGGCTGCGATCCTCGCCTCAAGCTGTGTGAGCCGTTGGCTCATGACCAGATGGTAATCCTTCCCCCAGGCGTAACGGGCAATGCGCCCCATTCCAGGCTGCTCGTTCGCGCGATTGTCTGTGTAGTAGTTCATCCCGACAGAGATCATAGATCGGCATCCAGGCAAGACGAGGTGTGGGTTGCTTCGACGGGCGGGATCGCGAGTCATCCAGGCCATCGCGCCATGGTAGCTTCGTTGGAGCCACTCCGTGAGGCGACTGGATAAGAGATGGGATAGGGGGGTAGAGGGCAAGGGGGCAGTGGGGACAGTTGAAGGCGGCCCGCTATCGGTAACTCGGCTGATGCCGATGGCATCGAAGCCTAGGGATCGGGCTTCTGCTTTGATTGCCTCAACGAGAGACATAATCAGTGAATTTGGTTGGAGCAGTCGAAGCGGACAATAAACTGGACTGAACAATGGTCAGATTTACAGCGGCTGCATGAGCCGGTGATTGTGGTTTTCCAGTTTGTGGCCTTCTCGTCGAATCGACAAAATGTGTTTCCACCCCTGGAAATGGTCGTCCAGGGTTTGTCGGTTCCGGGGACATTGGCCACAAGGCAACCTGTGGGGAAGGGAACGCGATAACTTTGCGAGCCCTCTCCTTTTGCCATGCCGAAACTGCAAGACTGTTCTGTCGTGACGCGCGAATCGTCTACAGGTTGAGCCTGTGACACCTCCAAAAGATTCCACAAGCCAGCGAGCATGAGTAGCAGGAAGAACCAGCGTTTCATATGCCGCATCGTAGCACAGCGTTGTTTGGATGCGTCAATCATGACCGTGGCGCGTGACGCGCGAGACAGGCGCAACGTGAAGAGATTGAAGCTCCATCTCGTTTGGTCTGTCTCGCGCTTTTCAGCATCCTGTTTGTCCTCGCTTGGGTCTCAATGGGTCTATATACTTCTGCTATGTTGTGGCGTGCGATGATCGTTGTGAGCGGTCTTGTGCTCGGCTGGCCCGGGTGGAGCTGTGCGGCCGAGCCAGCCCGGCTGGATGTTCGTATGGAACCCACTGGCGGGGTGCGGGCGACGGCCACGATCCTCTTCCCGGTAGAGCCGGCGATCATTCAACGAATGTTGACGGACTATGCCCATTGGCCGGAACTCTTCGAGGTACGGATGAGGATGGCGGAGATACGGGAGCAAGATGGCAAAGTGTTCACGGATATCCGGATCGAGCATGCCCTCCTTCCAGGGGAGCGGCGACTCTTGAGTGAAACGAGTGGTCTCCAGACCGGGGAGTTGTTGACGGAATTGAAGGGAGGCGACTTCAAGCAGTACCGCCGGCTCTGGAAACTCATCACTGTCGATGGTGGGGCTCATACAAAGGCCGAGTTTGAACTGGTGTTTGAGATCGACATGATGGTGCCGGATTGGATGATCGCTGCGGCAACGCGGCGGGATCTGGAAGCGCATTTTCGAATCATGCGCGAGAAGGCGCTTCAAATACAGCAGGAGCTGCGGCCGATTCAACCACAAGAAGGGGCCGGCGAGCCTCCCTCTATTCAGCGAAAGTGAATTCAGACAGCTCACCCTTTTCGATCCCTTGTTTCACCAGCGCGCCAATATCGAACAGGCGTTCGACCTTCTGAATGTCATCGAGTTTGGTTTTCGTGCTGGGGTGTGGGGGGGTGAAGAGCGAGCAGCAGTCTTGATCGGGCTCGATCGAGATGGCGAAGGTGCCGATACGCTGAGCCTGATCGGTGATTTCGACCTTGTCCATGCCGATGAGCGGGCGCAGGAGCGGCAATTCTGCCGCCTCTTCAATCACGGTCAAGTTCTCCGGTGTCTGGGAGGCCACTTGTCCCAAGCTGTCGCCTGTGACGAGTGCCCAACAGTGCTCACGTTTGGCTAACTCCTGCGCGATGCGGATCATGACCCGCCGGTAGAGCACCACACGATACGAGGCCGGCGCGTTCGCAACTATGTCACGTTGAATTTCCCCGAACGGGATGACGTAGAGTGTGGACGTGTATTGATGGACCGTGAGGGTTTGCACGAGTTCGCGCACTTTCTCTTCCGAAGCGCGGCTCACAAGCGGTCGACCGGAGAAGTGGATGAAGAGAGCTCGGCATCCGCGCTTCATCATGCGGTAGGCTGCGACAGGCGAATCGATTCCTCCAGAGATCAGGCAGGCGACTTTCCCGCTGACACCCACCGGCATTCCGCCCGGCCCCTGAATCTTTTCGATTGCGTAGTAGACCTCTTTAGACAGCAGTTCGAGATAGACCGTGAGATCTGGGTCTTTCAGGCTGACTTTTTTGCCGGTTCCTTCACACACGGCTGCGCCGACATCCCGCGCGACTTCCATGGAGGTCAGGGTCAGCCGTTTGTCGGCTCGCTTCGCCGAGACACGAAAGGTGGAAAAAGATTCCGATCGGAGCGCATCGATGACCGCCTTGCTAAGCGCTCCAAGGTCTGGATGGGCCAGATCGAGGGGTATCCCATGAGCGAGCGAAAAGTTGGCGATTCCGAAAACCTGTGTGAGCCGCTCTTTGACGGTGTGATCCGGAACCGTGTCAGGCAGGACCACGCGAATTCGGCTGCGAAGATTCTCAACGCGTCTGACGCCGAGGTCTTTCAGCGTCCATTGGATATTGCGTACGAGCCGCTGCTCGAAATATTCCCGGTTGCGGCCTTTGAGGGCGAGTTCGTGGTAGTGGACGATCGCGCAGCGCATAATTTATTGGGACGCTGAAAATGCCCACCAACATCGTTCTCGGCTCGACAAAATCCTCAACGTACCTCGCTTGGGAATAGAGCTGTTCAGACAGCTCGGGCCTGGGCGGGTGGGAATGTTACGCCTCCGGTGTTTGTCTCGCCTGCGGCCTTGTTGGACGACCATTTTGAGCATCCTAGATGTCTTCATGAACTATGAGCATGCGATTCCAAAAAATGCTCGGCGTCAATGGCTGCCATGCAGCCAGAGCCTGCTGCAGTGACCGCCTGACGATATTTTGAATCTTGTATATCTCCAGCAGCAAAGACGCCGGGAATACTGGTGGCAGTGCCGTGATTGGTGATGAGGTAGCCTTTTGCATCCATCTCAAGCTGACCGGCGAACAGAGCGGTGTTGGGACGGTGCCCAATCGCGACGAAGACACCCGCGCACGACAGGTCCGTCGTCTTGCCTGTGACGAGATTCTTGAGGCGGACGCCCGTGACGACATCTGTGCCGAGAATGTCTTCGACAACGGAGTTCCACACGAACGTGATCTTCTCGTTCTTTACCGCACGGTCTTGCATGATTTTGGAAGCCCGCAGCTTGTCGCGCCGATGGATGATCGAGACTTTGGTCGCAAATTTGGTCAGGAAGGTCGCCTCCTCCATCGCGCTGTCGCCGCCACCGACGACAATCAGTTCTTTCCCTTTGAAAAAGAATCCATCGCAGGTCGCACAGGTTGAGATGCCGTGCCCCGTGAGGCGGGCTTCGTTTTTCACACCGATCTGAATGGCCGAGGCACCGGTGGCAATGATGACAGTCTTCGCGTCGATTGTCTGTTCGGCGTCAACAGTGATCGTAAACGGTCGCTGCTTAAAGTCTACCGCTGTGACATCACCGGTCAAAAAATCTGTGCCGAACCGTTCCGCTTGGGCTCGCATTTCCTTCATGAGTTCCGGGCCCATGATGCCCTTGGCAAAGCCGGGGTAGTTTTCGACCTCCGTGGTTGTCGTGAGTTGCCCGCCCGATTGCCAGCCTTCAATCAGCAAGGGCGAGAGATTCGCCCGCGCCGCATAGACCGCAGCAGTGAGTCCTGCCGGCCCCGAGCCGATGATCACGACGTTTCGCATGAGCAAAATTTAACACAGAGGGTAAGGGAATGCACGGCGGAGGGTTAGGCGAGGCGGCGGAGGCTTTTGAATAACTGGCCTACTTGCTTGCGAAGAGACGGGTGAGGGACGGTTCCATTGAGCGCATGGTCGGCCCGTTGGATTTTCTTTGCCAATGGCATCTGGCTGCGGATGCGTCGGATCGCTTCAGCGCGGGAGAAGCCGTTTCTTTTCTTGAGGCGCGCAATTTGGGTATCGCGGTCGGCTGTGACGACGATGGTGTGGTCCGCTCGCTTATCGATGCCGGCCTCGAAGAGGAGCGGTACGTCGTAGATCACCACAGCGTGTGGGTCTTTTTTTGCCGCTTGTTTTGTCAGCCGTGCCTGTTCGCGTGCGACATGGGGGTGGATGATGCGTTCAAGCTGACGCAGTTTGATCCTGTTTCCGAAAACAAGAGCTCCCAGCTCACGGCGATTGAGGGTGCGGTCAGGATTGAGGAGGGTCTTGCCGAATGTTTTGACGATTTCTCGCCAGGCAGGCTTGCCCGGCTTCACGACTTCGTGGGCCAACTGGTCGGCATCGATTACAACGGCGCCGCATTGTTTGAACATTTTGGCGACGGTGCTTTTGCCGGTGGCGACGCCGCCTGTGAGGCCGACTAGAATCATGGCGGCGGAGCATAGCACGCGACTCCTCGCCTCACAACCGAGCTTGATTGACTTCGGACCGGGGAGGCTTGTATGAGTTCGTGCATGAAACGGGTGATGATTTTATGTTTCGTCGCGGCCTTTGAGTTTTGGGCTTTCAGTCTGGTGTGGGCTGAGGAGGGGCTGCCGCTCAGCCCCCGAACCATCGTGGTTGCGTTGGATGGAACCGGGGACTATGCCTCTCTTCAAGAAGCGGTCGATGCCGCTAAGAAAGGCGATACTGTTTTCGTCAAGGCAGGCCACTATCCTCAGGATGTGACCATTCACAGCAAAGAGAAGGTCAAGTTCATCGGGGCAGGAATAGATCAGGTGACGATTCTGGGGCGCGATGTCGTAGTTGGCGCTCTCCATGTAGGCAAGTGGCCCTATGGGGCGACGAATATTGAAATCAGCGATATGACTATCAATGACCGAGGGGGGCATGCCGTCGGTCTCTTCAACGGGCAAGGGATTGTCCTTCGCAGGGTCAAGATCAATGGCATGTTATTCAGTCAGCAAGTCCATGATGTGCGAATTGAGGATTGCGCTATCGGGGGAAGCGAGACAACCGGCGTTCAGTTTGCCGACTCAGAAGCCGTTCTCCTTGGAAATATGATCCATGATAACGATCATGGTGTCTCGATTGCCGGCAAGTCGAACGTGCGGTTGGAACGGAATGTGATTCTGCGAAACCTCTTTGAAGCGGTCGTGGTCAGCGGCCATGCCCATGCTGTGATCGTGAGCAATACCTTGGTCAAGAACGGTGGTGGCGCAGCATTTCTCGGGCAATCCCAGAGCGATGTCAGCGGCAATATAGTTGGGCTGAATCGAGTGGGTTTTGTGGTAGCGCTATCCAGTCAGACCACCACCTCTTTCAATGCGTTCTACAATACGGACGGTGATTATTTACGAGAGGGTAGTCCGAACCAACCGGCTCCTGAGCTCAAGGCCAAGTCAGATATTACCGGTGACCCGCGATTTGTTGACCCAGGGCATGACGATTTTCGCCTGGGTCCCAGTACGCCGCTTCTTAAGATCGGTCGATTCCCATACCTGGGTGCCCTTGCTCCTGCCTCAGCCGAAGCCCGTCGATAGACTGAAACTATCTTTGAATCAATATGATAGGCGTTGCCACAGGGAGCGGATTCTCATGTGCTATGCTTCCAGTACGCCGTCAATCAGATAGGTGATGAATCTCTGGCGTAGGGATTGCTGATCCAACTGTCAGAGGAAGAGGAGGCAACTGTGGCAAGTTACCGACAAGAGCTGGAGAAGCGTGGGCCTGACGGGATTCCATCGCTCGACGACGTTGAATCAGGCAAGCTGGTTGGTGCTGTCCTTCCCATGTCCGAAAAGGCTCAAATTCAGATGCGTAACAGCATCGAAGTGATCGATTACCTCCTCAATCAAGAGCGCGTCGTATGGAGCTGAAGACCCGCTTCCCAAATCCCTGACCTCTCCGATCAAAGCACCCTCTTGACAGTCTTCTCGCGCATTCGTACGCTCCTGGCTCTGCATCTCCTTCCATTCTAACCCGGAGACACAACAATGGCATGCGTGTATCTGCGTCAGAGGCGTGCTGTATCTATGGTCTATTGGCTCATGCTCGCAACGGCGTTCATGCTGCTGATACCTTGGACAGCGCCGGCTTCCGATGAATTGCCGAAAGAGACTGTCTTGCCGACAGGTCTTGCTGGCAAAGCGATTCAAGCGTCATTGGATGCCTGTAAGAAAGATGGCTATAACGTAAGTGTGTCGATCGTAGACCGTGCCGGGGTGCTTCGCGCCATGGTCCGAGCCGATGGGGCTGGGCCCCATACGGTCGATAGCAGCAGAAAGAAGGCGTACACCGCCGCCAGTTTCCGCCGCGCTACCACTGAACTGGCTGGACTGATCAATAAGGTGCCGACCTTGGAAGCCCTTCGTGAGATCAACGATCAGGTGCTGATGTTAGGAGGTGGGCTCCCGATCGAAATCGGTGGTGAGGTCGTCGGAGGAATTGGCGTCGGTGGGGCGCCTGGCGCCCATCTCGACGATGCCTGTGCCCAAGCGGGGCTGGATGCGATTGGCGCTGCCCCGAAAGTTCCAGCAAGCAAGTGATGGGGGCATATCCAGCAAGATGCTTGACCGGCTTGCTCTTGCTGCTATTTCTGGCTGCGTGCAACAACGATGTGCCAGTGCCGGCCGCTGTCGAGTTCCCGGCAGATCAGGTGCGCCTGACGATTACCAGACTCGCCACTAATCCGTTCCTCTCCAGGCACGATCTTCATCTCACATTCAAGGGGCCCGGAGGTTGTTTCCTTGAGGTTGAGCTCTTTCCCAATACAGGGTATGCGAGCCGAAGGAATCTCTATCAAGCGGGAGTGGGGATACTCTACGTGGTGGGCCAGTTCGATGCCCGCGTCATCGATGTGCCCCATTGTACAGTCACACTTGCGGAGTTTCGTACCCTCGATCGCTTCGTGACCTTTCTAGGTAGTTTCGACGAGAACGAGCAGAAGGTCTGGACCTATCTTCCCGCCAGTCAACGGCCTGAACTACCCTTTGAGAAACGGTAAGCCTCTCTCGTTTCACCTTTCACGTCTTACTTTTCACGGTCTTTGAAGGTGAGTTCAGAGACGGCGGACTTGTCCAGCTCTCCTTTGCCGAGCGTGATCAGGCGCTGGTATTGATCGTAGGTCGCTTGGGCTAACGGCACGTTGACCCCCGCGCTCTTCGCTAACGTGAGGGCGATGCCCGAGTCTTTGGCTGCATGGGCAGCCGAGAAGTAGCAGTCATGAGCGCGGCTCTGCATATCCTCGCCATCCGTGTCTAACACGCGCGATGCGGCGCCCGTTTGAGCAAAGACTTCTCGCAACATCGTCAGATCGAGGCCGAGGGCCTCCCCAAGCCCAAGCCCTTCTGCCAGTGCGGCCGTGTTGCAGTTCATCACCATGTTGACGAGGGCTTTAACCTTCGCGGCCTCTCCTGCCGATCCAATATAGCGAAGGTGCGCGCTCAGTTTTCCCAAGAGCGGCTTCGCCGACTCGAACACATCCGGGCGTCCGCCGCACATGAGGTACAGGGTGCCTTGGCGCGCCTGTGTGATGCTGCTGGCCATGCAGGCCTCAAGGCTCCGGCCACCGTGTTGCATCACCAGAGTTTCGATCTCGCTGTGCACCGCCGGCGAGAGGGTGGCGCAGTTCACGAAGAGCCGGTCCTTGGCCTGGCGGAGAAGACTCTCTGTGTCGGTTGCGGAGAAAATCTGGCGCATCGCGGCGTCATCGGACACGACTGTGAAAATGATGGTCGCGAGTTCTGCGATGCGGGCAGGGGTCGTAGCCGCTTCACAGACTAGTTCTGATGCAAGGTCGGTAGCCGCCGCGTGATTTCGATCAAAGACGGCAACAATCGTTTCCCCTTGATCCTTCAGACGCCGGGCCATGTTGGCTCCCATCCGTCCCACTCCCACGAAGCCGATTCTCGAATTAGGCTGCCCCACACCCGTGCTCCTTCGTTCGTGCTAACATGCGCGCAAGTGTAGCATACCTCTATGAAATCCATAACGGGGACGTGAGGGAGGATTGTGCATGCAGCAATCCATTGTTGGCTATCATGTAGATGAATTTGGTGACTGGGTGGCAGATCTGAAATGCGGCCATGGCCAGCATGTGCGCCATCAACCACCGATGACGAGTCGGTCCTGGGTTCTGACAGAGGAAGGGCGGAAGCAGCATCTCGGAGAGACGTTGAATTGTAAGAAGTGCGACGAAGGAAGCGGGTGACTATTCGATGGCGATAACGTTCGAGGAAGGCGCTGGTTTCATGTCGAGACCTGGCCCTGACCAGGGTTGCAGGTATGAACCGGCATATCGGTAGCCGCCTGTGATCGGATCGCTGGCCAGTAAGAGCGGGGTGTCGAGATCGAGCACCTCGAAGCCACCGAGCCCAAGAACCAGGCTGAAGGAGCAGCCCATGGCTACTCGTGTTTCGAGCATCCCACCGATCATCAGTTTGAGGCGTGACGCTTTGGTGAAGGCGGCAATCTCCATTGCTTCGATGACGCCGGTCTTCATGATCTTGATATTGATGTAGTCGGCTGCGCCTCGGGCGACGACCTCTTGTGCATCTGCGAGCGAGCGGACCGATTCATCTGCCGCAACGGGAATGCCTGTCTCTCGGCGGATGGCTGCCATGCTGTCGAGGTCATCCCGCAGCACCGGCTGTTCAAGCAGCACCATCGTTCCGCCAAACCTCTTCACCGCCTGTGCAAAAGCCAGGCAGTCCTGCCGCGAAAAGCCCTGGTTACCGTCACCGATGAATGCGATGCCGGGGAGTGCGCGATGCACAGCTTCTAGACGACGGATGTCGCCCTCGACGTCTTTGCCGACTTTCATTTTGAAGAGGCGGAATCCCTTCCCATACCATCCGCTCGCCAGAGCGACGGTCTTGTCGAGGTCGGCGATGGGAATGGTGATGTCCGTTTCCCGCGCGTGCACATCCGCGCCACCCCACAGTTGCCACATCGGGATATCCTCTGTCTGGCAGTAGGCGTCGATGACGGCGGTTTCGAGTCCACAGCGTGCGGAAGGATGAGAGGGCGCCTGTTCAGACAGCAAGTGTCCGACTTCCTTATAGTCTGAGGCCGTACGACCAAGGACGGTCTTGCTAAGTTGGTGAAGTGTGAAAAGGCAACTCTCGCGGGTTTCTCCTCCGACTTCTGGAAACGGTGCTGCTTCGCCATAACCCTGCGCGCCGCTGGCCAGCGTGACTCGCAGAAAAACGTTTTCTGCAACCGTTCGCGCACCGGTGGCAACGACGAAGGGTGCCGTGATGGGGATATCCACAAGCCAGAATTCTACCTTGCGTATGGTGTCTGACATGGCGTCCATTGGTGAGAAAGGGACTTCCCCTCAGTAGATTGATATTGGTCGGCAGAACGGCCGCGTGAAAATGTGAATAAGGAATCTCGTCAATGTAAGGAGAGGATGGGTGCAGGGTGGCTAGATGGGCTCATCCATATCGATCGTTCTCCCAAGGGAACGCGCTGTTTGAATAACCCCGCACTTCCCAGAACCCCTTTTCATCCTTATCCAGGAACATAATCTCCTTCACCCACTTGGCGCCTTTCCAGGCATAGCGCTTTGGGACAATCACGCGGACAGGACCTCCGTGTTCCTTCGTAAGGGGCTTGCCGTTCCATTTGTATGTCAGGAGCACGTCGCTGTCGTCGCAGGCGTCAAGCGGCAAATTGGTGGTGTAGTCGTCGAACGATTTGAAGAGGACGAACTTCGCCGAAGATAGCGGTGTCACCACGGACAGAATGTGTTTGAAGCTGACTCCTTCCCACTCGTTGTCGAAGCGGCTCCAGCTCGTTACACAGTGGAAATCCGACACATCCTTGAATTGGGGTTGTGCCAAGAACTGCTCCCATATCCAAGTGACGGGAGTGGTCACGAGTCCGCCGATGGTCAGGCTCCATTCGGTCAAGGGGATGTCAGGCTTGAAGCCCAGATCCAGCACAGGCCAGGTCTCGACAAGATGCTGCCCCGGTGGCAAGCGGGCATCTCCTTCATAAAATACTTCCCGCTCTTCACCGCCTCGCCGGGCCTTCGCCCACTGTTCTTTTGTTTTAGTTAAACGACTAGCTTCATCCATATGCCGGCCTCCGTGTACAGAGTAGGACAAGAGACAGAGAGCTTACAAGCAGGAAAACAAGATTTGAAGAGGGTTGCTTAAGAAGCCTGTCAATCACAGCTTGAAACTCAGCAAGTGGTTTAGTGACAACCAATGGAGGCCGTTGATGAAAAAAGTTGGCCTCCCCCTCCAAAGAAGTACCTCCCTTGTGAGCGGGTCCCCCTTCGTCCTTGGTATAGGCAGAAAAGTCATTCCATTCTAAGGTGAATCCTCGTCTCGCTGAGGGAAAACAGCCACAGAAGTCCGGGTCGTGGCCAGCATCTGAACGGCAGGATTCACAGGGAGCCTCACAAAGGAAACGCCTATGACATGGCTCAATGATTTTTATGACTCCTCAGTGGCCATACCGCTGTCGCTCGTTGTCCTGGCAGCCATCAGCCTCCTGAGCTGGAAAAAACGAGGGCATCAGATCATCTTGGTACTGACCCTGTTTTTGTATGCACGGTATCTGTTGTGGCGAGGCCTCTATACCCTGAACACCAGCGATTGGGCGAGTCTGCTGATGAGCTGGACGGTCTATACGGCAGAAGCCTACGCCTTTGTGCAAATTCTCTTGTTCGCCTACCATGCCTGGTTGCCGCTCGAACGCCAACCGGTGCCATTGAGCCGCTATCCGATCGTCGATATTTTTGTCACGGTTGTCGATGAGCCTCTGAGCATTCTTCGCCGCACGCTAATCGGCTGTGTCAACCAGGACTATCCCAGCGATCGCTATCGGGTCTATGTGCTTGACGATGGTCAGCGGGACGAGGTGAGGGCATTAGCTTCGTCGTTGAACTGTGGATACATCCGCCGGGCGGATCGACAACACGCGAAAGCTGGAAACCTGAATCATGCCTTGCATGAAACATCGGGAGAAATCATTGCGATTTTCGACGTCGATCACGTTCCGACCAGCAGTTTCCTGAAAGATACGGTAGGATTTTTCCAGGATGAACAGGTCGCCTTCGTCCAGACCCCGCATCATTTCTACAATTCCGACGTATTTCAGAAAAATCTGCAACTTGAGGGAATCCTCAAGAATGAGCAGGCCTTGTTCTATCGTGTGCTTCAATCCGGCCGCGATCGGCATAATAGCGCGTTCTTCGCGGGAAGCTGCGGGTTGTTCCGCCGTCGTGTGTTGGTTGAAATCGGCGGATTCCGCACCGAGACCGTGACCGAAGATGTCCACACGAGCATGGTGATCCATGCGAAGGGCTATCGTTCATGCTACCTGAATAAGGTGCTGGCAGCCGGTCTTATGCCGGAAAGTTTCGAAAGTTCAATGAAACAGCGAATACGATGGGCTACGGGCCATGTGCAAATCTTCTTTCAGACGAATCCGTTCACCATGCGCGGCCTCACTCTCTCGCAACGGTTCGGCTACTTCGCGTCCATTTTTTACTTCATGCACGGACTGCCTCGGGTCGTCTGCCTCGTCGCCCCGTTGATTGCCCTGTTGCTCGGAATTATTCCTGTCACGGCTGATGTCCCATCGCTCGTCAACTTTTTCGGATCCTATTATCTGGCAACGCTCGTGATGCTGAGGACCGTCAGCCGGGGTACGCGAAATGCCTTCTGGTCGGACATTTATGAAACGGCTGGCAGCATCGCACTGAGTTGGACCGTGCTCAAGACCGCGATACGGCCTTGGAAGAAACGCCCATTCGTCATCACCCCAAAGTGTGTGGTTCAAGAGGAACGGCGCAGGATCTCACGATTCTCTTATATCCTGCCTCACGTCATCATCATGGGGCTGCTCATTGCGGGACTCGTGACGGGCATTCGCCTGTGGATGGAAAACGTTCCTCCCCCGGGATTGGAAGTCAGCCTCTTCTGGGGGTCGGTCAATCTCATTTTGATCAGCGTAGTCATTTTGGCTGCCTCGGAGTTGCCGGAGTGGCGCAAAACATTTCGTATCAGGCACCGGCTGTCTTGTGAATTGATCACAGCAGGCGAACGGTTCAGCGGCACGGTGGAAGACATGAACGAGACTGGCGCCCTCATTCACGTGAACAGGCAACTGCTGGAGGGAAACGACCAGCTGCTCTTCAGCGTCAGAAACCTGGCAGGAGACTGTCTCACCATCGAAAGCCGAATGTGCCGCCAGCAGCGGTTGTCATCGGATGCCATAGAGATCGGACTGAAATTTATCGATCTGGACGACGAGGCTGGGGATTCATTGATCGCCGCCGTGTTTTCCGACTCCAGTGCCTGGAATCAACCCGAAGTCGAGCCGGGGATATTTCGGAGCTTATGGTCCTTGCTGCATGTATTTAAAAAAATTGTCAAGACATCGAGAAAGTCACATCGGCGCACCCTTCGCCTCACGTATCGGGAGAATTGTCGCTTAGTGTTGCCAGACCGTACATTGGAAGGTACAGTTGAGCAAATATCATCAACCGGTCTTTCAGTGAACATCCCTGGAACGGTCGACCTTGTCGGCGAAAACGGGACTCTGTTTGTGGAGTCCGTTGCATTGAAAGTCCGCCGGCGTTGGGTGATGCAGACCGAGGGAGCGGTGGTGGCAGGCTTTGCGATCGAGCAGGTGGAGAAGGGAGCCGACCAATGGCGAGAACTCACGTCACTTGCTGCGTAGTTCTGTGTGCGGCGCTGTTGTGGCCCGGTGCCGGGATAGCCGGGGACGTCTTTACCGGTTATCAAATCGACAATCGGGGTGAATACTACACATATTTGGGTGTTCGGACGCCCCTCACATCGGGAGAGTCGAATCTCCAACCGTTTATTCAAGTCATGGGAGCCGGGCTCGGTTATACGTTTAAAGATAACGGTGCAAATCGTAAGGCCGAGGTTCAGTTTGCGTCTCCGTCGTTGGGAATCAAATTTATTCAGGGGCCATGGAATTTCATTGGGTTCGCCGGTCCTCAGTTTCGGTGGAAACAGGAGGATCGCCAAACTGGCGGCAGATCAAACGAGAATGATGTCGGCGTGTACCTTCAAGGGGAGGCCTTCTACTGGCATGAGAAGGGAACATTTCATGGCATCGTGTCTTACACGGATTTAGACAGTTTCGTGTGGAGTCGTCTCAGAGCGACCAGGTTGGTCCACAGGAGTGAACAGGGCTGCTGTTCCACCTACCTTGGTTGGGATCTCGCAGGCATGGGGAATAATCAATTCTATGCGGTCCAAACCGGCCCGCTGGTTCAAGTTACGGTCGAACGCTTTTACCTGACGCTCAAAGGCGGCTATCAATACACGCAAACATTTCAGAATGGTGCGTATGGCGGGGTTGAACTCTACTTTCCATTTTAGAAAACACGAAGATTCGAAGTCATAGAAGAAAGTCAGAATGTGCGATGTTGTGACGGAGATCAAAAGGGCGTTCGGAAATACACGAGTGGGGACGCCGGTCTTCATAAATTAAAGAACGGTTGACGATAGAGACCGGGCATATGCTCGGCCGTCTGTGGAGCTTCGATGGTGGCAATTCCCTGGTGGGACGGAGGGAGATAGTCTACAAGGAGGGAGTTTCCGGAGGCGAAAACACCTATTCTGAAGCCTGTTAAGCGTATGGGTCGGTGGTGTGCCTCAGGGGAGGCATGTCAGCAGTGGTATAGCGAAAGATCGTGCATTCCCATACTCTTATGCGCTCATGGCACCTGCTACACTTGTAAGGCAACTCCATAGATGGGAGGGGTATGAGTAGGAGTGCCTTAGAATTTGTTGTACTCGGAATGGTCTACTCCGTGGCCGTACTCGCAACTACGGTCGGGCCGACGATCGCGGCTACCAAGAAAGCAAAGGAACCCGCTCCGGCTGTCGCCGCGGCCAAGCCTGCCAAGCAACAATCCGTGCCAGTGCAAACCCCACCGATTCAGCGCGCCAAGAAGAGCCTCCTACCCGCTGCTGCGGAACACCAATCGGAGACTAATCAAAAACCAGTTAAGGCCGCATCGACTAGGCTTAAGCTAATAAGCCCAAAGAGCTCCCAATCTGTTTCTACCGAACACCAACCGGAGGCTATTCAGGCGCAGGCTGAACTCAAGCTTGCAAAGCTACGGAGCCTTCGACACACGAAAGTTCATAGGAAAAAGGCGCCGGAAGCCGTCGTGCAGCCGAGAACCGATCTTATGTACCACGGCATGCTGGAAAGCCCACAGCGCTATGATCCTCGCCGAAATCAACTCGGCGCCGGCGTTCCGGACCCGCGCACATCTGAATTGACCCACGATCACTTTCAAGAGCTCGATCGAAATCAGGATGGGACCATCGACCCTGTTGAACGGACGTTCGGCCGGCTCGACATGGATCGAGATCTCTACGATCGCCGGCCACGATAGCCGCCTCTGCTGTCCCCTTCAGTTCATCACATCCAAATACCGTCTCATCTCATAGGCCTGAAGTAGGCAAACATGCGCGTGCGGCAGGGTGTGGGTACCGTAAGACCAGGAGGCTTCGGACGACTGAGAAGTGGTTGTCCACATTGACAGTCGGAAAAGGAGTCCCCATGATAAGCGAGCAAACCGCCATGACGAACGATATGCCGTCTTCTGAAGCAAAGAGCGGGCTGAGTGCAGGAAAAATTACGGTGGTCATCGCGATCGGAGTTGCGGTGACCGCATTTTTCTACTTTGACCTGGGCCGGTTTCTCTCCTTACAGGCGCTCAAGGATAATCGCGATGATCTATTGTCTTTTACCGAAACACATTCTGCCGTCGCTGCAGCCTTGTTCGTCCTGACCTATGTAGCCGTGACGGGGCTCTCGCTTCCCGGCGCCGTGATCCTGACGCTGGCAGGCGGATTCCTTTTCGGGTTTGTATGGGGCACACTCTTCGTCAATCTGGGGGCGACGACGGGAGCGACGCTCGCGTTTCTCGCATCCCGCTATTTGTTGCACGATTGGGTGGAACGGAAGTTTGGGAAATGGTTAGGGCCCGTTCAGCAGGGCTTTGCGAAAAATGCGTTCAGTTATCTCCTGACCCTCAGGTTGATTCCACTCTTTCCATTCTTTGTAGTGAATCTGGTATCCGGCCTGACGCGCATGAATGTCGGCACCTATGTGGCAGCGACGGCGCTTGGGATTATTCCTGGCTCCTTCGTATATGCCTACGCAGGCCGGCAACTCGGCACGATCAATTCCTTAAAAGACATTGCTTCCCCCGAAGTGATTGGAGCATTTGTGTTGCTGGGTCTTCTGGCGCTTGTGCCGAGCCTGTACAAGAAGTGGTCTGGGAAACCAGCATGACTCGCGAGTCCAGTGAAACGTGACATGCCGAAGAAAAATGACGCTGACGCGATGGTCTCGCCGTCACCAGAGAAGATCGTTGCGATGAATCAGCATGAAGAAGGCCTTGTACTGCCGAACGATGAGCATAACCGCACGCTCGTCAGCAACGTGCATCCCTCGAACTGGGTCAATCCCGAACCGGCTGGCCGCTACAATATTGTGGTCATCGGGGCTGGAACAGCAGGGTTAATCACGGCTGTCATTGCTGCGAGTCTGGGGGCAAAAGTCGCCCTGATCGAAAGACATTTGATGGGCGGCGACTGCTTGAATGTCGGCTGTGTGCCTTCGAAAGGTATCATTCGCGCGGCAAGAGCTTGGGCCGATGTACGGAATGCCGAGGAGTTCGGCCTGCATATTCCTCCAGGCGTCAAGCATGACTTTGGAGCAGTGATGGCGCGTATGAGAAAACTGCGGGCGCGGATCAGCCACAACGATTCGGTGCATCGCTATACGAAGTTGGGAGTGGATGTGTATATCGGTAGCGGACGCTTCACCGGCGCCGACACCATTCAAGTCGAAGGGCAAGCCGGCAATCGCACCCTCTCCTTCGCAAAGGCAGCTGTCTGCACAGGAGCAAAGGCGTCGGTGCCTTCTACTCTCGGGTTGAAAGAGGCAGGCTATCTTACGAATGAAACGGTGTTCTCGCTGACGGAATTGCCGCCACGTATCGGGGTGATCGGCGCCGGTCCCATCGGTTGCGAGTTGGCGCAGACGTTCGCCCGCTTTGGGAGCCAGATCTATTTGATCGAAACGGAACACGGTATCCTGCCGAAAGAAGACCGCGACGCGGCTGAAATTGTTGAGCAGCAGATGTTGCGTGATGGTGTGAAACTGCTCTGCTGTGCGAAAGATCTCAAGGTCAGCAGGACAGAGAGTGGCAAACGATTCATGGTCGATTCTCATGGTCGGCAATACGATGTGATGGTCGACGAGATTCTTGTCGGCGCCGGCCGTACTCCGAATGTCGAGGGAATAGGGTTGGAAACGGTCGGTATCGAATATGATGTGCACGGGGTCAAGGTAAACGAGCGGTTGCAGACGACGAATCCCAGGATTTTTGCGGCGGGCGACATTTGCTCGCGCTATAAGTTTACCCATGCCGCCGATGCCATGGCGCAGATCGTCATTCAGAACGCCCTATTTCCTCATCCCTTGGGTCTGGGCTATGCCAGCGTCGAATCCTTGATCATGCCCTGGTGTACCTTCACGGAGCCAGAAGTCGCCCATGTCGGGATGTATGAAAAGGATGCGAAGGAGAAAGGCATTGAGGTCGAAACCTATACGTACAAACTCGACGAGGTCGATCGCGCGATTCTGGATGGGCAAGACGAGGGCTTTGCGAGGATTCACGTTCAGAAGGGTACAGACAAGATTGTCGGCGCGACGATCGTAGCGGCTCATGCGGGCGACATGATCGGCGAGTTTTCCGTTGCGATGAAGGCCGGCGCCGGAGCGAAGACGATCGCCGGCACGATCCATCCCTATCCGACGCAAGCCGAGGTGAATAAAAAGGTCGTGAATCTGTGGCGCAAGGCGCACTTTACGCAAGGGACGAAGAGCCTATTGATGAAGTTGTTTGCGTGGATGAGAAGGGGGTGAGGGGATGGAGGCTGATGATCTTCTGTGCTCGCGCAACGCGCGGCCTCCGAAGGCCCTCGTTGGACGCGCGCAGTGGAAGATCAATCAGCCCCCATCCTTAGAGAGAGAACGAGCAAGCTTGGAGGGAGTATGCATATCGTTCGATGCGCGCAGTCGAAGGCAACCCACGTCCGTCCTGATAGAGGACAAGAGAGTGGATCAGCGGAGGATGTGGAGCAGAATCTGTCAAGTGATGTTCATCGCAACGGGCCTGCTCTTTGCGCCTATCGCTGCAAAGGCTGAGTCACCATCGGTGATCGAAGTGGCGAAGTTTTCGAGCGCGACGGTCGGGCAGGCGATACCTGATGGGTGGAAGCCGCTCACCTTTAAGAAGATACCCAAGCATACCTCCTACGAAGTAGTGAAGGATGGAGGTGTGACGATCGTGAAGGCGGTGAGCGAGGCCTCGGCCTCCGGCCTGATCAAGCCGGTGACAATTGATCCAAAAGAATTCCCGATTGTCAGGTGGCGCTGGAAAATCGACAACGTGCTTCAGCGCAGCGATGTGGCTCTCAAAGAAGGCGACGACTTCCCGGCCCGGCTCTACATCACCTTTGAATACGACCCCGACAAAGTCAGTTTCGGCAAGAAGCTCAAGTTCAAAGCCGGACAGGCTCTGTTCGGCGATATTCCAATCGCCGCCTTAAACTATATCTGGGAAACGAAGACGCCTGTCGGCACGATCGTTGAGAATGCTTATACCGATTTTGCCAAGATGGTAGTGGTCGAGAGCGGCGCTCAGAAAGTGGGCATGTGGATCGACGAAGAGCGGAATATTTACGAAGACTATAAGAAGGCGTTCGGAGAGGAGCCGCCGATGATCAACGGTGTCGCGATCATGAGTGATACGGACAATACCAAGGAGCAGGCCACAGCCTATTACGGCGACATTATCTTTCAGAAATCGGTAAAGGTGTTGGCTCAATGACCTGTATGGCGTTGTCGCACATAATGAACGGGCCGGCCTGTTCAGGGCCGGCCCGTTCATGGACACCACCGCGTGTGCGGTGGGTGCGCGGATTCGAAATGAAGGTTACTGAATGGAATTAGCGAAGCCGCCTCGCGTAATTTCAGCGCGGACGGTGTCCCCGACTTTCTTTTGCTTGAGTTGTTTCGTGCCCTGGCCCACGTACAGCTTGACGCGGTTGCCTTCGTAATCTTCCACCGTGTAGGCGTTGCCCTCGATCTTTTTGACTGTGCCGCCGAGCGTCATCCAGGCCGGGCCCGGCTTCTCATCGTGATGCCCGGCTTTGGGCGTATCGTGTTGTTCAGGGACATGGCCTGTTGCTTCAGCCGCCGCCTTTGCGGACGAGTGGCTGGACTTTTTCTTTTGTGAGTCTTTGGCCAGCGCCGGGGTCATCGCCAACGCCACAATGGCCAGGGTGCTCACCAGCACCGGGAGAATCTTCTTGTGCATCATGAACCTCCTTGCAGGCTAAGAGTCAATTTCAATCCAGAATCATTCAGCAAGGGGTGTGCCGTAGTGCGGTGCGAGACCGATCAAGAAACTTCAGTGGTTAGAAGGCCTGGTGAGGGAAAGGCCTTGAGATGCGAAGAAGCGGGGAAAAAAACGGCATAGATCTGTCCAAATATGATCGTATCTGCCCACGTGAGGAGAGATCATGACGGCGCCTCTCATCGACCTGAACCGAGCGGTCACGCCATTGAGAAACCTTCTAGCCTCCGGTACGAGATGACAGGGGAAGGAATCCGCCTACAGATGCAACTCGGTGGTTAACCAAGTGGCAGCCGATGAGTTGAGTGAACCAAGGGGAACCCGTTACCTATTTTCTTAGCGAGGGTGACCATGAGGCAGATGTTGCTAACGGTGAGCGCAGTGGCGTTGATGGTCGTGGTAGCCTTTGCCGAGACCGAAACACCCGTAATCGATCAGCGGCAGGTCAATGTGATGGAGAGCAGGGCAAAATCCGATGGCGTGATGACGGAGAAGGAGCGAGCCAGGATTCTCGCGGCACAGGATCGTGCCGCACGACATGTCGAGCGTGAGAAGCAAGTCCGTAAAGGCAAGCGGCACAAGTAATTTGAAGCTGAGTGGGGGAAAACGGGGCGATCGGGATTACATCCCGATCGCCCCGTTTTACTCTCCTTCGCCGAATACCCGGAGCATGCTACAGGAAGCTGTATGCCGGGAAATATGGTTTCTCATGCAAAGAGAGATTGCTACAATGCCGTGCCATGAAGCAGCGTATGGCCAAAAACGATCCATTGCGCCCTCTCCATCAGGAGCGCCTCTCTCTGCTTCGCGCGCTTGGAAATCTTGCAGATGAGGCTGGAGTCTCCTTGTATCTCGTCGGCGGATTCGTCCGCGACCTCCTGCTCAAGCGAGAGAACTTGGATCTCGATCTCACCGTGGAAGGAGACGGGATTGCTTTCGCGCGGCTGGTGGCCAACCGCTATGGGGCCGGGCTGGTGGTGTTTGAACGGTTTGCGACGGCGCGGCTTACGTTCCCGGACGGGCTCAAGATGGATCTCGCGACGACCAGGCGGGAGTCCTACGCGCAACCCGCTGTCCTGCCGATGGTTCAGCCGGCGTCCATCAAAGAGGATCTTTCCCGGCGAGACTTCACGATCAATGCCATGGCGGTCCAACTCAATCCGCGGCAGTTCGGTCGCCTGCTCGATCCCGATGGAGGGCAGCGGGATCTTCATGCGCGTACGATCCGCGTGCTGCAAGCGGGGAGTTTTCAAGACGATCCCACGCGCATCTTCAGGGCGATCCGGTTCGAACAACGGTTCGGTTTCCGGCTTGAGCGCACCACTTCGCACCTGCTCACGCAAGCGGCTTCCACAAATTTGATCCAGCGGCTCTCCGGTCCTCGTTTGCAGAACGAAATTCTGTTGCTGCTCGCCGAGCGCGATCCGGTCCGCGCGATCGCTCGGATGGTCCAGTTGAAGTTGCTGCGCTTCCTTCACCGCCGTCTGCGCTACACGAAGAACGTGAGGCAAGTGGTCACTGCCGTTCCCAAGGCGCTCGTCTGGTGGGTTCGTCGATTTCCGGCTTCCGAGATCGACAGGCCGATCGTCTATCTCATGGCCTTGTTGAGCGAGTCCAGCCCGGCGGTGGCGGCCGGTGTGATCCGGCGATTGGCGCTTTCACGCGAGCAGGCCAAGAATGTGGGTGTGGCAGGACATCGAACCGATCGGGTGCTAAATGGACTTACCGATAAAGAGACGATACGGCCGTCGCAGGCCTATCGCCTCTTGACGGATTTATCGGACGAAGTCCTCGTGCTGCTTCTTGCAACGCAGCAGCGCGCGCGCCAGGGGGCATGGCTGAGCCGGCTGAAACGACATCTTGTGGCCTATGTGAAGAACAAGGCGGTTAAGACGGCACTGACAGGGCGGGATCTTCAGGCCATGGGGCTGCAACCGGGGCCACAATACAAGATTCTGTTGGGGGAATTGTTGGATGCGCGCATTGATGGAAGGATCACAACCGAAGTGGAAGAACGGACCCTAGTCCACAGGCTGCTTAAAAAGACCTCCTCGTCGTTCGCGAGGGGTAAACGTAGAACGTGAGACGTTCGAATGAGTCAGATGACAAACGATGCTTCACGGGTGTTGGAATCGTTGTCTTCAGCAGGCTGTTCAAAATGACCGTCCAGCAAGGCCGCAGGCGGAGCAAGAACCGGAGGCGTAGTATTTCTCACCCGCCCACCCCAAGCTGCCGAGACAGCTTGTTCTCCAAGTGGGGTACGTTGAGGATTCTTGCGAGCTGAGAACGACGCATGGGAAAAGGAGCGTCTTGGCGCGCCGGGGTCGGGCGGGTGAGAAGAGCGGCTTTTTCAACAGCCCGCTAATTCAGCGAGGTGATAGAGAGAGATACTTCGTTCGGCAGCAAGAGCGTTACATTCGCCTGGTGCGTGGGGTCTGCTTGAATGAGGGCAAATAACGGCACCGGTTGTGGCACCTGGTTCGGTGGCAAGGCCAGCAAAACCGGAAAGTCGAGCAACGGCGACACCGTCGTCAGACTGGCCAGGCGGAGACGAAAGGCCATCAAAATGTCGCGCAGTCGGTTGGTTTGATCTTCTTCGGAGAGTGCTTGGTTCGTGACAATTCCCACTTCCCAGAGCGGCCGGGTGATCGTGACAGGGAACGTGATGCCGAGTTTCAGAGCAGTGGGCGTCACATCGATCAAGATCCCGGCTTGAATCGCCGCTTCCCGGTCGCGAACGGCTGGAGGCATCGCAGTCTCTTTTGTGAAATCTTGTCCATCGACGTGTTCTAGCGCGAGCGGCTCTTGAGCCTGGAGAGGGTCGCTCTGCGCAGAGCAAACCTCCGCTGGTTCTTCGGCGTTAGAAGGGGCGGGGATCGAGACATCTGTGTGAGGCAAGGCCTTCATGATGCCCTCGTAGACCGCTCTGGCGGAGGTAGACCATGCCTCATTGAACGGACGACCGGCGAAGGCCGCTTCGGCGGCTTTCTTCTCGTCGTGGGTCAGGACTTTGGGAGTTGGTGTGTTAGTCATGAGTATGAAGATAAGCCGCTTTATGGGGATGTCAAGAACTCGTACATACAGAAGCGGTTATTCCGGTAGCGGTCTGCCCTTGGTCTCTGGCGCAAAGATTAAAACCACCAATCCCGCCAAGTAGATCAATGCCACAGTACTGGCGGCTCGGCCGAATGTGCCCAGGGTTGTAACAAGCCACCCTGTCAGGAATGGCGAGGCAGAAGCCAGTATCCGCCCTGCGTTGAAGCAAAACCCGGCGCCGGTTGCGCGGAGTCTGGTCGGATAGAGCTCAGGCAGATAAATGGGAAATCCACTGAAAATCCCGTTGTTAAAGAAACCGAGAATCGGCAGCAGCATGAGCACCGCGTTGTAGCTGGTAGGAACGAGAAAGGTGATTGGGAGCATCACGAAACTGCCCACACACATGAAGGCGAAGACAGGCCGGCGGCCGAAACGATCCGCCAGGGGGCCGAAACCCAGGTAGCCGAAGATCGCCCCTGCGTTCAGCGCCATAATGGCGTAGCTGACGTATTTCGTCAGGGTTGCCGGGTCCTGTCCTTTCAGATCGGGTAGCTCGCGGATGAGAGTCGGGGCCCAGTTCGTCGAACCCCAGAGGCCAAATACGGCCACGAACGCTAAGGCCGAACCCACCAAGGTTCCTCGTCGTAAGTTGCCCTCAAAAATCGCGGAGAGGGGACCGGATTTTTGCCCATGGGCATGAGTCCATCGTTCTGGTTCCTTCACCCACCAGCGAACGAGGAGTGCCACAATCGCCGGGAGGATGCCGATGAGAAAGAGCCCACGCCATCCGTATGTGTCTTTGAGCGTGAGATTGAATGTCGCGGCCAAAAAGAATCCGACAGCCCAGGCGGATTGGAGAACCCCTGCAGCCTTCGCGCGTTTGTCTTCCGGCCAGGTTTCCGCAACGATAGCCGCGCCGGCCGCCCATTCACCACCAATGCCGAGTGCCGTCAGAAATCGATAGATGGCGAGATGCCACCAAGTTTCCGATAACGCAGCGGCCCCGGTGAAGAGGGCGTAGATGATGATGGTTGCAATCAAGACCTTGGTCCGGCCGAAGCGGTCGGCCAGCACTCCGAATGTGATCCCGCCGATAGCCCAGCCGATGAGAAAAGTCGAAAAGATGATGCCGCCGTACCAGCCGATCTGTTCCGTCGTCGGTGGCCCGTTCGCCGAATGTAGGAGGTCGTGCAGCGCCGGATGGAGAACAATGGCGTAGATGGTCGCGTCCATCGCATCGAAGACCCATCCGAGCCAGGCGACGAAGAGGACGAGCCATTGATAGCGCGTGACGCCCTGTCGCCAAGGCTGTGCGCTCATCACGGCCTCTCGCATCGAAGAGGTCGGAGTGCTGTTGTGCTGAGTGCAAAGTACTGAGTCGCGAGTGACAGCATGGATGGCGCCAGGCTAAGGAGCTTCTGCCTGGGAGTCAAGGTGAAGCCCATCGAAGCCTCATGCTATAGTCACCGCCATGGCACGAATCGACTTCTACCGGGTGCTGGGCGTTTCACGCGATGCGTCAGACGACGCGATTAAGAAGGCCTACCGCAAGCTGGTCTTTCAGCACCATCCTGACCGTAACCCCAACAGTGCGCACGCCGAACCCAAGATCCGTGAGATCAATGCGGCCTACGAAGTCGTGGGTGATCCGGAGAAGCGCCGAAGCTATGACCGGCTCAATTGGGGGGATGAACCGGCGCGAGATGAAGCGGCTGATCCAGCCGTCATCCTCGACGAGATGGAGCAGAAACTTTTCGATGAAGGGCGAAAGGAAGTGTTCACGGTCTTGATGAAAGACGTGAAGCGAATCAAAGCCGAACTCGCCGTGGTTCGTGAGCGGACCGTGGCGGATCAAGGGTATGACACGTTTAAGGAAGCGATCATTCGGGAGCGGGCATCGGAGGTTATGGAGGAGTTGGTTACTGCCGAGATGGAGGGGCGCAAACAGCGGCTCGTCGAAGTGGCGACGGAGATGCTGCTATCCCAAGGCGTGGTCAAACGCGGCGATGAGAGAGGAATCAGATCGTTACGCGGACAGCTTGAGAAGGTGTTCCGCAACGGACGGGTGAAGGGCTTCGCTGCCGCGCTGGAATTGTTCTATGAGCGGCGTTAGACGTAAGATGTGAAAGGTGAAACGGTCATTCGAGGGGTAGATGTGCGGTCCATTGAGAACACGGCGGTGATCGAGTTGTTGCTGACCCGTCCTGAAAGGAACGTCGAGCGATGATTTCAGCACTCAGAACGACCGGTGTGCGAACCCATGTACAACGGGAGGCTGTGTTGGCGCTCACGAGGAGCACGCAGCGCCTCATTCGCCGCGCATGCCTGGCGACGGCGTTGCTGGTGACGATCGCCGCCGTGGCTCAGCCGGTTCACGCCGCAGGCGAAGGTCAGACGAAGTTCCCGCGCATATCGACGCAGTTCATCGCGGCGTTGGGCGATCCAGGTGCGACCTCCGGGAGCGGCGCGCAATCGTGGGGTCTGTGGCCGCTTGACCCGGGTCCTCGGGGCGTCGAACTGAACAGCTATAAACGGTTGAAGGATGCAGGTGGTTTCGCCCCGGCGCACTGGAAATTCGATGGCACGGACTGGTGGCTGGAAGAACACGGCTTGATCATGGAGCAGCCGACCTTTCCGCTCCCTCCTGGCAAATACTTGGTTACGGGTAACCGCGAGGTGACGGCTGTGCTGACCATTCATCCCGCCGACAAGAATGGTGATAGGCGCTGGGAGCTTGATAAAGGCGCGACGCTCTACGACGTGACACACCTGGCCTGCCGTTCCGCGCGCTATACACCGGCGGCGGTTGGTGGTTCGTGCTCGCCGGCCAACGCGCAGAAGACGGCGTTTCCAGTTGCGCCAGGAGGAGCCATGCCTCCGGTCGAGGGCTGCACGAAACAGGACTATGCGGTGCTCATCGTGAGAGGCGTGGGAGTCGAAGACTGAACGCCGGTGGTGCACCGACGGCTTGCGCGGCGACCCTGGCCACCGCCACGAGCACGTCCGCGGCACGCCGCGTTTTCACCGATAACGGTTCACATCTTTGAAAGCGGTCCCGCCACCCACTTCCCTGCCTGCATGACTCCGATAATCCTGCTGCGGTCACGGAGCAGGTCGATGCGGCGGAGCGGATTGCCTTGGAACAAGAGAAGATCCGCAAGTTTTCCCTTTTCAATGGTTCCTGCCTGGTCCTGAATCCCGATCAAGCGTGCGGCAGCGGAGGTCGAGGCGAGAATTGCCTGCATCGGGCTCATCCCGAAGGCGACCATCCGATCGAGTTCCTGTGCGTTCTCGCCGTGAAAATTGAAGGGTGTCCCTGCATCCGTGCCCATCGCAATCTGGATACCGTCACGCAGGGCGTTCTTGAAACTCACTTGATGGCGCTTCGTCATGGATTTGGCCTTGACCAAGGCGCTTTCAGGAATGCCGCATCCGAGCCGGCAGGCGGCAGTGGTCGCCAGCGCAGAGAGTGTCGGCACCATGAAGACGCCCCGCTGTTTCATCATGACAGCGGCTTCTTCGTCCATGAGTGTGGCGTGCTCGATCGAATGGACTCCGGCGCGGACGGCATTCTTCATCCCCGACGAGCCATGGGCATGGGCGGCAACCTTCCGTCCAACTCGCTGCGCTTCATCCACGGCGGCTTGAAGTTCTTCCACAGTCATTTGTGCCTGGTCCGGTGAGGTACCTGGCGTCAGGACCCCGCCCGACGCAATGACTTTGATAACAGAGGCTCCGGCGGTGATTTGCGCGCGCACGGCGGAACGGACTTGCTCTGTTCCCTCCACTTCCTGACCGATAAACCGGGCATGGCCGCCGATCATGCAAATCGCCAGGCCTGCTCCGACAATGCGCGGCCCGGGAACGAGTCCTCCCTCGATAGCCCGTTGCAGTGTAAAGATGGAGTGGTCGCGCGATCCCACGTCGCGCACGGTGGTAAAGCCTGCCTCCAAGGTCTGCCGAGCAGCCTGGCTCGATTTGAGCAATGTCAGCGCGGGTGTCTCTTTGGCAATTGCATCGACGACATCTGGTTCAGCGCCAAGACAGAGATGCACATGACAGTCGATCAACCCCGGTAATAGCGTGAGTCCTCGGCCATCGATCTTGGCCGCTCCACGTGGGATAGAGAAGTCTCGATCCGATCCGACAGCGGTAATGGTGGTCCCGCGAACGACCACCGTGGCCCGTTCGATTGTCCGACCGGTCCCGTCGATGACGCGTACTGAGCGAATGGCAATGGATTTCATCATGGTGTATCGAGGGTGAGAGCGATGATGCGGTCTATTACACTCCTGGCTTCGTAGCCGCAGCCTTGTCCTCAGGAACAGGATACGGTTCCATGTGCTCGGCCAGTGTCAGGGCAAAGAACAGGTATGCAACCATGGCAAGTAGGGCGAAGGCCCCGACGGCGAGCATCCAGAGTGATGGTTTGGGTTTGTTCTTCATGCGATCACTATCCTCTACGGTCACAAGGCTCTCCGGCTATAGACTCGTGCGGCGGCTTGCAGTGCGACGCCTGGAGTTGAAAGCCCGCCGCCGCGGATAAACAGTTTTTCCAGCGCATTGAGCAGGGTCAAGACATGCGCTTCGGTCGATGATTCACCCATCAGACCGATGCGCCAGACTTTTCCCTTGAGTGGACCGAGCCCACCGCCGATTTCAATGCCATAGGTCGAGAGCAAGTTTGCCCGCACCTCGGCTTCAGGGATAGGATCAGGAACTGTGACACAGGTCAACATCGGCAATCGATGTTCTATTGGGGGAAGGGGAAACAGCCCAAGTTCAGTCAAGCCGGCGGTCAAGGCCTCGCTATTGAGCTGATGGCGAGCGAAACGTGCGGGCAATCCCTCTTCTTCGACGAGCCGCAACGCTTCTCGCAGGGCATAGAGCATGGAGATCGGCGCTGTGTGGTGATAGGCCCTGGCGTCGTCGGCCCAGTAGTCCGCGATCAAGGCCATATCCAAGTACCAACTCTGGCAGGGGCTGCGCCGGGCTTTGATGGCGGCCACTGCTCGGTCGCTGAGAGTGAAAGGGGATAGCCCAGGCGGACAGCTCAAGCACTTTTGTGTGGCGCTATAACAGACATCGATGCCTAAACGATCGATCTCAACCGGCGCGCCTCCCAGTGAAGTTACGGCATCGACGATGAAGAGCGTGCCATGGTCGCGGCAGAGTTGGGCAATCGCCTCAAGCGGCTGCCAGACGCCGGTCGAGGTTTCGGCCTGCACGATGGCCACAGCTTTGACCGGGCCAGATCGCCGCAATACTGTTTGCAAAGCCTCTGGCTCGATGATCTGTCCCCAGGGGGCTTCGACAGGGATGGCTTTGCCCCCGCAGCGCTCAACAATAGCGGCAAGGCGTGCGCCGAATACGCCATTGATCCCAACGACGACCGCATCGCCTGGCTCAACGATATTCACAATCGAAGCCTCCATCCCGGCTGAGCCTGTGCCGGAGACGGCAATGGTGAAACGGTTTTTGGTCTCAAAGACGACACGCAGCAGGGTTTGAATATCGTTCATGAGCCCGAGAAAAGCTGGGTCTAGGTGTCCGAGTAAAGGAGTTGAGAGGGCGCGTAGGACTCGCGGATGCACCATGCTTGGCCCTGGGCCAAGGAGCAGCCTGCGTGGGGGGATAAAGTTCTGAGTTGGCATAGCGTTCCGGAGCACAAAGAAGATTGCGGTTGCGGTTCAGTATAGCGGAGTTCAGTCGTGGTCGGCCATGGGTATTCTCATACACATTCACTCAGCACTGTGTCCTCAGCACTTCCCTGCTCATTCGTCGCCTAGTCATTTCGAGGGGGTTTCGAGACTGAAAAACAGCATGTTATAGTTCCAAGCATGATTGAGTCGGCGGCGGTATCTCTCAACGAGCCCCAGCAGTCCAAGTCTTGGTGGCGAGCCACAGGTGTGCCGCCGACGATGGGGGTCTATTCCGGGCGGTTTTCGCCCATGGTGACATTCTTGTCGGCGATTTTTCTCGCGGTGGCGCTGGGGTCGGTGATAGGGCTCACGATATCGGGTTCTAAACTTGATCGGATCGAGTCACCCGAGCAAGCGCTCAGTCTGATGGTCAGTCGGACCAGGGATGTGGAAGAAGGACTCAAGCGCGCGCCCCAATGGGAACAGCAGCTCTTGGCGTGGGCTTCCAGCGGCGACGAGGCTGAGCGGGCGCATGAGATTGAATGGTATCGAGAACTGGCGGAGACATCCGAAGACCCGTTGGTACCGCTTCAGCTGGCGATTCTCCAAGCCGAGGCCGGCCATGTCTCGCAGGCGCTCCTTTCCGCGCATGACTGGGCTGGGGCGGACGATCCGCTCCCTCAGTTTGCCGACCTGATAGCGGCCGCTTATGGTGAAGGGCCGAGACATAACGCGGACCAGTATGTCTTGTGGCAAGCAGAGCTGGCAGAGGCATTACCTGCCGGCTGGTTTTACGATCGTCTGGCTGAGCGCCTGGCGCGGCGTGCCGACGATACCGCGCTCGTGACTAGGATTCAAGAACAGGCTGCTGTGCGTGTCGACCGCCAGTTTGCTCGATCGCACCGCTTGACGTTCGTTGAACTCGGTGCGATGGCCGTCGGCACCGTGATGTGTGCGCTGCTCTGGTTCAGGCGGAATGAGCCGTCCAGTTTCGTTCGGCTGCATGAACCGGGTGTCCCGCCTCCGTGGCCCGGCGGCATCGGCGCGGCGGTGTTGCTGCGCGGCGGCGCGATCGGCGCCATGATCACGGCAATGTTCTTACTCTATGCGCCGCCCGACAACGCCTCGCTCCGGGCGCTGGCCATTCCCCTGTCGAATGTGCCGCTACTTCTCTTGGCCTACCATTATCTCTTCCGGCCATCCGGTATGACCTTCGATACCGGCTTTGGGCTGGAAATAGGTTGGGCTCGCGCCGGTCGTCTTGCTGCGGCGGTGTTAGCGGTGGTGGCAGCTGGTTTGTGGGGCGGGTGGATCATGGATCGGGCATCGGAATCGCTCCATCTGACGAGCCACTGGGCCGAATGGTTCGACGCAGACCTCGTGTGGGCTACGCCTTCCATGACGGCGATCAGTTTAGTCGAATACGTGGTGTTTGCACCGCTATTCGAAGAACTTGCGTTTCGTGGATTGCTGTTTGCGATCCTCCGCCGCAAGTTCCGTTTTCTGCCTGCGGCGCTGATCAGCGCCGCCATCTTCGGCATCGCCCATGGCTACGGAGTGGTGGGCTTACTGAGTGTCTGTTGGAGCGGAGTGCTCTGGGCCTGGATCTATGAAAAGACCGGAAGCCTCTTGCCCGGCATTCTCGCCCATGCGATCAACAATTTGCTGGTGTGTCTCGCCGTAATGGCCCTCCTCCGGTAGCAGGATGGTGAAAATGCCTTCCAGCTTCGTTCTCGGTTCGGCGAAATCCTCAACGTACCCCTGAGGGTACGCCTCCGGTTCCGTCTCACCTCGGGCCTTGCTGGAAGCCATTTTGACCATCCTGCGCTTCTTTCCCGTTCATGATTCGATCAACCTAGTATACTTGTTAGTGAAACATGGGACTAATTTTCTCTGAGACGATGAAAATAACGATTTTGTATATCGGCATGGCTCTCGAAATGCTATTGACCCCGATAGGTGCGAGAGGTGGTGATAGTGTCTCGGTTG
>Ga0187894_10000122_pt1 | contig 97443 bp, 78 predicted proteins | sample GBC1701081metaG_FD_136650 | JGI IMG/M metagenome (GOLD analysis project Ga0187894, IMG submission 136650) | White microbial mat communities from a lava cave in the Kipuka Kanohina Cave System on the Island of Hawaii, USA - GBC170108-1 metaG ...
GCCGAACGCCGCGGCCGCCTCCTTGCTCCGGTGCTGCCGCTCGGCGATGTCGCCGAGGTGGAAGTGGGCCTCGGCGTTGTCGGCATCCACCTCCAGCACGCGCCGGAACTTCTCCGACGCCTCCGCCAGCCGGTTCATCTCGACGAGCAGGCAGCCGAGATCGAGCAGCGTGTCGATGTCGCCGGGGCAATCTCGCAGCTCGCGAAGGAAGAGCTGGCGCGCGCGCTCGTGCCGCCCCGTCGCGGCGTACGCGGCGGCCAGACGCGCGTGCACGCGGGGCAGGCGCGGGTCCAGGGCGGCGGCCTCGCGCAGGCACGAAACCGCGCGCTCGTTCTGCTCCCGGTCCATGAGCGATTCGGCGATGTTGGCGTACGCCAGCGCGTGATCGCCCTCCAGTTGCAGGGCCCGATAAAACATCATCTCGGCCTGCTCGTGATCGCCCAGCCGCGCGTACGCCTCGATGCGATAGATAAAGGTGTCGGCCTTGTTCGCGTCGACTTCCTGCGCGGCCTCCAGCCACGCGATGGCGCCCTTGATCTCATCCGCCCGCAGGCTCAGCGTGCCGAGCATGAAGAGCGTCTGGTAGTCGCGAGGCTCGAGCGAGTGCGCATCGCGAAAAGCGCGGACGGCGTCTTCCGGCCGGCCTGCGGCTTCGAGCGTGAGCCCGAGGTTGAAATGCCACTCCGCCCGGTACGGGTTCAGCGCCAGCGCATCGCGCAGCGCGGACTCCGCCTCATCCCACCGCCCGGCTTCGTAGGCCTCGTGGGCGCGCTCGACGTGATTCTCGGCGTCGAACCAGTCGTTCATCGGAGCCTTGGCGCTGCGAGCGCTCCTCCCCTCGTCGAGACCGTCACGGTCTCGACCGACCCACGCTATGATATCGGCACAGGTGCGGCAGGAAACTCTCGCGCATCGCGAAACTCAAAGACCGACCGGCGGCGAGGCGCAGGCTCAGGCCGGGGAACGGCGCGCCGCGCCGAGTGTGCGTGCTCGGGCGGGTTTTTCCCTCGGCTCCGGGCTCGCTCGGCTCGCGATTTGCTCGGCCGCGCTCTGGCCGATCGGTCCGGCCCTCGCTCAAGACGTGCTTCCCGAACCGCCGCGACCCCGCGGCGCATCGAGTCCGGCGGAGTCCGCGGAAATCGAGCGGCTTCGGGTCGCGCTCGCATCCGCCGAGAACGGCGACTCCGCCCGCGAGACAGCCGCGACGGCGCTGATCGCCCTCGCCGACAAGGGGGATGCCCTCCGCGTGCTGACGCGCGCCTTGGAGTCGGATGACCCTGTGGGGGGCCGTCGGGCGGTCGCGGCCGCGCTGTCCCAGTCCCCGCTGGCCCCCGCGGTTCTGGCGGCGCCGCTTATTCGGGCTCTCGAATCCGCGTCGACCGAGTCCTTGCCGGTCGTGCTCCGCGCTTTGGGAAGGTACCGGTCGAAAGCCGCTGTCCGCGCTGTGTTCGAGACCGTGCTTCGACCGGAGGGGCCCGAGCCGCCGCCGGCCGTGCTCGCGCAGGCGACCGCCACCCTGGCCGCGCAGACCGGGATGGTGGCGTTCGGCGGTGATGTGGCCCGGTGGCGGGCGTGGTGGGATTCGGCGCAGTGGCTGCCGGAAGCCCAGTGGCGGCAGGTGCTGCTCGATGCGCAGGGCGAGGCGGCGCGCGAGGCGCGACAAGGCCGCGAAGCGGTCGCACGCGGACTGGTGGATGTCCTGCGCCGGCTTCACGCCGCCGCCCCGGAGGAAGCACGATCCGACCTCGTGGTCGAGATGCTCACCAGCGGCGTGCCCGAAGCGCGCCTGCTCGGACTGGAACTGACGCGGCGGGCCCTGCTCAACGCCCGAATCCCCAACGAAGCGGTGACGGCGGCGGTGGCCGCGCGTCTCACCGACCCGGCGCCTTCGGCGCGGAACGCGGCGGCTTCCATTCTCGAACGGCTCGCCCGCCCGGACCTGTCCACGCGGATCATGGAGGCGCTCCAGCAGGAGACCGACCCCGATGCGGCGGCGGCCATGCTGCGGGCGCTTGCTCGCACGCCGCTCGTCGAACTGCCGCCCGTCGCCGCCCGCTGGCTCACGGCGGACCCGCGTGCCGAGGTCGCCGCGATCGAGGCCCTGGAAGCGACCGCGGCGCTGGGTTTGCTCACGGATGCGTCGATTGTCAGCCAGGTTCGCGCCGCCCTGCTCGATCGGTTTCCAAATCTGCCGCCCGCCGGCATGCGTCTGCTCGTGGACCTCGGTGAGGGCGAGCGGGTCATAGCGCTGCTCGAGAGCCCGAACGAGGAATCGGCGCGGGCGGCGGCCGAGGCGCTGAGCGGCCGCGCGGCGGCGGTCGATGCGCTGGTGATCGCGGCGCGCCGCAACCCGGCGCTCTTTGACTGGGCTGTGCGAGCGCTTACGAGGCACCGCCCGACGGCCGAAGGCTTCGCCGTCGCGGCGACGCTGCCCGCATCGAGCGCCGAACAGAAGTCGGCATCGCTCGAGGGGTTTGCCCGCGCGCTGCCGCCCGGGGAGCTGCTCAAGGTGGCGCGAAGCGAGCGTGACCCGGTGCGCCGCGAGGCGCTGCTCGCGCCGGCATCGGCCCCGGAGTTCTTCGCGCAGGCCGAGGGGCTTGATGAGCGGATCGACCTCGCGGTGCTGCTGACCCGTAATCGTCTGGAGCAGGGGCGCGCCGGGCAGGCGCTGGCAGTGCTGGATGCCGTGCCGTCCACGCGGCAGGGGCCGCGGCTGATCTCGCTGCGCGTGGCGGCGCTGCTGTGCCTGAATCGAATCGACGATGCGGCGGCGATTACCGAGCCGCGCGAGGTGCTGGCCGATGCGTGGCTCCAGGGGTTGGAGGCTGCGATCAAAGAGGCGCACGCGCGGGAGATCGCCGACCAGATCGAGGAGCGATTCGGGGATTCGCTGAGCGCGGCGCAGCGCTCTCGGCTGGAGACGCTGGAGCGGGCCCTGCCGGCACGCGAGGAGGAGCCCGGTGACGCCGCATCGGCACCTCCAAAAGACGACGGGAGCGGCCCGCCGCCGGAGTGACTCGGGCGGCTTGCGAGTCAGCGGCCGAAGATTCGTGGACGGCGCCGGCGCGAGGGATTCAGCGGGTCGGGAGTGGCGGCGAGCGCCTCCTCGACGCTGCTGAAGCCGCCCGGCTCGGGTTCGAGGCCGCGCGTGAGCCATTGCGCCCAGGCGCGACCGAGCGTGCGGATCGGGGTGAGCGCGGGCGCATCGAGCGGCGGCACTCCCGTGAGCAGTTCGCACGCGATGGCGGCGACGGCCCGCGCCTCGGCTCGCGCTTCCGAAGGACCGTCGGGCGCCTGGCGCGTCAGCGCGCGCTCGACGCCGAGCAGGTCGATGAGCAGACGTCCGTGACGGTGCACGAGCACTTCATCAAGGCGGAGCAGGCCGTGCGGCGCGCCAAAGGCCCGCGCGGCCGAGAGCGCCTCCAGCAGCGATCGAACCGCAAAGACCGCCTCCAGCTCATCGAACTCGGCGCCCGGCTTGGCGGCGAGCAACCGAGCGAGCGTGAGCGGCCCTTCGCGCGCGCCGCAGTGGGGCGAGATGATCCAGATCCCGGCGCGGCCGTCGCGGCGAATGTCGGAGACTCCCGCGGAATGAGGATGGCTGAACCGGCACAGGCGGCGGAGCGCCTCTTCGGCGTCGTCGGGTGTCAGACCGGCCGGCGGCCGCTCGATGTGGCAGGCGAGGAAGACCGCGCCGCCCTGTCGCGCGAGCCAGCGCGCGCCGAGCCGGTGCGGGGAGAGCCGGCACTCGAGGTGGAAGCCCGGGAGCGCGGGGACAGCCGGCGCGAGGACGATGGTGGGGCGGCCGAGGGGTATCGAGATCGCCTGGACGGCGCTGGGCTTCATTACGAATCCTGAGATCGACGCGCCGGGCGGAAGAGCCGCACACTTCGGCGGCCCAACCGAACCGAAACCGATCGGGCGCATCGACAGCATGATACCGGGAATAGTCGGGAGGCCGCGCGGCCGGCGGCTGTGCCGATGCGTTCGTGGGGCGTGGGTTCACCGGAGCGCCCGGGCCAGGAACTCGGTCTGGAGGTTCTTGGCTTCGTTGCTGAATTGGCCAAAGCCCAGGTGCTCGCGCGGCGCGCCGGTCGTGGGCCATGTGATGAACCGGACCAAGTCCGGGCTTGCGCCGACATTCGTGTAGTGCCGTTGCAGCGCCTCGATGAATGACTGCATCGCGCCTACCGGCACCATCTCATCCGCCTCAGAGTGCAGGGCCAGGAACGGGATCGGCCGCCACTTCGGCAGGTTCTCCGCGGGAATGACCGGTCCGTGCCACGGGCTGTCGGCTCGGCGACCACCCGTGTCCGGTCCTGATCGTTCCGGCAATGCAGTTGTCTCTGCGTCCTCCGCGTTCTCCGCGGTGAATGTCTTCTCCCCCCGGCCGAGCAGCCGGAAATCCCCCGCGGTGGATTCCACCGCCGCGCACGCGAACGGGTGCTCGCGGCACAGGCGCACGATCGCGACCATGCCGCCCATCGACATTCCGCCGATGGCGGCCCGCTTCGTGTCGAACGCGCCGTTCCATCGCGGCTCGGCCAGCGCGCTGAGGATCACATCGATCTCCGCCACGGCCTGATCGATGATTTCCAGCCAGGTTGCGGCAGAGTTCAGCCGCGCATCGAAGCGCTCGCCATGTCCCGGCAGGTCGATCGCGCACAGCGAGAGGCCGCCGCCCTCGGCCCGCAACCAGCGCAGGTAGCGCCCGGGGTCGAGTTCCTTGTTCGCGGTGCGCCCGTGCATCCAGAAAACGACAGGCCGCGGCGTGGGTTTCGCGCCCGGCGCGTTCCAGCCTTGGTCGGGGTGAGCAAGGAGGACAGGAATGCCGCCGCCGAGGCGCACCGATAGCGCCCGATCGCGAAGAAACTGAGGAAGGCGCGACTGGCCCGCCGACATGCGGGCCAGCATAGGGCGGTTCTCGGACGCTCCGATGGATTGGATCGGGCCCGAACCGTGTCGTACAATGACATACATGTCAGAAGTGCTCTCCATTCGCCTCCCTCCTTCCCTTCGCCGCGAATTGTCGCGGCTCTGCAAGCGCCAGCGCCGCCCGGCGAGCGAGGTGGCGCGCGATGCGCTGCGCCGTTACCTGGCGGCCGAGGAGCTCCGGCTCCTGCGGGAACAGCTGCGACCTCATGCCGAGGCGCGCGGCTTCGTCACGGATGAGGATGTCTTCAAGGCCGTTTCGTGAGGCTGGTTCTCGACACGAACGTGCTGCTGGCCGGACTGCTGACCCGGGGCGTGTGTGAGGCGCTTCTCGATGCCTGCATGTCGTCGGATCGCTGTACGATCGTTTTGAGCGAGTACATCCTTGAAGAGTTCGCGCGGCATGCGCGCGGCAAGTTTGGTGCTCCGGACGCCGATGTGTTGCGCTCACTGGATTTCCTTCGCCGCCGCTGCGAGATCGTGGAGCCGGCCACGATCCCACGCGAAGTGTGTGGTGACCGAGACGACCTCCCGGTGCTTGGCACGGCAGTCGCGGGCAAGGCGGACGCGCTGGTCACGAGAGATGCAGCGCTGCTCAAGCTCGGGCGTATTGATGAAGTCCCGATCGTTTCGCCGCGCGCGTTGTATGACGCGATGCGGTGAATCACGACGCGTGCGATCAGGTCGGCGCTCGAGGCTGAGGGCGCAACGCGACGATGGCCTCTTGGACGATGGTTTCGCGCTCGGAGGGCGAGAGGCGGCTCATCGAGGCGCGAATCTGAGCCCGCTGGGCTTCGAGTTCGGCGAGGTGTGGCTGAAGATCAGAAGGATGCTCGCACAGAGCCACAGGGGTCACAGAGTCGCCGTTCGTATCTTGGCACGGGTTGGCTGTGTCGGGCGGATGCACGTGCTCGACGGTGGGCGCCAGATCGACACTTCCGAAGGCGGATCGCTGGCGTCGCGGGAGCACCGATTCCGTCGAACCGGAATCGGTGGCACGGCGGGCAGGTCGCCTGCGGTCGTCTCGGATGCTTCCATCATCGTCAACCCGCAGAAAAGGAGTTCGCAAGACCTGCGATGCGGCGAGGCGGCGTTCGCGGGCGGAAGGGATATCGGCGGTGTGCGCACCGGCGACAATCGAGCAGAGGAGAGTGAGGGCATTGGACTTGGCTTTGGCGAGGGCGGCGTTGAACTCGGCGACTAAGTCGTTACTCGATGAAGCGGCGGGCTGGTTGGGTTCGGCGACCATGGGCGGGACTCCGGCTGGCCGGGAAAGCGAGTCGTGCGGCTCGGCTCTCGGGCAGTCCCGCAATGATGACCACGAATCCGGGCTCGGCCAGTGCGCATGTACGTCGTTTGTGCGCTTTGTTGAGGTAGATGCGCTGCCGGAGTTGCAATCGCTGGAGTCGCCGCTTCACGGGCGTCCGCCGAAGCGGACAGGCCGTGCCACTAGGCGAGGCATCGCCCTCAAGCCCTCACAAACTGATTGCTCTTCTTCTCGCGGCCGATCGTCGTTGGCGGGCCGTGGCCGCTGTAGACCTTCGTCTCATCGGGCAGGCGGTAGAGCACTTCGCGGATGGAGCGCACGAGGTCGCTCTCGTTGCTCGTCGGGAAGTCGAAGCGCCCGACGGAGCCCGCGAAGAGCACATCGCCCACGAGCGCTGCGCCGGCCTGCGCGCAGTAGAGCGTGATGCCGCCGGGCGAGTGGCCGGGCGTGAAGAGCACCTGCCACTTCGAGGGGCCGAGCCTCAGTTCCTCGCCGCCGCGGAGCGTGCGGTCCGGGCCGCGCGAGGCCATGGGCAGGCCGTAGTCGCCGCTGAGGTTGAGACCGGGGTCGGTGAGGAACGCGGCCTCGTTTTCGTGCACAAGCACGGGCGGCTTCTCGGCGGCGAAGGCGCGGCGGACTTCCTCGAGCCCGGCGATGTGGTCGATGTGCCCGTGCGTGAGGATGATCGCCTCGGGGCGCAGGCCCAGTTCGCGGATGCGGCTGACCATCGCCCCCGGCTCGAAGCCGGCATCGATGATCCAGCAACCCTGGTGCGGCGGGACCGATACCACGTAGCAGTTCGTGGCGAATGGGCCGAGTTCGAAGCCCTCGACGCGGACATCCGGGGGCGTGGGATCAGGCATAGTGTGGATGGTAGATTGACCATTGGTGAGACACAGCGCACGGGTCTCGCAGACGCGACCCGTGGCACCCGGAGAAAAAGAACGTGCCCGTCATCCGGAACATCAACGAGGTCGATGGCAAGCCGGTGCAGATGGACGGCGTGAAGGGCGTGACCATGTCCGTCATGGTCGGGCGTGAGCACGGCGCGCCGAACTTCGCGCTGCGGCACTTCCGCGTCGCGCCCGGCGGCAATTCGCCGCGGCACGCGCACGACTACGAGCACGAGGTCTTCATCGTGGAGGGCGGGGGCGAGGTGCTGCTGGAGGGCCGGTACCGCCCGCTGAAGCAGGGCGACGTCGTTTACGTCCCCGCCGACCAGGAGCACCAGTTCAAGGCGGGGGCACAGGGCATGCGGTTCCTGTGCCTGGTGCCGGTTTCGCGCAATTGCGGCGACCCCACGCCGGGGTCCTAGGCTGAGTTTTCGAAGGAGCAACCGCGCCCGCCCGACAATAGATAGCGGCGACGCGGAGTCCGTCAGGAGGACGCGATGGCAGCCGATTCATACCAACGCGCAGGCCCGCCGCGCCGCAACTGGCCGCTGCTGTTCACGCTGGTGTGGTTCGCGGCGCTGTTCGCCGCGGTGATGGTGGTGTCCACGCGGCCGAACGTGCCGATCCTCTTCGCGTTCGCGGCGTTGATCGCCATCGGCGTGATGCTCCCGGTGAGCATCTTCGCGGCGATGCGCATCAGCCAATCCACGAGCGGGCAGGAAGACCTGCTGCGCGACCTGATCACATCGGTCGAGACGCTGACGCAGGAGGGCGGGCTTTCGGAGGGCGCGAAGCGCGTGCTGCACCGGCGTCAGGAGCGGGAGCTGCTGCGAAAGGCGATCGATCAGGACATCGCGGATGAGGATTGGGATGCGGCGATGGTTCTCGTCAAGGAACTGGCGGAGCGGTTCGGCTACCGGGCGGACGCCGAGGAGTTCCGGGCGCGGATCGAACGGGCCCGGGCGCAGACGCTGGATCGCAAGGTGAGCGATGCGCTGATGGTGCTCGACGACATGATCCGCCGGCGGCAGTGGCCCGAGGCGTTCGCGGAGGCGGCGCGCGTGACGCGGCTGTATCCCGACAGCCACAGGGTGGACAACCTGCGCAACCGGGTGGATGAGGCGCGGCTGCGCTATCGCAAGGAACTGGAGCGGCGATTCCTGCTGGCGGCGGGGCGCGAGCAGGTTGATGAAGCGATGCTGCTGCTGAAGGAACTGGACACCTATCTGACGCCGGCGGAGGCCGAGCCATTCCAGGAGGTGGCGCGGGGCGTGATCGGCAAGCTGCGCGAGAATCTTGGAGTGAGGTTCAAGCTGGCGGTGCAGGACCACCTTTGGGGCGAGGCGATCGCGGTAGGGGAGAAGATTGTGGACGAGTTTCCGAACACGCGCATGGCCCAGGAGGTGCGCGATCTGATGCCGACGCTGCGCGAGCGATCGGAGACGCGGCCGAGGCAGGTTGTGCGCGCGTCGTGACAACGCCGGATGTCGGATGTGGGATGTTGGATGTCGGATGTGAAGCCGACAGTTCGTCTCACTGAATGCGTCTGCGACAGGTAGTGAGAAACGCCGCGACGGGTTCCTGTACCCTTCGTGCCTTGGCGCCTTTGTTCCTTCGTGCATGCTCGAAACATGCTGCTGTACATCGTTCGACACGGAAAGGCCCAGCGCGATTCGCCCTCGGGGCGGGACAGCGATCGCCCGCTTCAGCCTCGGGGCGAGCGGCAGGCGCTGTGGCTGGGGCGGCTCGTGGCCGAGCGGCGCACGGATCGGCGGCCGGGGGTGATCCTTTCGAGCCCGTTCGTGCGGGCCCGCGACACGGCGCGGCTGCTGCACCAGTCGCTGCCCATGTGCGAGCTGCACTTTGATGAATCGCTGGAGCTGGGCGGCCCGCCGGAGGATGTGGTCGAACTGATCAACCGGCACGCGGCTCACGATCCGGTGATGGTCGTGGGGCACAACCCGCAATTGGAGTCGCTGCTTGAATTGCTGGCCCACGGGCTGGCGGGCGATGCGGCCGAGCTTCGCACGGGCGAGTGCGCGGTGCTGGAGTTCAAAGGGGCGCGGGTCGCGCCGGGCGAGGGGACTCTCGTCGAGACGCTGCGCCTGGAAGACTGAGCCGCGTCGGACGCGCGTCGGAGCGCGCATGAAAGCGGGGCCGAGAGAGTCTCGGCCCCGCGCGGTGAGCATTCACTATCACGCTTGCGCCGCGAGCGATGCGGCGTTTGCGGATCGACTAAGGACCGCCTCACTCGGGGGGCGGCATCGGGCCCATGGCGCCGAAGTTGGCGAGCGAGTTGAGGATGTCGCCGAAATCGACGTCGACATCGGCGTCTGAGTTGCCGTGGAACAGGCGCCATTCGCCGACATCGAGTTCCTGGCCGTCCATGAGCATGACCGGCGCCGGATACAGATCGCCTGGCGAGGCCATACCGCCGATCCACAGGAGATACGCCCCGTCGGGCGCGGCCGTGTAGTTGTGGAAGAAGCCGGTCGGGTCAGGAGTGATGCACTCTTTCTCGACAATCTCGCCGGTGGTGGGGCAGATGAAGTAGAGCTGGTACACCTGCGGCGTCAGGGTGCCCGCAGGTGTGATCGTGCCGACGATGGAGCGCGATCCGAGGCAGAACGCCAGGTCGGAGGGCTGCATGTCGCAAACGTCAAAGAGCGGGCAGACGATCTGGCAACCGCCCGCGGCGGTGCAGATGCCCTGCGCTGCGGGACAGTTCTTGATCGGCCTGTGCTCGCTCCAGCACCAACGCGGCGGGATGTTGGGGGTCAGTTGGACTTCTGAGATCTGGAGCCAATAGTGGGTCCCCGCGACCTGGGTGAACGGGCAGGTCAGCTTCGCGGAGTACTGGTAGACGCGGTTGCCGTTGGGCGCATTGACGCAATCGATGCCGACGCGGCGACGCTTTGCGTCCACGCAGCACTGGTAGATTCGCTGGAGGGGCTTGCAGGTGTTGGGATCGTGCAGCCAGACCGCGATGTAGAAGCGCGAGACCGGTGCGAGGCCGGGGATCGGCTCGCACTCCGTGCCCCACCAGGTCACGCGCGTGATCGGGCCGCTTTTGGTGCAGATCCAGTCGTCGAGTGCGACCGGGTAGCCGGGGATCGGCGTGCCGTTGCAATCCATGACGGCGGACCGCTGGGCCGCCAGTTTGGGCGCCCACGGCTGGCACCACTTGAACGGGTTGATCGTGAGCGACGGGATCGGTTGCGCCGACGCCGTCGTACACACCAGAGCCAGCGGTACGGCGACCGCCAGCGTCCGACACAATTGCCGGATCATGCGATACCTCCTCTGTTGGTTCCCTGTCCAGGTCCGTCGCGGAACACGCATGCCCCCGGGGGTCACCGGAGCGGCGGCGGACGGTCCACCCCACGCGCATAAAGTCCGATAGTCCGCGCTATTGGGCAAACGAAACTGCGCAAACTCGCGCCCGATTGACCGCGGCTAGGGAAACCGCCCGTGCGAACGGGACGCGAATCTGATCTGAACACTGCCGCTCGCGGGGTCTGAGCGAGGCCCGGCGCAACGAAAGCGGGGCCGAGCGTTGCTCGGCCCCGCGTGGTTGAGGCTCGGTTTCGTCGCGCATCCAGGGCGCGCGAAAAGCCGGTGTCATTCCTCGGGCGGAGGCGTCGGTCCCATGACGCCGAACGAGGAAAGAACCCTGAGCACATCGCCGAAGTCCACATCGAGGTCGGCGTCGGCGTTGCCGTGCACGAGCATCCACACGCCGAGATCGGTCTCCGTGCCGTCCTCGAGCATGATGGGCGTCGGGTAGAGCGCGCCGGGCGTAGCCATGCCGCCAACCCAAACGTCGTATAGCCCATCCGGCGCCTCGACGAAGACGTCGAAGAAGCCGTCGCGCCAAGTCGGCTTGATGCACTGCTTCTCGACGACGTCACCGGTCTGCGGATCGAGCAGCCAGAGGTTGTAGACCTGCGGCTGGAGCGTTCCGGCGGGCGTGACGTGACCGATGATCGAGCGCGAGTAGAGGCAGAACGCCAGGTCGGACTCGATGTTGTCGCACGGATCCTGCAGGATGCAGTCGATCACGGGTGCGCCGCCGCCGGCGGGGATGGTGCCCTGCACGGCGTTGCAGTTCTTGATGTTCCTGTGCTCGCTCCAGCACCAGCGCGGGACGGGGCCAGCAGCGCCGGTGATCATCACTTCAGAAATCTGAAGCCAATAATGCGTGCCCGCGACCTGCGTAAACTGGCACGGGAGTTTGGCCGTGTAGCGGTAGACGCGGTTGCCGAGGCAGTCGATCCCGACGACAACGCCCTGCACTTCCACGCAGCCGCCGCAGATCTTCGTTTGCGGGCGGCAGCAGGTCGACGGCATGGGATCGTTGGTCCAAACGGCGATGTAGAACCGATTGGGGGGCGGGATGCCGGGGACCGGGTTGCAGACGGTTCCCCACCAGGTCACGCGCTGGATCGGGCCGCTCTTGGTGCAGATCCAGTCGTCGAACGCGATGGGAACGCCGGGGAACGGAGTGCCCTGGCAATCCACGACGGATGAGCGCTGAGCGGCCCACTTGGGCGCCCAGGGCTGGCAGACTTTGAAGGGGTTGACGGAAATGATCGGGCCGGGCTGGGCCTGCGCGGCGGTACACAACGTGCCGAGCGCCACAGCGGCGGCGAACCTGCGACACATGCTGCGGATCATGCGAACGTCTCCAGATCTGAGTGCCGATCGTGCAAGGGCCGCGGCACGAAACTCCCGGGGTCACAGGAGCAGCGGCGGCACGTTCCACCCCACGGCAAGAGAGTCCGATACGAATGCCAACCCCGCAACCGCCTCGGCGGCACGATACACGTAAGCGTTTGTTGTTCAATGGCTTACGACGCCGGAATCCTGGCCGGCCGCCAAGTCTTGAGCCCTGACGCAAACCGAGCGCGGCACGCAAGCGCGTCGGTTTGCCACAAAGTGGAGGAATCAGCTCGAACCTGAGGTAGGTTTCTTGATGGCGGATCGGCTGGCACGGCCGATCCCCGCGTGGCAGTCGGCTGCCTCCACAGGAGTCAGACCATGAGTTCTCGCCGGTGTGTTTGTGGCGTGGCATGCCGCGCCGGGTTGACTGTTGCGGTGCTTTCGATTGCGGCGCCAGCCTCACTCGCGATCGATACCGGGCCGACGGGCGGAGATCAGCCCTTCAGCACGCGCCAGCCGACGCTCGGGCTCAACTATGTGATTCACGAGCGCGGGAGCATCGGTGAGATCCGGCTGTTCCCGTATGCGACGCCGGGGCAGTGGATCCGCGCATCGGGGCAGTTAGTTCCGATCGCTCAGTTTGGGCCGTTGGCTGATGAATTGGGCACGGCGTTCGGCGGCGATGGCATGACGAGCGTCGCGCTGCCGGATCTGGACGACCGGCTGCCGGTCGGTGTGGGCATGGGCCCTCAGTTGACGAATCGAACGCGCGGCGAGCAGTTCGGCTCCGAGAGCATCATGCTCACGGTTGATCAGATTCCATCGCACGTGCACGGGCTGATGGGCGGAGGGATGACGGGGATGACCGGCGGCGGGATGGGGCACTCGACGATCCAGCCGTCGCTGGGGCTGCGTTTCGGCGTCACGACGGACAGCGATGAATTCCCGCCGAACGCCAGGGGTGCGCTGCCGCCGGGCACGCCGGCCAATCCGTACCTGGGACAGTTCCGACTCTTCGCAGGGATGACGCTTCCCGCCGACGTTCACGAAGCGGATGGCGAGAATCTGATTATTTCGCAGAACACGGCGCTGTTCTCGTTGCTGGGCACGACCTTCGGCGGCAACGGTCAGACCACCTTCGGGCTCCCCGATTTTCGCGGGCGCACACCGATCGGGACCGGACAGGGGCCGGGGCTCAGCGATTACGAGCATGGTCAGGTGGCCGGCCATGAGAACATCACGCTGACCGAGGCGATGATGCCGTTCCACAACCACACGATTCCGCCGGAAGTGGGCGGCGGTGTCACGGACCCGACCGGCGGAAGTCAGCCGATCGACAACTTGCAGCCGTCGCTCGCGATTAATTTCATCATCCGGCTCCAGGGCACGGTGCCTACGAATACCGGCCTTGATGCGGCGACGGCGTATCTCGGAGAAATTGCGATGTGGGGCGCGAGCTTCGCGCCACAGGGCTGGGCGTTCTGCCAAGGGCAGTTTCTTCCCATCAACCAGAACTCGGACTTGTATCAGTTGATCGGCACGACGTACGGCGGAAACGGCACGACGACATTTGCGTTGCCCGATCTGCGCGGGCGTGCGCCAGAAGGTGCGGACGTCGGGCGCTCGATGCTGGGCGAGAAACTAGGCACGGAGACGGTCACGCTGACCGTGAACAATCTGCCGTCGCACGTGCATGAGATTCCGAGCGCGCCGGTGGCGGGCTTGCTCGCGGTGACGATGGGCATCGGGTTGGCGCGCCGACGGCGCTGATCACGCGGCGGAGGGTTTGCCCATCAGTTGGCGCTTGGCCTCCACGAACTTGCCATGGTGAGGGACATGCTGCACGTACATCTGGAGCATGTCCGCGAGCGTGACCTTGCCGCGCTCGTTGTGCACGCCGCTGCGATCGAGGACGGATTCCGGCAGGGCCCGCAAGATGGCCGCCGTGTGGAGGCGGTTGAGTCGGAAGAGTTCGGCGGCCTGAGCGGCGTCGAGTTTCTCGTAGTTCAGTCGCGCGGCGAAGGCGGTCTCGTCGTAGGAGATCAGGAGCGGGTTTTCCTCGGCGATGATGCGCTTCATTCGGTGCGTCGCGATGAGATCGCTGTCGAGCACGTGGAGGATGATCTGCTGGATGGTCCACTTGCCCGGCGCGCCCGTCGGCGGCGGGGTGTTGAGTTCCTTGGCGCTGAGGCCGCGGGCCCAGGTGGAAGGGACCGCCGCGCCGCGCTCATACTCTTCGATCATGGACGAGAACTGTGAGCGATCCATGGTGGTGGCTCCTTGCTTGGGACTGACCGACGCGGACACCAACTTTACAGAGCGCCGGGCTCGCCGGTTCGCGCGAGCCCGATGCCGATTTGATGCGCGGGGCGCATGAAAACGCCGGGCCGGGGCTAGCCGCCCCGGCCCGGCGGGTGAGGAAACGAATCACAAACAACGGGCCGGCGGCACGTTCCGGTCGGTCCGTTGCGACGACGAGATTGCTATTGCGGCTCCTCTCCGGGCGGGGGAGCGTTGGCGGTCGGGAGCATGGGAGGCATCGCGCCGAAGGAGGCGAGACACTGAAGGATGTCGAAGAATCGCACGCTCCCGTCGGCGTCGGCATCGCCGTACCTGAGTTGCAGCACGCCGAGATCGTGGTTGCCGTCGGAGAGTGTGGTCGGGCCGCCTCTGATCGGCACGCAGCTCATGGCGACGAAGACCCACTCCACGGAAATGAGCGCGCGTGCTTCGGCGCCGTCTCCGTCAGCCGCCGGCATGGCGTCGGGGATCGCGAGCTCGGGATAGAACTCGACGAATCCATCGGGCATCGGCATCAGGCACTGCGACTCGACGAGCCTGTTGGTCGCGGGGTCGATGAGATGCATGGTGGCCATGGCGGGGAGCGCGGGAACCGGCGTCATCGTGAACGTGATGGCACGGCGGTAGAGACAGAAGGCCAGGTCATCTTCCTTCTGGTCGCATGGGTCGAAGATGGGGCATGCGAACTGGGGCAGACCGCCCGTGGCCGGTTGCAATCCCCGCGCGGCGGGACAATTCTCGATCGGGCGGTGCGCGGACCAGCACCAGCGCGGTCCGATCGGATTCGCCGGGCTCATCTCGACTTCGGAGATCTGGAGCCAGTACTTGGTTCCGGCGACCTGGATGAAGGGCGTGGGCAGCCCGGCGGTGTAGCGGAACACCCGGTTGCCGGCGCAATCGGTGCCCTGGTAGTGGAACTTGGCGGGAACGCAGACCTGATAGATCGGGTTCTCAGGCTTGCACTCGAGCGGGTGCTCGTTCCACACGCGGATGAAGAACAACGTGGGCGGCGGGACGCCCGTCGGCTGGTTGGGGAGCAGGGCGCCCCACCATACGACGCGCCAGACCGGGCCCGATTGAGTGCACTTCCAGTCATCCACAGCGATCGGAATGCCGGGCGCCATGGTGCCCACACAGTCGCGCACGTAGGAGATGTGCGAGGCCAGCGGTGGCGTCCAGCGCTGGCACCACTTGAAAACGGGGACGAGCGCGGTCAGGCCGGGCTGGGCCTGGCCGAGCGGCGCGGCGAGCGTGCTCACGATGACGCCCAGGGCAATGGCGGCGCGATGGAGATGTCGGCGCGGATTCATAGCGACTCCTTTTCTGCGCAGGCTGGTTATTCGACACGGGGCCCCAGGCGGCGTCCGCGGCCTGTCGCATTCCCACACGACAACGACGGATGTGCAGCCGTCGCGGCGCTTGCCCCGCTACGAACAGCATGGCCTTGAAGCCGGGGTCCGGCAAGACTAAACCGCGAAAGATGGCGCGCGAATCGCATCGATACTCGATGCACGAAACGAACACGCACGGCCAACCAAAGCCGGGTCGGGGCGCGAATCTCCGGCCCGGCTGGTCATGAGAACGAATCACGCACGACGGCCGCCACTCACCCACGAACGCGGCCGCCGGAACATCGAGGCGCTATTCCGGCTCCTCCCCCGGAGCGGGCGCCGTGGCGGTGGGCGGTATCGGGCCCATCGCGCCGAACGAGGCCAAGACCTTGATGATGTCGGCAAACCGCACGCTGCCGTCGTTGTCCGCATCGCCGTAAGTGAGCGGCCAAGTGCCGAGTTCGTGGTTTCCGTCGGCGAGCATGATGACCTGTGGATACAGCGTCGGGACGGCTGCCATACCGTTGAGCCACAACCAGTAGTGATTGGGTGAGGACGTGCGCGCGGCCTCGCCTTCCTCCAGCGGGGGCGGCGGCTCGACCTCGCCGACGTCAAAGTAGACGTCGAAGAAGCCGTCGTCCATGGGTATGATGCACTGCGTTTCCACGATCTCCATCGTGTCCAGGTGCAGCAGGCTCGCTTGGAAGACCGACGGGATCCGCGGGACGGGGGTGAGAGTTCCAGTGATCGCGCGTCGGTAGAGGCAGAAAGCGAGGTCGTCTTCCTGCTGGTCGCAGCGATCGAGGAGCGGGCAGAGATACTGAAAACCGCCGGCGGCGGGGACGACGATCTGCGTTGCGGGGCAGAGTTCGATGGGCCGGTGGGCGGACCAGCACCAGCGCGGGCCGACGGGGTTGAGCGGCGGCTGGTTGGGCTCGACCTCGGAGATCTGAAGCCAGTACTTTCTTCCCGCAACCTGTGTGAAGGGCGTAGGCAGCGGCGCGGTGTAGCGGAAGACGCGCTGGTTGCGACAGTCGACGCCGACGAACTGGAACTTGGCGGTGACGCACACCGCGTACACGAAATCGCTAAACCCCGGCTTGCACGGATTGTTGGGGTCCTCGAGCCAGACCTGAATGAAGAAGCGATTAGGCAGCGGGATCCCCGTCGGCTGGTTCGGGAGCAGGGCGCCCCACCACACGACGCGCCAGATGGGTCCGCTTTGAGTGCACTTCCAGTCGTCGAGCGCGATCGGGATGCCGGGCACCATGGTCCCCCCACAATCGCGCACGTACGAGATGTGCGAGGCCAGCGGCGGCGTGTATTTCTGGCACCATTTGAAGGGTACGAGATGCGTGAGCGCCGGCTGGGCGGCGGCGAGGGGCGTGAAGATCGAGGCGCTTATCGCGGCGACGACGATGGCGACTCGGCTGATCACACGGCGCGAATCCATAGCTTCTCCTTTTACGGAAAGTTCACGATGTCCAGCGGGTCCCGGGCTGAGGCTGCGGCTTACCTAGGAAATGAAACGGTGCCCCCGCTCGCGGCGCTCCGACCCGCTCAGCGCAGCATGTCGCGCACGCGAGCGGATCGCAAGGCAAATCTCCAACATGACGCGATGTTCGCAAGATGACAGCAGAAACGATTGCGAACAGGTCAGTGCCGGATGCCGTACGGATGCGCCCAATCGGGGAATGCTGACCTGATGAAAGCGTTGTCGGGTTCCTTAGCGCGGGGGCTCGCGTCTGCGGCCCACGATGTCTTCGTCCATCCACTTCGGCCAGGGGATCGGGGCGAGCCGGGCCACGAGCATGAGGGCGCCGAGCACGATGGTCAGCGCCGGAATCTCGGTATCGATCTTCAGGCGCCCCGATTGGCGCAACAGGGCTGCGATGGAGCAAAGCACGAGAAACGGGCCGATGACGAAGGTGAACTTGTTCACGCCCGAGGCGAGCGTGGCCAATCCGAGCACGCCCAGAGCGAGCACCCAGACCCAGTTCACGCCGGGCAGGATCTGCCGGGAAGTCAGAAGCCATCCCGTCCCGACGGTCATGACAAGGATCGGGAAGATGATCGAGGTTCGGGAGGTCGACAACCTTTAGATTCCGGAGGGCTGCGAGCGATTCACTTGGGGCCGAACTGCTTCATCGCCTCGGCGACCTTGGTCTTGAGATCGTTGATCGCTGCCGTGGCATCGGTGCTGGCTTTCTGCCAGGCGTCCGCGCCGGCCGACTTGAGCCCGGAGAGCGCATCGACGGCTTTCTTCATGCTCGCATCGATGTCGCCCACGGCCTTATCGAACGACGACTTGAGATCCGCCGAGATCGTCGATCCCTTGGCCTTGAGGGCGTCGACCTGCTTCTTGACCTCATCGAGCGTGGCCTGTGCCGTAGATGCGGCCTGGTCGCGCGCCTGGGTGAAAGCCTGTCCGGCCTGACCTGCGGCGCCCTTGAGCGAGTCGACGGCGGATTGCGCCGAGCCCTCCTCTTTCTTGCCGCAAGAGGCGATGGCGAAGGTCGCGACGAGAGCGGCGAGACCGATGTGACGAGGGAACATGGTTCGAGCCTCCAGATGTTGACGAGAACCCGATCCGAACAGGAATCGCGAGATTCACCCGAACAGAGCCATCATGAACGCGATGATGAAACAAAGAGCGATCACGGCTCCGGACACGATTCCCTGAAACACCTGATAGATCAGCGAGGTAAAGAGGACGGAGATCATCGAGGCCGCGCCGAGCACCGCAAGGATACGCAGGGCGCCGCCCTTGTCGCCCGCGAGCCAGAACGCCGCGAGAAAAGCGAGGCCGAGGAAGGCGAGCAGCACCGAGAGATTGGCGCTGAAATACTCGTAGAAATCGAGCGTGGTGGGCTCGAAGCCCGCGAGGCGGGTCTTGTGGGCGCGCATCTGGCGCGTCAGCTCGGCGCGCCTGGGGCTGTGCCGGGCCTCCTTGCGCGACTGCAAGAAGCCCCCGGCGTGGGCGGCTGCGAACAGCAGCGTGAGCACGCAGGCGATGATGAAGAAGGTCGAGCCCGGCGCCTCGGGGATCGCCGACTGCGTAGGAGCGGCGGGAACGGCGGGCGCCGCTGCAACGATGATGCCCATCGGAGCAGACTCCCATCAATGGGCGACCCCGAATTCGCCCGCGTCACACAGAATACCGAATGCTGAGTCGGAGGCCAAGCCGAGCGGCGCCCGGCGGGTCAGGCTTTCGCGGGCGCGCGCTTGCCGGCGCCCGCTGAGGGCGCGGGGCGAGAGAGTTTGGCGAGGGCCGCGGTGTCGATGCGGAAGAGGTCGGCGGCGTTGCGCCACATGATCATCTCGCGCTCGGCATCCGTGATCTCGAGCGTGCGCACGAAGCGGAGATAAGACTCCATCGACGAGATCGGCCAGTCGGTGCCGTAGAGCAGGTAGCGCGGCTCGCCGGCGTACATGATCATCTCGCGCACCTGGTCGAGCATGAACTTCTCAAAGCGGTCCGTGAAGTCGCCGAGGACGAGGCCGGAGAAATCGGCGAAAACATTCTTGTTCTTGTAGACGACTTCCATGCAGTCGCGGATCCACGGGTTGCCGATGTGGCAGATGACGATCTTGAGATTCGGGTTGTCGACGGCGACATCGTCGATGTGCAGCGGGTGAGAGAAGCGGAGTTTTCCCGTGGGGGCGTACGTGTCGCCGGTGTGGAACATCACCGGGACATCGAACTCCATCGCGAGGTCGTAGATCACCTGGCATCGCTTGTCGTGGGGGTAGAAGGGCTCGTAACCGGGGTACAGTTTCAGTCCCTTCACATGGCCGTCCTTGAGGAAGTCCGCGACTTCGCGAAGGTCGCGCTCCTTGAAGTTCATGAAGGAGATCCCGGCGACGACGCCGAGGCGCTTGTGGTCCCGGACTCTGGCGACGACATCGGAGGTCGGCGGGCGGTTGGGGGTCACCTTGTATGAGGTGAGGACGAGGGCGTAATCCACGCCGTTCGCCGCCATCGATTGCTCGAGCGCCTCGAGGCAGTCATCGATCGAGCGGACCTTGTCCTCGTGGTAGTTGTTGAGATGAGTGTGGACATCGATGATCACGATCGCCTCCTTTCGGCGTGATCGGGGGCGCGGAGCAGCGGGACAGCGCGGAGCGCGTGATTCCGGGCGGAAGCGCCTCAAGGCGGCGCGGCCTCTCGATCGATTCTATGCGCTGCGCTTCGGATCAGCGACAGATCCAGCGCGCCTCTTGCTCCCCAGCCGCGCTGGCCGCGCGGCACCTCAGGACGGAAGCGCGCGTAGAGGTCGTAGGCGCGATCGGCGAGATCAGACTTTGAGATCGAGCGCGCGAGCGATTCCATGGCGCGCCTGACGCGCGGGGCATCGCCCCCGAACCTGGAATGGAGATAACGATCGACGCTCGCGGGATCGATGGGCTTGCCGTGCGAGAGGGCCCCGACGCCGCGGGCGGCGCGAACGCAGGGGACAGCGCGCTGGAGAAGATCGACGGTCAATCGCCGGCCCTCCGGCACGGCGTCGCGCTTCTTCTTCGCACCCCTCTCGTGAGGCCTGAAGAGACCGAGTCGGACACCCTTGGAATAGGCATTCAGGCCGGCCACGGCGCGGCCCAGGGTCAGCGCTTCATCGCGACGAAAGCCGAGGCGCTGGGCGACCACAGCGGCCCAGAGCGTCAGCACCGGCGCGCGGTTGACCTGGATCGGGGCGGCGCTTGCAGACATCCACGGACTGTGTACCGCGCGCGAGTGACCTCGACGAGTTGCGTGCCTAACGCGGCGGATCGAACGAGGACGGAAGCACCGACCCGAAGACGGTTCAGCGGCACGGTCAGCGCTCGACGGGGAGATGATCGGCGGCGGCGTACTGCGTCCACGCGCCCTCGAAGAGGCGGACGCGCGGGTAGCCCAGTTCGCGCGTGAGGTACATGTAGATGAGCGTGGCTTCGCGCCCCGTGCCGCAGTAGACGATGATGTTGCGGTCGGGAGTCACGCCGGCGGCCTGGAAGATCGAGCGGATCTCTTCGCGCGAGCGGAGCTTGCTCGTGTTTTCATCGGTCGTCAGGCGCTTCCAGAAGACGTTGACGGCGCCGGGGATGTGGCCGTTGCGCCGCCAGATGTTGGCCGCACCGCTGTACTGCTCTGGCGGACGGGCGTCCACGAACAGGACTTGCTTGTTGGCGGCAACCAGTTCGGCGCTGGGCGGCTCGGCGGATGTCACGGCGAGGGCTGTCTGGATGTCGGCGAGCGTGGCGCCGATGCCGGAGTTGTCCAGCGGCTCGAACACGGCGGGCTTGGCGAGGGGGGCGGGGTAGTCCTGGCTGATGAATCCGGAATCACGGGCGGTGGCGACGCCGCCATCGAGGAGCGATGTGTTGATGTGACCGAGGCGCTCCATGGCGTACATGGCAAGCGTGGCGCTGAGGATGTCGGCGCCGTCGGCGTACACGACAACTCGATTGGACGGTGATACGCCCGCGAGGGCGAAGATCTCGCTCATGCGCTCCGGGGCGCGGAACTGCGCGGGAACGCCGTTCACCGGGCCGCGGAGGGCGTGCACATCGAAGTGCGCGGCGTTCTTCACGTGGCCTTCGAAGTACTGCATGTAATTCGGACGGCAGTCGAGGTAGCGGATGGTCTTGTCGGCGGCGTTCTTCGGATCGACGAGCCAGTTGGCGTTCACGAGCCAGCCGGGGTCGAGTTCCTTGGGAACGCCGGTGAGCCGGTATTCGATCTTCTCGCCGAGAAGGTTCTCGATCTGATCCTGGCCCATGCCCATCTGGCGTCCTTGCGCCATCGCGTCGGCGAGGGGCACCGCGAGATAGCGAGTCTGGTAGGACTCCCACGCGAGAGTGGCGCGGAAGCCGACGGTGCAGTGCAGAAGGACCTGGCCGTCGTGCTTGCGAATGGCATCGGCGATGCGTGCGAGTGCATCGGGCGTGTAGTTCCATGAGGGTCCGAGCGGCACGTGCACGTAGTCGAGGCCCAGGGAGCGGACCAGCGTGGGTTCATCGAAGGGGACGACCTTGCGGTCGGCCAATTCGCGCGCTGAGCGGATGCAGATGACGGCTTTGACGCCGCGATCGGGGAGCGACTTGACGGTGGCTTCGCTGGGCTGCCCCGAGACGATGGTCGGCCCGACGCGCCAGGCCGAGCCTCCGATCACTTCGAAGTCCGAGAGTTCCTCCGGAGCGGGGGGGGCAGAGTCGCGAACGGCCGGCGGTCGCGAAGTGTCAGCCGCCGGGGTCCGGGGACTCACCTTGGCCTGCGCCGGGCTCTGCTCCTCGGCCATGACCGACGGGGTCAAGGCCGCAAGGACGCTGACGAGAGCAATCGTCGCGGCGGAAACTCGGTTAGTCCAGCGTGTCATGAAAAGGCTCCCAGCCGACCGCGGCCTGCCGAGGGGGGCGTCGCAGTCAGGATCGTTGTACTCCTGCGCGATGCGGCGGTTGCCGCGGAGTTTCGGGGCCACCCGCAGCGTCTATCGGGTGGATTCCCAGTGTGGCGCTGCGTTGGGCCATCGGGTGATCCAGATGGGCACGGCGCTGATCAGCGCGCCGGCCAGGTTCAACGTGATGTCCTTCTGAGCGTCAAAGAGGTCGCCCTGCTGACCGTTGTAGTTCTCGGCGTCCTCGGGCGAGGCAACAAGCGTGAGCAACCATTCGAGTATCTCGTAGAGATTGCCGCAGAGCGCAATGAGGCCGACGGCGAACGCCGCTGCCCAGAATCCCGGACGGATTCGGCCGAAACGCACGGCCATGTCCGCGGCCGCCGGTCCGACGAGGATTCCGAACATGAAATGGACGAAACGGTCGTAATGATTGCGGGTGGTTCCTAACGCTTCATTGATCGATCGCCCGGTGACAGCGCGCGACCACTCGTCGTAGGGCACGTTGCTGTAGAGATAGTGGGCGCCGATGACGTGCAGCACGAGGAACACGAAGAGCAGCGAGTAGGACAGGTTTGAGAGCGGGCGGCGCCAGCCGTGCCAGACGAGCAGGGCGAGCACGAGCACCGTGGGGATGTGCTCGAGCGTCATGTCGAGCATGGACCTGGGGAACAGCGAACTCGCGATCAGAATCACGAGGAACAGCGCGAGGAGCCAAGCCCGATAGGGCGCTCTGGCAAGCCGGCGCCGCATGAATCAGTTCACCAGCTTTCGGAATCGGGGCGGGTCGCGCGGGTCGGCGATGTAGATCGCGGACTTGGGCCACCGGCCGACGATGATCGCCAGGCTTCGCCCGTCCGGCGAGGTTCGGGCGAAAAAGGCGGGCACGCCGCGAAGAACGTCCTGACGCACGGAGTCACCCGGCGTCGGCGGGCCGGTTCTGGACAGAATCACGAGGCGCTCCGGCTGGTCCTTGGGCTGGCAAGTGAAGAGGATCGAGAAGAGCGTCTCGGTGCGCCGCGCAGCCGCGACAGGGACGAACGAGGGGAACGTGTTCAGCGATTCATCGTTTGTGATCCGTGTCTCATTCGAACCGTCGGCAGCGATGGTGAAGATCTGGTCCTGGCCGCCGGGAACTTCGCGGAAGAAGACGATGGTCGAGCCATCGGGCGACCACGCGGGGCATTGCTCCTTCGCGGGGTCGGTCGTCAGGCGGCGAACGCCCTGACCGTCTTCGTCCATGAAGTAGAGGTCCGTGTTGCCCTCGCCGCCCCGGTCGGAGACGAACACGATTCCATCGCCTCGGGGGGAACAGGAGGGCTGAGTGTCGCGGGCGGGATCGCGCGTCAGGCGGCGGCGGTGCTTGCTCTCCAGCAGATTGGCGGAGTAGATCTCGTAATCCGTTGAGTCGGCGCCCGCGCCGCCGGGAATAGGGGCGGAGAATACGACGCCGTCGCCGGTGCTGGTCCATGTGACCCACTGCGCGTTCTCGACGAGCGTACGGGGCTGCTTCGAGCCGTCGGCCGGCATGATCTTGATGGCCCAGCGCTTGGGGTCGTACTTGGCCGCAGGGCTGTGGCTGACATACTCAGAAAAGGCGATGTAGCTGCCGTCGAGGGACCAGGCGACGTCCTGCTGGAAGCAGTCGCGCGCGGGCGGGGGCATGTTGTGGGGGAGGGAGGTTGAGGCGGGTTCTGGCGCGGGCGGACGATTCTGGGCAAGCGCACCAGTCGCGACGAGCGCCGCTCCGACCGGCGCGAGTAGTCGTCGGAAAACGGAACGATGGAGCATGTTTCGATCCAACACGTGGCGCATCAGGTTCGCATCCGGTTACCGCTCGATCAAGAGCATCCGCGATTCAATTCACGAGCTTGTAGACGTGGCACGGAATCACGAAATCTGTGGGCGGGCGCTTATCAAGCGGGTCGAGATCGTCGGCAATGTAGATCGCCGATTGTGGCCAAGCACCCGCGATGAACGCGATGCGACGCCCGTCCGGCGACCAACGGGCCATGATTGCGTTTTTCAGGGCGGGCAACGGATGACTTCCGATCCAGCTGCGGGATGGCGGGTTGGGACTCCATTCAATCGTGATGCGGCGGTCGTCGTCATGCAACGCCAACGTGTAGGCGATGATTCCTGGCGGCCGAGGCCCGTCTGAGGATCCGAACTTGCCGGGATACGGCGCGAAGCAGGGAAACGAGCTGCACCAATAATTCGACGGAACAAATCGTGTCTCGCATGATCCGTCGGCCCCGACGACGTAGATTCCGCCCTCGGGTTCTCGGCAAAAGACGATCAGTGAGCCGTCCGGCGACCACTGGGGACACAGATCACGGTCCGGATTGGTGGTCAGGCGCCGCACGCCGCCGCCATCCGCCTTCATCACATAAATGTCCTCGTTCTTGTCATCGGCCCGGTTCGAAGAAAACGCAATCAGTTCTCCATCGGGCGACCATGCGGGCTGCGTGTTTCGAGCGGAATGACTCGTTAAGCGCCTGAGGTCCGAACCATTGAATCTGATCGTGTAAATGTCTTCGTTGCGCGCACCCGGTTCGCTCTCACGGGCCGAGGCAAAGGCGAGATAGTCGGACTCGGGCGACCACGAAACCCATCGTGCGTCATTGCATAACACCATCGTCGGCGGCTGCTGGCCCCGGTAGTTGATTGGAGTGGCCAGCGTCATGCTGATCGCCCAACGAGTTTCGTCGCCATCGTGGCCTGAGTCGCCCGTGTACTCCGAGAAAGCGATGAAGAAACCGTTGGGGGACCACGCGAGATCCTGAATAAATCGGGGCGCCGCGGACGGCGGCAGCTCATCACCGCCGCTGTGCCACACAAAGGGTCCGGACTTTTCCGGCACAGGTTCATCGGCGCCGATCATCGGCGGCTGCGCGAGAGCAGCGCCAGACTCAACGAGAGCGCAAATCACCGCGAAAACCTGTGCGTGCGGTTGGGTGCGGTGTGCGTGCATCGCTGTGAATGGTAGGGCGGAATCACGCCACGGTGGCGCACTCGATCGCGTCACGTACACGTTCGCCTCGTGATGGGCGGTCGTCGCGGCCACGAGAGCGTGCCACCGTCTACCCCATGTGACGGATGACAGCGTCCGCGAACTCGGAGCACTTGACCTTTTTCACCTGCGTGTCGCCCTCGGCCTTCATGAGGCGCTCGAAGTCGTAGGTGACGGTCTTGGCGGAGATCGCGCCGTCCATTCCCTTGATGATGAGGTCCGCCGCCTCGGTCCAGTTCATGTAACGCAGCATCATCTCGCCGGACAGGATGACCGAGCCGGGGTTGACCTGGTCGAGGTTGGCGTACTTGGGTGCGGTGCCGTGCGTGGCTTCGAAGATGGCGTGGCCGGTGACGTAGTTGATGTTGGCGCCGGGGGCGATGCCGATGCCGCCGACCTGCGCGGCCAACGCGTCGGAAAGGTAGTCGCCGTTGAGGTTGAGCGTGGCGATGACGTCGAAGTCGCGCGGGCGCGTCAGGACCTGCTGGAGCGTGATGTCGGCGATGGAGTCCCTGACGAGGAGTTTGGACTTCCACTTGCCGTCGCCGTGCGACGGCGAGAGTTTCAGAGCCGTTTCGACCTCGGCGACGATCTTCTTCTTCTGATCGGGCGTCATCATGTCGTAGCCGGGGTCGATCATCTTCGCGTTGGCCTCGGCGGAGAGAGACGGATTCGATTCCTTGTTGCCGAGGATCCACGACTCGCGCTCGGTCACGACGTGATCGCGGTAGAACTGCGTGGCCACCTGGTAGCCCCAGTCCTTGAAGGCGCCCTCGGTGAACTTCATGATGTTGCCCTTGTGCACGAGCGAGACGGAGCGGCGCTTGTGCTTGAGGGCGTAGCCGATGGCGCTGTGCACGAGGCGCTCGGTGCCTAGATACGAAACCGGCTTGATGCCGATGCCGACGTGTACGGGCGTGGGGCGCTTGGGCGCGCCGATGCCTTCGAGCGTTTTCTGCCAGTCGGCGCAGCGGTCGGGCGTCCCGAAGCGGACCTTCGTGAATTCCTTGGGGAAGTTCTGCGCGAGGAAGTCGAGGACTCTCTGGCTCTCCGGCGAGCCCGCGGCGTACTCGATGCCGGCGTAGATGTCCTCGGTATTCTCGCGAAAGATCACCATGTCGCAGTCCTGCGGGCGCTTAACCGGTGACGGCACGCCCTTGAACCAGCGGACAGGGCGCAGGCACACGTAAAGATCAAGCAATTGGCGCAGCGCGACGTTGAGCGAGCGGATGCCGCCGCCGACGGGCGTCGTGAGCGGGCCCTTGATGCCGACAAGGTGCTTCTTGAAGGCTGCGAGGGTCTCTTCGGGCAGCCAGTTGCCGGTCTTGTTGAAGGCTTTTTCGCCGGCGAGGACTTCCTGCCAGTGGATCTTGCGCTTGCCGCCGTAGGCCTTGGCCACCGCGGCATCGAAGACGCGCACGCTGGCGCGCCAGATGTCGGGGCCGGTGCCGTCGCCTTCGATGAAGGGGAGAATCGGATCATCGGGGACGTTGAGGCGCTCGGGAGATTTCGTGATTGAGGTAGGCATGGCGGGCAGATTAGCACGGTCGCGCATCGCCGGAGCGCCGACCCGCGCCGCTATCCTCTCACCATGATGGCGCCGGATCAGATCGGTCAGTTCTCGGTCGAGGGCGAGATCGGTCGTGGCGGAATGGGCGTGGTTTTCCGTGGGCGCGATTCGCGCCTGGGGCGCGCCGTGGCGATCAAGGCGTTGACGGCGGATGTCGCGGCGGATCCGGAGCGGCTGGCGCGCTTTGAGCGCGAGGCCCGCTTGCTGGCGTCGCTTCATCACCCGAATGTCGCGACAGTGTTCGGGCTTGAGGACCACAACGGGTCGCGATATCTCGTGATGGAGTTCGTCGATGGGCGGACGCTTTCCGACATGCTTGGCGAAGGGCCCCTGCCCGTGGACGAAGCGCTGGCGATCTGCGCGCAGGTCGCGGCGGGAGTGGAAGCGGCCCACGAAGCGGGGGTGATCCACCGTGACCTCAAGCCCGGCAACGTGATCGTGTCTCCAGACGGCAAGGCCAAGGTCTTGGACTTCGGGCTGGCGAAGGAGACCGCGCCGGCGCGCGGCTCGTCATCGGCGGTCCTCACGCAATCGCCGACGCAGACGTTTTCCCTCACCGGACCCGCGACCGCCGCCGGACGCGTGCTGGGCACACCGGGATACCTGAGTCCCGAGCAAGCACGCGGGAAGACCCTCGACAAGCGCACGGACATCTGGAGTTTCGGGTGCGTGCTCTACGAATGCCTGACGGGCAGGCGCGCCTTCGGCGGCGAAACGATCAGCGATTCGATCGCCGCGACATTGGAGCGAGAGCCGGACTGGAGCGCCCTGCCGGCGCGCACGCCGCTGGGCGTGAGGGCGTTGCTGGAGCGGTGCCTGGCGAAGGACGCCGGGCGGCGGCTGCGCGATGTCGGCGATGCCCGGCTGGAACTGCAGCGTGCGATCGACACCCGCGCGTGGACGACGGGGAGCATGGCAGCGGTGACTGGGCGAAGCGCCGGCGGGCGCTGGCGCGGTGCGGCGGTCGCAGCGATGATGCTGCTCGTGGGGGCGGCGCTCGGCGCGGCGATCTGGGCGCGGATGGGCGCCTCGTCCCGCGGACACAACGTGGGCACCGTTCGCCTTTCGCTGCTCCCATCGGGTTCGCTGGAGATTGACCCGGATCCCGTCTTCACGGCGATCTCGCCCGATGGAACGCAGGTCGTATTCCGAGCCACCGAGGCGGAGGGCACGGCGCGCTTGTGGCTCCGCCCTCTTGCGTCCAACGCAGCCCATCCGATCCAGGGAACCGAGGAGGGCGATTGCCCGTTCTGGTCGCCCGATGGGCGGTTCATTGGGTTCTTTGCCGGCGGAAAGCTGAAGAAAATCGCGGCCACGGGGGGTGTGCCTCAGGTCTTGTGCGACGCGCCGGACCCACGCGGTGGATCGTGGAACGAGGGAGACATGATCGCCTTTGCGCCGACGTCCAACGGGCCGCTGCTCCGCATCGCGGCGACCGGCGGCACCCCGTCGCCGCTGACGTCGCTGGACTCGAGCAAGGGGGAGACGGGTCATCGGTTCCCGTGCTTTCTGCCGGGCGGCAAACATTTTCTCTTCGTGGCGCTGCCGCCGCACGATCGCGACTATGGCGTTTTCGTTGCGAGTCTGGACGGCGGGGCGCCCGTGGAACTGATGAAGGCTTGGGGGTCGGCGGTCTATGCGGCGCCGGGGTACCTTGTATTCCCGCGCGGCAGCGCGGTCATGGCCCAGCGCTTCGACGCGGCGCGCCTCACGCTGGTCGGAAACCCGGTGGTGCTCCCCGAACTGGAGAACGTGGTGTCCAGCAGGTCCGGGGCGCGGGCCGTCTCGGTTTCGGCCAACGGCGTGCTGGTCTGGTCTCCCGGCCTCAACCTTCCCAAGAGGCTCGTATGGCTCGATCGCGAGGGGCGCCAGACGGGCCAGGTCCCGTTGCCCGATGCCGCGTACTCATCGGCGGCGGTTGCGCCCGACGGCGCGAGCGTGGGCATTATGCGATCGTCCGTGGAATCCGATGATGTGCTGCGCGTAGACCTGGCAAGGGGTGTGACGACCCGGCTGACGGCCGACAAGAACGCCAATGCGAGCACCATCTGGTCGCCGGATGGTCTCTGGATCACTTTCAGTTCCGAGCGGGGCACGACGCGCGACATCTACCGGGTGTCGGCCGACGGAGATGGGAGAGAAGAACTGGTCGTGAAGGCCCCTGGCAGGTTCGTGAACCCGCTCGAATGGTCGCGCGACGGCAGGAACCTGCTCTTTCGAACGTTGGATCCGGCCACTCTCGACGATGTTTGGGCCGTCTCCGCCTCACCGGATGCCAAGCCCCTTGCACTCCTGCAGAGCCCGGCGTTCGAAGGGAGCGCCTGCTTCTCGCCTGATGGGCGATGGATTGCCTATGTCTCGGATGCTTCCGGACGGATGGAGGTCTATGCGCAGCCTTTCCCCGGTCCCGGGCCGCGGGTCCAGGTGTCCACACAGGGGGTCACTCAGGCGATCAGGACATTCCTGTACACCGCGGTCTGGTGGTGTCAACCCGACGAGATTCTGTATATCGCCGATGGGAACAACATGATGTCAGTGCCGGTGGACACGACTGCGGGAGGGATCAAGGTTGGGGTGGCGCGGACGCTCTTTGCACTGCCTCAGGGCATGTTTGAGGTCACGGTGGCGCCGGACACCAAGCAGTTCCTCGTGACGCTGAGCGTTTCCGGGCGAGTGCCGTCGGCGATTTCCGTCGTCATGAACTGGGACGCTGGGCTTCGAAAGCCATGAGTCAGACCTCCGTAGCCAAGTCGCCCTTACGGATTGGCGCCTACGACGTCGAGGGCGAGATCGGGCGCGGCGGCATGGGCGTGGTGTTCCGAGGGCGCGATTCACGCCTTGGGCGCGCGGTGGCGATCAAGGCGCTGACGGCGGAAGTCGCGGCGGATCCGGAGCGCCTGGCGCGATTCGAACGCGAGGCGCGGTTGCTGGCCTCGCTCAATCATCCGAATGTGGCGACCGTGTTCGGGCTCGAGGATGTCGATGGGACGCGCTACCTCGTGATGGAGTTCGTCGAGGGGCAGACGCTGCAGCAGATGCTCGCGAACGGGCCGCTGCCGGTGGAAGAGGCGCTGCCCATCGCCGCCCAGGTCGCGGCGGCGCTCGAGGCCGCCCACGAGGCGGGCGTGATCCACCGCGACCTCAAGCCCGGCAACATCATGGTTGGATCCAACGGGCGAGTGAAGGTGCTCGATTTCGGTTTAGCCAAGGAAAGCGGGCCGGCGCGAGGCTCATCTTCGGCGCTGCTCTCGCAGTCGCCGACAGTTTCCTTCGCCAGCGGTGGGCCGGCGACGGCCGCGGGGCGCATCCTCGGCACGCCCGGCTACCTGAGCCCGGAGCAGGCGCGCGGCAAGCACCTCGATAAGCGCACCGACATCTGGAGTTTCGGCTGCGTGCTTTATGAGTGCCTCGTCGGCCGTCCGAGTTTCGGCGGCGAGACGATCACGGATGCGATCGCGGCCACGCTGGAGCGCGAGCCGAGATGGGAGGCGCTGCCGGGCAAGACGCCGGTGGCCGTGCGCGACCTGATCGGGTCGTGCCTGGAGAAAGATCCGTCGCGCCGGTTGCGCGATGCGGGCGATGCGCGCATCGAACTGGAGCGCGCGATCGCGCAGCGCTCGTGGAGCACATCGAATCTTGAAGCGGTGCGCGGCGGGCCCGCTCCCGCGCGACGCAAGTCTTGGGCGGCGTTGGGGCTGGGACTCCTGGCCGGCGCGGCAGCGGGGTACGCGGCGGCGATCTTGTTCGTGACGCCGCGCGAGGCAGTTCCGCGCGAGGCGACGCGGCTGGCGATGCCGCTGCCGGCGGGTGTGCGCTCTCTCGCCCATTGGATCAGCGACGATGGGCGCACGATCCTGTTCATGGGGAACGACCGGCAGGCGCGCCAAGAGGCTGATCTCCGGTTGCCGCGTTTATACATCCGGCCGCTCGATGAGCCGGAGGCACGGGTGCTTCCGGGAACGGAGGATGCTCGCGGTGTTGCGGTTTCGCCGGACGGTCGCTGGGTCGCGTGCATCGTGCCGCAGGGCGTGGGATCTTCGAGGTTTCAGATCAAGAAGATCGCGGCCGACGGGATGACCCCGCCCGTGCTGCTGTGTGACGTGCCGCGAGGGGTTTCACCTCAGGGCGTCATCTGGATCGACGCGGGCCGGTTGGCCGTCGGGCTCGCCGCCGAGGGCGCACCGGTTCTCTGGTACGTCTCCAACGACGGCCAGGACACCGGCAAGCGAGTGAAGATCAAGGTTCCGCCGGACACGTTTCCGATGAGCGCGTTCAACGTGCTTCCCGGCGGTGAGTGGGGACTGGCTGCATTCGGCCAGTACAAGGGAGAGGCATGGTCCATTTCGACATTCCTCGTGGATCTGGAATCGGGTGAAACGCGCCTGTTGATCGAGCGCGGCGGGTCGCCGCACTGGTCTCCCAGCGGTCACATCGTGTTCACGCAGGGCGACGGGTTGTATGCGGTGCGCTTTGACGCACAGGCGCTGAAGACGGTCGGCGGGCCGCAGAGCATCGGTGCGGGCGTGCGAACCGAGAACTCGTGGATCGATGGCTACTTCTCCCTGTCTCGGGGCGGGACCCTCGTGCACTCGCCCGGATCGGTGACGGGCGCTTCGCGCAGCGTTGTCGTCGTTGATCACGACGGGAAGATCTCACCGTTCGTCGAAGAGCGCGGCCCGTTTGAAGACTTGTTTGCCGTATCGCCCGACGGCACGCGGGTCGCCGTCACGGTCGGGAACAAGTCCGGCTTGTACGAGACCTGGGTGTCCGACCCGGGGAGACCACGTCTGCGACGGTTGATTGCTTCGACGCGTGCGGACTGCGGCTGGCCGGCATGGTCGGCCGATGGGAGAGCGCTGTACTGCTCGATCATTGGTCCGAACCTGGAGTCGAGTGGGGTGCACGTCTCCGACGTGGACGGCTCGACCCCGATGCGGCGTGTGCTGGAACGTCAGTCCACTGACATCTATCCCGCGGTCGCGGATGCGCGGCCCGGCGGCGGATCGATCCTGGTCCTGCAGCGGACTTGGCGGCAAACCGACTTGCTTTGGGTGCCGATCGGCGCCGACGGAAGCGCGGGTGAACCACGGGTCATCGTGGAGGGTTCCCCGCACGTGGACTGGGCTCGATACTCGCCAGACGGGTCACTGCTCGCGTTCGCTGTCAGCGAGCGCGCGGGAGCCGATGTGTTCGTCGCCGCTATCGCAGAAGACGGTTCTCTTGGAGCCCGCGTGTCCGCGTCGGGCGAGCAAGCCTCGATTGTCGGATGGATTGCGGGCGCGGAGCCTGCCTCGCAGGCTCTCTTGTTGCTTCGTCCCAACAAACGAATCTACCGCGTGCTGGTGACCAAGGGGAGCCGCTTGATGGTGAGCGAGCCGGTGCTGGCCACGGATCTTTCCGGCCCCGGGCCTGAGCTCGGAAGAGTCCGCTGCCTCCCGGACGGGCGTCTGATCGGCGTGCAGCAGCCGAAGGAAGACGAAGCTCCGGACCGGCTGACCGTGGTGCTGAACTTTGATCAGGTGTTAAGAGAAAAGCTGCCGGCCGAGGAGTGAGTCATAGCGCGGCGGCCGGACAACGCGGGCGGTTACGAGGACTTCAGGAGCGGCATCAGCGCCGCGGCGAACGACAGCGCCATGAAGAAGCCGCACATGTCGGTGATCGTCGTCAGAATCGGGCCGGAAGCGACGGCAGGGTCGGCGTGGAGACGCTTGAGCAGCAGGGGGATCGTGCCGCCGGCCGAAACGGCGACCATGACGTTGATGCACAGCGCGCCGCCAACGACGAGGCCGAGGTACGGATTGCCCTTCCAGAACCACGCCAGGCACCCGACGAGCGCGCCCAGCACAATCCCGTTGATCGCGCCCACGGCGATCTCGCGCACCCAGACGCGGTAGGCGTCGCGCGGCTGGATGAGGCCCATCGCCAGTTCGCGCATGCTCACCGCCACCGCCTGATTGCCCGAGGCGCCGCTCATGTCCGAGAGCATGGGCAGGAAGACGGCCAGCGCGATGACGGCGGCGAGCGTTTCCTGGAAGGCCGCGATGATGCTGGCGGCGATGAGGTTGAGCACGATGTTGATGCTCAGCCAGGCGAGCCGCCGGCGCGAGCGCACCGGCACGGGCATGCTGCGCAGTTCCTCGCCGCCGACGATGCCGCGCGATCGCAGGAAGTCGCCCTCGGCGGCTTCGGCCATGGCTTCTTCGACATCGACGCGGCGCACGACGCCGACGATCGCTTGCGAATCATCGACGACCGGCACGCCGAAGTAGGGGTATCGATCAAAGAGCGCGCGGAGCTCATCGCGAGTCGCCATCGCGGGCGCGGTGACCGGGTCTTTGAGCATGAGCTCGCGCAGCGGGCGCGACTCGAGGTCGAGGAGCAATTCGCGGAACCGCAGCACGCCGACGAGACGATGGTCTGGGGACGTGACGTAGATGTACTGCACGTCATAGGTTGCGTACTGCTCGGCCTTGCGCCGGAGCTCCTGAACGACATCGCCCACCGTGCTCGATTCCGGGAACGTCAGGAATTCCGTGATCATCAGACCGCCGGCGACATCGTCCGGATACTTGCCCAGCGCGCGGGCCTCGGCGGCTTCTTCCGGCTCCATGGCCGAGATGACTGCCTGGGCCTGCTTCTTTCCGAGGTCGCCCAGCAGGTCGGCCTTCTCGGCGCTGGGGAGTTCGGCGAGGAGGCGCGCCACGAGAGCCGCGTCGAGGAGGCGAAGCATCTCGACCGCCTGCGCCTCGGGCAGCTGGTCGATCAGGCGCGCCGCCGTGCCGATGGGCAGCGATTCGACGAGTCGGCGCCGCTCCTCTTCCTCGAGCAGTTCGATCGACCGGGGAACTTCGCCGACGGGCACGCTCTCGAGGTAAGAGTCGAGCGCCTTGCCTTCGGCGCTCGCGATGAGAGCGCGCAGCCTCTCGGTGTGGTCCACTTCGAGTTCTTCGGGCATGGCCGGCCTCCGGTGCGTTCGCGGCTGTGCGGTGAGTCCGCGATGACTTTACTCAGAGAGCCGTGCGAGCATGTTCTCGTGAGGAGGTTCCTCGCACAACGGGCAAGGCGAAGGGATCGGGACGATGGCGCAACTAGTCCCGGTGAGTTTCGCGCAGCCGCGGCGAGAGGCGCAGGAGCAAGTGGATGCGCTCGAACTCATCGAGCCACTCCTGGAGCATGGCGGCGTGCTCCTCGGGCGGGAGCGGCGCGCCGGGGAGCGGACAAGATGCGCCCAGTTGGCGCGCGGCGATGGCGCGGTAGCGCGAGAGCGTGCGGTCGCCGAAAAGACCGGCGAATTCGAAGTCCTCGGCCATGAAGATGACCGTGGGGACGCGGTGGCCGGCGCAGATCATCACTCGGTCGGCCAGGTCGCGGTGTGCGTCGCGGTCGAGGAAACGTAGATCTATCAGTCGGGCCTGAGGGCTTGGGGCCTGAGGACTTGGCGGCGCGGATCCGGCGATGCGAGCAAGAAGGGGGCATTGGTGGACACAGTCGCCGCACCACGTGCCCGAAAGCACCAGGACGGGCATGGTTCGAGTGAACGAACGAACGAGCGCCGACTGCGCCTCGGTGAGCCGCGTGGAGGTGTAGACGCGGTCCCAGTTGGGGCGCTCGCCCGGCTTGGCCGTGGCGACGTAGCGGTCGTAGGGGAGCGCGACGGCGTGCTTGGCGCGGAGGAATTCGGCAGCGAGCATGGCGCCAGAGTAGCGACGAAGTAACTGAGCGACGAAGCGACGAAGTGCACCGAGACTCAAGTGCCTAGCGATCGAAGAGCCCTGTGCGGAAGACCCGGTACGGCGTGGAGGGCATGTTGCCCGGGCCCATGAACCAGTCGGTCAGATGGATCTGGGCGCAGGTGAGATACAGCCATCCGCGGGCGCCTCCGCCGGGGGCGGGGCCGATGGCGAAGGAATCGGGCCAGGAGAGCAGCGGCGACTGGACCAGCGTGTGCATCTGACCGTCGGGCGTCCGCACCTTGACGGCGTCGTTCTCGAAGTCGCTGAAATAGATGTTGCCACGGGAGTCGATCTCCATGCCGTCGGTGGCGCAGGTGGGGCCGAGATGTTCGACCTTCGAGGCGAGCGAATCGGGGGTGAGCGCCGGGTCGGCGAGGGCCGCACCCGGCACACGGTAGAGAGTGCGGGAGGTCAGAGCCTGGTAATAGACCCAGCCGTTCTTCTGATCGAGCGCGATGCCATCGGCATGGACCTGGGGCACGCGTCCGGCCATCGGGCCCGAGGCCATGCGCAGTTCACGCCCGGCATTCATCAAGATGACGGAGGGATCAGCCTTTGTGGATGGGTTGTCGCTCAGCACGCGTCGGGCGGCGCCGGACTTCAGATCGAGCACTACGAGTGCGCCGAGCCCCGAATCGGTGATGAACGCCAGGTTTCTCGCGACGTCCAAGCGCAGGTCGTTGAGGTACGATCGCGCCGGCGCTGCGACATCGGTAAAGGCATAGGCCCGCCGCATCGCGCCAGATTTCAGATCGAATTGCACGAGCTTGGCCGCGCCCGGCAGCACGCCGCCCATGCGCGGTGAGCCGGGGTCGAGCACCCAGACCCGGTCGCTGGCATCGACAAGTACCGATTGAACACAGACGAAGCAGTCGGGCCGGACGGGATCGCCCTCGCGCCACGAGTTCCACGGCGCATCGGGCCATGGGACGAATGATCCGTCCGGCAGCACTTCGGCGACGGAAACGCGGTGGTTGTCGTGCCAGCGCGGGAACGAGACAAAGACACGGCCCGACTTGGAGACCGCCACGCCGGTGACCTGGTCCTGCTCGAATCGCGCGACCTCGAAGACATCGCGCTCGCGCGCGGCCGATGAGCAACCGGCCAAAAGTGCGAGCACCGCCAGGCACGCAGGAATCAGTGGCCTTAACACGATCATTGCGCGCATTTTACTCGTCGAACGGACTATTGACCTGCCGGGAAAACCCCGAGGAGTTGTGCGTAATGCACTGGTGCGCTTATTCAAGGGGTGATGCGCGCGGTAGGCTGGCGCGCGATCGCGACAGCCTCGGTGCGCCTGGATCGGTCCTGGGCGGGTTGAGCGTCGCCTCGCGATCTGTGAGAACGGGAAGGAGCGGGCGATGAAAGGCGTGAGCGGACTGGTTCTTTCGAGCGCCGCGGTGGCGGTTCTCTCGGTGGGCGTGTGGCGCGCCGCAGGGCAGCAAACGACTGGGACTCCTGGCGCGCCGAACGCCACCAGCACGATCGACGGGCAGCAATTGCCAGCGCCCGATCCGAAGTTCGGCGGCGTGATCAAGGGCGGCGCCCTGGATTCGAAGGCCTGGTGGGCGCCGCGCATCGTGCCGCCCAAGGGAGCGCCCAACATCCTGCTCATCATGACCGACGATTCGGGTTTCGGCGTGCCGAGCACGTTCGGGGGCGTCGTTCCGACTCCCACGATGGAGCGCGTCGCGCGGAGCGGGCTGCGCTACAACTGCATTCACTCGACGGCGCTGTGCTCACCGACCCGGGCCGCGCTGATCACGGGGCGCAACCATCACTCCGCCGGGTTCGGCGTGATCTCGGAGCAGGCCACCGGATTCCCCGGTTACAACAGCATCATCCCCAAGGACAAGACGACGATCGGGCGCATCCTGAAGCAAAACGGGTACGCCACGGCGTGGTTCGGCAAGAACCACAACACGCCCACATACACGGCGAGCCAGGTGGGGCCGTTCGATCAGTGGCCGATCGGCATGGGGTTCGAGTACTTCTACGGCTTTGTCGGCGGCGACGCGAACCAGTGGCAGCCGAACCTGTTTCGAAACACCACGCAGATCTACCCCTTCGAGGGCAAGCCGGGATGGAACCTCGTTACGGGGATGGCCGACGACGCGATCGACTGGCTGAGCCGCGTCGATCAGATCGATCCGAGCAAGCCGTTCTTCTGCTACTACGTTCCGGGGGCCACGCACGCACCGCACCACCCCACGAAGGAGTGGGTGGACAAGATCCGAGCGATGCATCTCTTCGATGACGGCTGGAACAAGGTGCGCGACCGCATCTTTGAAAACCAGAAGCGGCTGGGCGTGATCCCCAAGAACACGCAGATGGAGCCCTGGCCGTCTCACATCATCAAGAACTGGGACGATTGCACGCCCGACGAGAAGAAACTCTTTATCCGGCAGGCGGAGATCTTCGCGGCGTATTCGGCGTACACCGATCACGAGATCGGTCGCGTGATCCAGGCCATCGAGGACATGGGAAAACTCGACAACACGCTCATCATCTTTATCAACGGCGACAACGGGACGAGCGCCGAGGGCGGGCCGCTGGGCACCCCCAACGAGGTCGCTTTCTTTAACGGCGTGAACATGATGCCCGTCGAGCAGCAGATGAAGTGGTACGACGTGTGGGGGACGGAGCAGACCTACAACCACATGTCGGCGGGCTGGTCGTGGGTCTTTGATACGCCGTTCTCGTGGTTCAAGCAGAACGCGTCCAAACTCGGCGGCGTCCGGCAGTGCATGGCCATCTCATGGCCGGCCCGGATCAAGGACAAGGGCGGCCTGCGCGAGCAGTTCTGCCACGTCAACGACATCGTGCCCACGCTGCTGGAGGTGTGCTCCATCCGCGCCCCGGAATACGTGGACGGCATCAAGCAGGCGCCGATCGAGGGCACGAGCCTGGCCTACACGTTCGACGCGAAGAACGCCAAGGAGCCGTCGCGCAAGAAGACCCAGTACTTTGAGATGTTCGGGCAGTGGGCCCTGTATCACGAAGGCTGGCTGCTAAGCACGAAGGTGAACCGCGCGCCGTGGGAGGCCTTCGGCCCCGCGAACCCCGACCCGCTCAACAACCAGGTGCTCGAGCTCTATGACCTGAACACCGACTTCAGCCAATCGCAGAACATCGCCGACAAGCATCCCGACAGGGTGAAGCAACTCAAGTCGATGTTTGTGGAGGAGGCGCGGAAGTACCAGGTGTTTCCGATGGACGCCTCTGTCGCCGCGCGCATCGTCGCGCCGCGCCCGAATATCACAGCGGGACGGACGGAGTTCGTCTACACGCGGCCCATGGTCGGATTGCCGCAGGGCGATTCGCCGGTTTTGCTCAACTGCTCGTACACGATCACGGCGGAGATCGAGGTGCCGGCCGGCGGAGCGGAGGGCATGATCCTGACCTCCGGAGGACGGTTCGCGGGTTACGGGTTCTATCTGCTCAAGGGCAAACCCGTCTTCCTGTGGAACATGATCGATCTGAATCGCATCAAGTGGGAGGGTCCGGAGGCGCTCTCGCCCGGGAAGCACACGGTGGAATTCGACTTCAAGTACAACGGGCTCGGCGCCGGCACGCTCGCCTTCAACGACTACAGCGGCCTTGGTCAATCCGGCACGGGCACGCTCAAGGTGGACGGAAGCGCCGTCGCGAGCGAGACCATGCCGCACACCCTGCCGTTCATCCTGCAGTGGGACGAGAGTTTCGACATTGGCTCCGACACCTTGACCGGCGTGAACGACGGAGACTACAAGCCCCCGTTTGTGTTCACCGGGACGCTGCACAAGCTGACGATCAAGGTGGATCGACCGCAGTTGTCGCCGGAGGACGTGAAGAGACTCCAAGAGGGCATGAAGAAGACGGAGGCCGGGCGGGAATAAGCCCTCATTCGCATCAACGTCTCATCCCATCACCATCGTTCGTCGTCGGATTGAGGGGCGAAGGGCCACGGCTCTGACGGCCGGCCGTTGATGGTCGTGCCGCCCTGCATGCCGGGCCCGGCGCGCTCGAGGAAGTGATAGGGGAAGTTCAGAGTCGGCTTGGTGGCCTCATCGAGGCGGTCGGTCTGAGCCGGCGCCAGTTGGACATCGAGGGCCGCGAGGTTGTCCTTGAGTTGATCGATGGTGCGGGCGCCGATGATGGTCGAGACCACGCCGGGGCGCTGTTGAAGCCACGCGAGCGCCGCCTGCGCGGGTGTGCAGCGCGCCTCGCCGGCGACGGCCTTGAGAACATCGATGATCGCGAGCGTGCGCTCATTGAAACGGCCTTTGACCCAGGCGCCGCGCCCGGGCTCGACCTTGTCCACGTTGGTGCGGTCGTACTTTCCGGAGAGCGCGCCGCCGGCCAGCGGCGACCAGGGTGTGACGCCCATGCCCAGCTCAAGGGCCATGGGGATCAGTTCGCCCTCGACCGTGCGTTCCAGCAGCGAATACTCGATCTGGATCGCGATGAGCGGCGACCAGCCGCGGAAGTGTGCCTCGGTCTGAGCCTGCGCGCATTTCCAGGCGGGCACATCGGAGAAGCCGATGTAGCGGACCTTGCCCGCGCGAACGAGGTCGTCGAGGGCGCGCATCGTCTCATCGATGGGTGTGAAGTGGTCCCAGAGGTGGAGCCAGTAGAGATCGATGTAGTCGGTTTTGAGGCGGCGCAGCGACTCCTCGCACGAGGCGAGCATGTTCTTGCGAGAGCCACCGCCGGCGTTGGGGTCGCCGAGGTAGAGGTTGCCGAAGAACTTGGTGGCGATCACGACGCGGTCGCGTGCGAAGGAGCGGCCGCGCTTGGCGCGCTGCGTGAGCCAGTCGCCGAGGATGGCCTCGGAGTGGCCCTTGGTGTACATGTTGGCGGTGTCTATGAAGTTGCCGCCGCGCTCGCAGAAGTGGTCGAGGATCTGGAAGGACTCCTCGGGTGTGGAGCCCCAGCCCCATTCCTTGCCGAACGTCATGGCGCCGAGGCACATGGGCGAGACGCGGAGGCCGGAGCGGCCGAGGGTGAGGTAGCGGTTGAGTGGCATGGTGATTCGGTGACGCGGTGAATCTGTGAGGCGGAGAGAGGGTGAAATCTAACGCGCGACTAGGGGCGAGCGCCCGGGCCGTTCCGCTCGATGCGATCGCGCAGCGCGCGAAGGGCGTCAAACGCCTGCACGGGCGTGAGATGATCGAGGTCGAGGCGCTTGAGTTCGGCGATGGCGGGGTGGTCCGGAGACTCGAACAGCCGCAGCTGCGTTCGTTCGCGGGCCGCGGGCTCGCGCGGCGTGGCGGCGGCCCCCGCGCCGTGCGAAACGCTCAGCGTCTCGAGCACCTCGTCGGCGCGACGAACCACCTCCGGGGGCAGGCCGGCGAGGCGCGCCACGTGAATGCCGTAGGAGCGCGACGATCGCCCCGGTTGGATGCGGTGCACGAAGATGATCTCGTCGCCCCATTCGCGCACGGCGACATGCAGATTGACGACTCGCCCGGGCAAGCGGTCGGCGATGTCGGTCAACTCGTGGTAGTGGGTCGCGAAAAGCGTGCGCGGCGTCGGGGCCTCTTGCCCGATTCGACCTGCCGTGCCGCTCGTGGCGCCCGCTAGGCGCTCGGCGATGGCCCAGGCGAGGGCCAGACCGTCGAGAGTCGATGTACCCCGCCCGATTTCGTCGAGCACGATGAGCGAGCGCGGTGTCGCGTGGTGGAGGATGCTGGCGGTCTCGACCATCTCGACCATGAACGTGGACTGCCCGGCGTGCAGGGCATCATCGGCGCCGATGCGCGTGAAGATGCGATCGGTAATGCCGATGGTCGCCGCATCGGCGGGGACGAATGAGCCGGCGTGGGCCAGCAACACGATGAGCGCGACTTGTCGGATGAAGGTGGACTTGCCGGCCATGTTGGGACCGGTGATGAGGGCGAGGGAAGTGTCTTGGGTCTTGGGTCTTGGGTCCTGCGATGGAGGGCCAAGGCCCAAGGTGACATCGTTGGGAACGAAGTTGGCGCCGAGCACCTCCTCGAGCACGGGGTGGCGGCCCTGCGTGACGGCGAGAACGGGTTCAGCCACCATTGCCGGCCGATTCCACGCCTTGGCTCGTGCGCGAGCGGCGAAGCAAAGGAACACATCGAGTTCCGCGATCGTCTGCGCAAACTGAGCGATCGCGCGCGCCTGAGCCGAAGCGCGCGAGCAAAGCCGGGCAAAAAGGTCCTGTTCGCGCGCCAGCGCGCGATCGGCGGCCGAGAGCACCTTGTCCTCGTATTCCTTGAGTTCCGGCGTGATGAAGCGCTCGGCGTTGCGCAGGGTCTGGCGGCGCGTGAACTCGGCCGGCGCCCGGCGCGCCTGGGCCGCGGGCAGCTCGATGAAGTAACCGAAGATCTTGTTGTAGCCGACACGCAGGCTCGGCAGGTCGTGCAGGGCGATCAGCCGGGCCTGATACTCGGCGAGCCACTTACCGCTGGATTCCTGGAGTGCACGGGCCTCATCCAGTTCGGCGTCGATTCCCGGGCGGATGAGGCCGCCGTCGCGCAGGTGGGCGGGCGGTTCATCGACGCAGGCGCGCGAGATGTCCGCCGCAAGTTCAGCGAGCGCGGGTCGCACCGCTTCGAGAAGGGCGCCGTAGCGAGCAAACGCGGGCGCGCCGGAGATCGCATCGGCGATCGGCGCCAGGCGCGCCAGAGCGCGGGCCAGGGCGACCAAGTCGCGCGGCGAAGCGCGGCCGAGGCTGACGCGCGCCGACAGGCGGGGGACATCCTGCACGCCTCGGAATGATCCCTCGAGCGCGGCGGCCGTGCGGCCGTCTTCGACCAGGACGCTTACGCACGCGTGGCGCTGCTCGATGACCTCGCGTTGCGCGGAAGGACGGCAGAGCCAGTCGCGCAGCAGGCGCTTGCCCATGGGCGTGCGGCAGGCGCCTTGGCCAGTGAGAAAGAGGCCGAGCAGCGATCCGTCACCGAGCGGGGCGCGATGGTCCGGCGCGATCACACCGGAGGCGTTGCGGATCGTTCGCTCGACCTCGAGGGCGCGCAGGCTCACAGCGTCGATCGTGAGGAAGCCGTCGGGGTTCTCGCGGCGCGGCGGCTGGATGTGCGCGAGCGACTTCCAGCGAGGGACGAGCGCGGCGGCCGTTCCGGAGCGGTGACCCTCGGCGACCCCTCGACCGGCCAGCACGGGATCGTCCATCGACTGCGTCGCACGCAGGTAGCGGATGATCGCGCCCGCCGCGGGGATGGTCGGGTCATCGTCGCGCAGACCGAAGCCCGAGAGCGACGCGACGCCGAAGTGCTTGAGCAGGGCTTCGCGCGCTTCTTCGGCGCGGAAGTGCCACGCGGGCTGTGGTGAGCCGGGGATCGAGAGCGCCCTGAGAACCCGATCGATGCGCGGCGGCGGAGCGCCGCCCGTGCGCTCGGAGGCGGGGCGGCCCGCGGGAGCCTCGGCAAAGAGGAGTTCGCTGGCCTTGCGCCGAGCGAGTTCGTCGATCAGGCCGCCGGACGTCGTCTCGAGAACCGTGAACGCGCCGGTCGAGAGTTCGACGATGGCCAGCGCGACTCGGGCATCGGGGCCGTCGCCGGCATCGAGGAATGCGGCGGCGGCAAGATTGTTCGGCGCGGACTCGTCGAGCAGAGACTCATCGACGAGCGTTCCGGGCGTCAGAACGCGCGTCACCGCGCGCTCAACGACACCCTTGGCTTCCTTGGGGTCTTGGATCTGGTCGCAGACTGCGACGCGGAATCCCTGCGAGATGAGCCTCCGGAGGTACGTCTCGACAGCGTGATAGGGGACGCCCGCCATGGGGATCCCCTCGGTGCGCTGGGTCAGCGTGATGCCGAGCGCCTTGTGGGCGGTAACAGCGTCCTCATCGAAGAGTTCATAGAAATCGCCCATCCGGAACAGCAAAAGGCAGTCCGGGTGGCGCTTCTTGAACGCGTCGTATTGACGCATGGCCGGCGTGTCGCGCGGCGCGGGCACGGGGTCAGTGTACGAAGCGGAACAGACAGCAAGCGAAGCTTTTCAGCGAGGCGGAGCACGGTTGTGGCCGACGTCCACCGACCCGCCGAGCGACCGACACGCAGGAGCGAAGGCACGGATGCCGAGCGCTCAAGCTTGGAAAAGTGGAGCAGATGAGATTCGAACTCACAACCTCCTCGATGCGACCGAGGCGCTCTCCCAATTGAGCTACTGCCCCAAGGATCTCGGCGGTGGGAAACCCGCCAAGGGGCGGGAGTATACGCACCCCTATCGGCCGCCTGCGCGGGCGATGCGCCATGCGCTGCCTCGGAGCGCGACATCGGCGGGATGGGGGCGGTCCTAGATGCAAATCTGTTGCATCTGGCTTGACTGGGACGGGTGCGCGAGCCGAGAATGTGGTGATGTCACGTGGAAGCCAGGTTCAACGTGGGCACGCTCGCAGCGCACGGCGAGGGGCTGCGCCGTTCCGCATCGTCGGCGCGATCGCGCTTCTCGTGGCGGGCGTCGTGGGCGCAGTCATTGCATTGCGCCCGGATGCGACAGCCGGCCGGGGCGGTTCAGAATCGACTCCTCGTTCGTCGGACACGCTCGACGTCGTCGTCTCGGTCGCGCCGCTCATCTGGCCGGTGAAGGCGCTGGCCCCCGATGCACGGGTCACGTTGCTCGCGCCGGCCGGGGCGGGCTGTGAGGGAGTGGACCTCACACCGTCGAACGTGTTCGCGCTCGAGCGCGCCGACTTCGTCGTACTCACGGGGCTCGGGCTGGAGCCGCAGATTGAGAAGCTCCTCGGCGGTTCGGAAAAGAACGGTCGCACGGTGGTGCGCATCGCGGATGTGCTGAGTGAGGCGGAGCGCGAGGCCCGGGAGCACGACCACGCGCATGATGACGATGACGATCACGAGCATCACGATCACGCGCCCGACCAGCATCTCTGGCTTGAGCCGGCGATCATGGAGCGGTTTGTCGAGCAGCTTACGACCCGGCTGGCGCGAGATGGGGCCGCGCGGGAGCAGGCACTGGCGACGGTTCGAGCCATCGACGACGAGTACCGGAAGCAGCTGACGCCCTTCGCCGGGCGCGCGATCGTTACCCAGCACGGCGCATTCGATCGGCTGGCCGAGCGATACGGGCTGAAGGTGGCCGCCGTGCTGCAGCGCGAGCACGGCGCGGAGCCCAGCCCCGGGGATATCGCGCGCGCGGCGGAGGCGGTTCGTCGCGAAAAAGTACGGGCCGTTTTCGTTGAACCACAATTGCCCTCGGAGGCGGCGCGCCGCGTGGCCGAGATCACCGGCGCGCGCGTCTTGGCGCTTGATCCCCTCGGCGATGGCGATTGGCCAGCGCTGATGCGCCGGAATCTCGCCGCGCTGGTGGATGGCTTGGCGGGCGACGCTCCGCCAGTGAGAGATCAGCCGCAGGAGTAGATCGGCCGCCGATGGACGAACCCGCCGTCCTTTTCGAGCGAGTCACCTTTGCCTATCCCGGCGCGCGCGGGGCGCCGGCGCTGGAGAGCATCTCGCTGCGCGTTGACGCGGGGCAGATGCTGGCCATCATCGGCCCCAACGGGGGCGGCAAGTCCACGCTGCTCAAGATCGCGCTCGGACTTCTGCCGGGCTACTCGGGAAGAGTCGAAGTGTTCGGGAGGGCGCCCGATTCGGCACGCCGGGAGAGATTGATCGGCTATGTCCCGCAGCGCAGCGAAGCGGAACTGCATTTTCCCGTGAGTGCCAGGCAGTGCGTGCTGATGACCGCGTGCGCGGGCGTGCCAGGCTGGCGGCGCACGCCGCCCAAAGCCGGCGCCTTTGTGGACTCGCTGCTGGAGCGCGTGGGCGCGTCGGATTTTGCACGTGTTCCGATCGGCGAACTCTCGGGCGGGCAGGTGCAGCGTGTCCTGATCGCGCGAGCGCTGGCCACCAGCCCTCGCATTCTGGCGCTCGACGAGCCGCTGGCCAATATCGACGCGGCGGGGCAGCGCGTGCTCTCGGAACTGATCCGAAGCCTGCACCGCGAGATGGGGCTGACCGTGTTGCTGGTCAGCCACGATCTGCGAACGGCGGCGGGCGCGAGCGGGGCCAGCGACCGCGTCGCATGCCTGCGCCGCACTCTGCACTTCCACGCCGCGCCGCGCGGCATCACGCCGCAGGTGCTGGCCGAGGTGTTCCAGCACGACCTGGCGGACATCTTCGGCGACTTGCACGTCGACGCGCACCGTGCGGCGGAATGCGCGGAGCCCGCGGGTCACCCCCACCAGCACGCCGGGAATGCCGGTCAGCCGCATAAACATGCGCACTCTTGAGTACCTCTTCGGGCCCGATCGGGCGCTCTTCCTGCCCGCGGTGTCCGCGGCGGTCGCGGTGGCGATTCTCTGCGGGCCGCTGAGCGTGTTTGTCGTGTTGCGCCGGCTCGCGTTTGTCGGTCACGGCGTTTCGCACGCCGCGTTCGGCGGCATCGGGCTGGCCGCGATGCTCGGGCTGATTGTGCCAGGCGCGGCGGCGTCGGCGGGGTATTTCGCCGTCGTGGGGGCGTTCTGCCTCGGAGCGGCGGCGCTGATCGCCGCGGCGGGGGCGAACCGACGCGGCGTGTCGCGCGTCGGTGAATGGCGCGAGGACACGCTGGTCGGGGTGACTCTCGTGGCGTCGCTGGCAATGGGCGCGCTGCTTCTTCACGTTCGTGCGCGCAGCGGTCCCATCGGCACGAGCGTCGAGAGCAGCCTGTTCGGCTCGATCTTCGCCGTGCGCGGGGCGGACGCGGTCGCCGCGTGGATCGTCGGCATCGGCGCGGGGATGGTGCTCGTCGCCGCCCGTCGTCCGCTGGTGTTCTGGGCCTTTGACGAGCCGGCGGCGGATGCCTTCGGCGTGTCATGCGCGCGCATGCGTATGTTGCTGATGGTGCTGCTCGGAGTGGCGGTGATCGTCGCGATGAAACTCGCGGGCGTGTTGCTGGCGACGGCGCTGCTCGTGCTGCCGGGTGCGGCGGCGGTACGGCTGAGCAATCGGCTGGGGGCGGTGTTTGTTCTCTCGGTGGCCGTAGCGCTGCTCGGGGTGTTGGGCGGGCTCGTCCTCAGCTTCGAAGCGGATTTGCCGCCCGGACCGTGCATCGTGATGGTGCTGGTCGGGTTGCTGATCGTGTCGGTCGCGGTCGGGATCGGTGCGCGATCGCGCGAGGTTGGGTAACGTCGTCGGCGGTGCGGCGGCTTCCAAAGTGGTGAGGATCTCCCATGATGAGCATGAAGGCCGAAAAGATGCTCGCGGAACTCAATCGGCTCCGTCAGGATCTGGACAAGGATCCCGCCGACCTGGAATGGCTCACGCTGCACCATGTGTTCTGCTTCGTCTCGTACAAGACCGCGGAGTTTCAGCGGTACCTCGATGAGCAGGCGCAGCGGGGCGCGTTCGATGAGTTCGAGGGCTGACGCCAACTCCGATGCATGAATCGCGCTGGTGCCCGAGGGCGCCTGTTCCGGTTCGGCAGCAATCTCGGGCGCGGGTCCGAGAGCCTGAAGCCAGGGTTCGATGGGCCGGGACTTTTTTGACTCGCGCCGTTTTCGGTCGATAATTCCGGAGTCGCGCGGCGGTCGACGTGGCCCGGCCCGAGGTGGCCGGAGCGCCGGCCTGAGCGCGGCCGACCGGTGTTCCCTGATGCATCGGGAGCATCGGGCGATGTGCCCGGGGGCGACGGTCCCCGGGGAGAATGGGCCGGTTTCGGGCTGGTCACGGCCCGGGCCGGCGGGGCATTCTCGAAAGGAGGTGATCCAGTGAAGCAAGGTGACTCTACGAAAGGGCTGCGCGCTTAACAGCGCTGCTCGACGGACTGCGCTTGCGCAGCCCGCGCATGGAATCGACATGCACCGCCCGGCGGCCCTCAAGGCCGTCGGGTGTTTTGTTTTTGCCTCATGAACCCAGCCGGCTCAGTCGCTCGATCGCCGCGCGCAGCGTCTCGTCCCTCTTGCAGAACGCGAAGCGAACGAGGCGCCGACCCTCGGCTTTGTTCTCGTAGAAGGCGGAGGGAGGAATGGCGGCCACGCCACAGCGCTCGATCAGCGCCTTGCAGAGCGAAACATCGTCCTCCACTCCCAGGCGGCGGCTGACTGTCGTGTGGTCGGCGTAGATGAAATACGAACCCTCGGGATCCCGGAATGCGAATCCCGCCTCCCGCAGTGCGGCGCCGAGCAGATCGCGCTTCCGCCGGTAATCGTTGGCCAGTGCCTGGAAATACGAGGGCGGAGACGCCAGGGCCGTCGCCGCCGCGTGCTGCATGGGAGTGCTCACGGCGAACGTGAGGAACTGGTGCGCCGCGCGAACGGCGTTCGTGAGATCCGGTGGGGCGATCGACCAGCCGATCTTCCAGCCGGTCAGGCTGAATGTCTTGCCCAGGCTGGAGAGCGTGATCGTGCGATCGGCCATCCCCGGGAGCGAAGCGAGATGGATGTGCGGGCGCTGCGCCGGCTCGTAGATCAACCGCTCGTACACCTCGTCGGTGATGGCGATCAGGCCGTGCTTGAGGCACACACGGGCGACACCCTCCATCTCGGCTTTCGTGAACACGCGCCCGGTGGGATTGTGGGGCGTGTTCAGGATGAGGGCCCGGGCCTTTCCGCGCGAGTCGCGGACCGTTCGATCCAAGTCCGCTTCATTCAGGACAAACCCAGGGGCACGCAGCGTCACGAACCGCACGACTGCCCCGGACATCGCGAGGCAGGCCCGGTACGAGTCGTAGAAGGGCTCGAGGAGGATGACTTCATCGCCGGGTTCGAGCAGTCCGAGCAACGCCGCGGCGATGGCCTCGGTGCAACCGGCCGTGATCGTGACCTGCGTCGAGGGGTCAACCGCGATGCCGGCGCGGCCCTGGAAATCCGAGGCGATCGCGCGCGTCAGCACCGGCAGGCCCGGCATGGGCGCGTACTGCGAGTGACCGGACTCGATGGCCCCAATGGCGGCACGTTTGACGTGCTCTGGGCCATCAAAATCCGGGAAGCCCTGGGCGAGATTGATCGCGCCGTGGCGCTCGGCGAGCCGGGTCATTTCCGCGAAAACCGAGGTGCCGAACGGGATGAGTCGACGCGCGACGGCCATGGGAGATTGGAAGTTCAGCTAACCTTCACCCCGTGAAAACCCTTGGTGCACTGCGGCGTACGGGATTCGGATGGGCTTCTCGGACCTCATGGCAGATAGAACCACTGGTTTTGAGGTCCGATCTGGGGGGATGTACCGGGAATTCGGTGTATAAGGGTTGCTCTGACAAGGGCCTGAGGCATTCTTGTACATCGGAGGGAAGGGCGCCGGGTCATTGGACCTCCCCTTCCTCCAGAGTGGCAAGGCAGACGCGCGGCTATTTCGGCGCGCGGGCAAATAGACGGGAGATAGGGAGGTCATCGTGGCGCTTCGCAAGCACATGGTTTCAGGAGTCGTTGCGCTGAGCCTCGCGACATTCGCAGGCTCGGCATGGGGTGCGCCGCTTTACGTGCTCGAGGATCACAACTCTCGAGTCAGCTTCGACGCGGGCTCTCAGGCCGGCACGTTTGACTGGATCGTCGACGGCACTTCGCACCTCGTGCAGCAGTGGTTCTGGTTCCGAATCGGGAACAACCCCGAGCGGTCGATCGACACGCTCCCACTGACCGGTGCTTTCGCGAGCGACACAAACCCGTTCTCCGACAATCGGGCGGATGCGCTGTTCCTCCGCTATGAGGACGCCGCGATCAAGATCGAGCCCACGTTCATCCTCCGCGGCGGCAATGCCGGCACGAACTCATCGGACCTCGCCGAGCAGATCAAGATCACGAACAAGGGCGCCTCGACGATCACGATTTCGTTCTTCCAGTACGCCGACTTCGATCTCAACGGCACGCCGTTCGACGACAGCGTCTCGATTTTCGCGGGCAACCACGTGATCCAGACCGAGGGTCCGGTGGTCATGAGCGAGTCCGTTGTGGCTCCGCTCCCCTCGTTCTTCGAAGCGGAATTCCACCCGGTCACGCTCGCGAAACTGAACGATGTCTTCGCCGACAACCTGAGCAACAACGCGTTCCGGGCCAACGGCAACCTGACCTGGGCGTTCCAGTGGAACTTCACGATCCAGGCCGGCAAGAGCGTGCTGATCAGCAAGGACAAGCAGGTTGTGCCGACTCCGGGTTCGATCGCGCTGCTCGGTTTGGCCGGCGCCTTCGTTCTGCGGCGCAAGCGCTGATCGTTCGAGTCGATGGAAATTCAGCGATCCCCGCGAGCCGCTCCATGAGCGGCTCGCTTTGTTATTCGCTTCAAACTACGTCGCGCATACGGTTTTCGGGGCACAACTGCGAGGGCTTTGCGGGCAGGACTTTCCGATAACCCGGATTCTGTGTTGTGTCGAGAGCCGGGCTCGCCCCGGCCGGAATCTGTGCTAGATTCATCCCGGAGAGAGACGCGTCGCCCCTACAACGTGGCTTGCGTTCTCGATGGTCGCGGCCGATTCGCGCTCGGGCGCAATCGCGCGTGGTCGTGCAGCATCGAAGCAGGAGAGAGAGCATGTCCGTTCTGAAGCGTTCGTTGTGGATGGCCGGATCGGTCGCCCTTGCCGCGGGCTCGGCGTCCGCCAGCTCGACCTACATCCTGCAGGACGGCAACTCCGAAACGAGAATCGATCCGCTCTCGTCGGCCGGTCAGTACGACTGGCTCGTCGATGGCCTCGATCACGTGGCTCAGCAGTGGTTCTGGTTCCGCATCGGGCAGACCGCCGAACAGCCGATCAATGTGCTCCCAGTCACCGGCGGGCCCGCGCTCATCGACACCAACCCGTTCGATGATCCCCGGATGGACACGCTGTCGCTCCGGTACTCGGACGACCGCGTGCAGTTTGAGCCGACCTTTGTGCTGCGCGGCGGCACGGCGGGAAGCAATGTTTCCGACGTCGCCGAGGTCATCCGAATCACCAATCTGACTTCGGAAGAGATGCACCTGACATTCTTCCAGTACGCCGACTTCGATCTGAACCCGGGCTTCGGGCTGGGCGACTCGGTGCAGGTTCTCTCCGCCAACAACGTGGTCCAAACCAATGGCCTGTATACGATGCACGAGACGATTGTGAATCCCCCCGCGACCGCGTTTGAGGCCAACTTCTTCGCCAACACGCTCAATGCGCTCAACGATGCCTTCGCGACCAACCTCAACGGCAATGCACTTGCGGGTCCGGGCGATGTGACGTGGGCCTTCCAGTGGGACTTTGTGATTCCGGCGGGCGCCACCGTCATTGTGAGCAAGGACAAGCAGCTGGTCCCGACGCCCGGTGCGTTCGCGCTTGTCGGCGCGGCGGGCGCCCTCTCGATTCGACGCCGTCGCCGGTGACGGTCTATCCAAGGGCTAGGAGAACCCCTGGGCCCGAATCCGCCAAAGCTCATGTTGCCACTGCAGGCCACCCAAACAGACGTCTTGTACTAGGCCTTCAACCCCAGCCAGCTGGCGGACGTCGAGAGGTATCCCGATCGACCCGAACCATCTGCGAACATCCGGGGAAAACCTGATATCGCAAGCACTTAGTGCACGGCGCGCTCGACCGGGCCCGAATCGGTGGTAGATTTGGAAGGTCCGAAGAGTCGCCGTACCCCGATCAGCAAGGGGTCCGCGCTCTCCGGGCGTCTCGCTTGCGCGCATGGGTCTGAGCGCAGGCGGGGTCGTGTGGCAGCGGCCCAGGAGATTGAGAGCATGTCACTCGTGAAGGGTTCACTGGCGGCGGCTGGCGTGTTGGCGCTTGCGGCGGGTTCAGCCCAAGCCGCCCCGATGCTGCTGGAGGACGGAAACGCTTCGACGGTCATCGATCCGGCGAGCCAAGCCGGTCAATTCAATTGGGTTGTCGACGGCATCCACCACCTGTCGCACCAGTGGTTCTGGTACCGGATCGGGCAGACGCCCGAGCAATCGATCGACACGCTGCCGATCGTTGGTGCGGTGACGATCGACACGAATCCGTTCGATGACCCGCGTCATGACGCACTCAACGTGCTCTACCGTTCCGCGGGCTTGCTCGAGATCGACGCGACGTTCACGTTGCGGGGCGGCACAGCAGGCAGCAACACCTCCGACGTTGCTGAGCAGATTGTCATCCGGAACCTTTCAGGAACGGCGCTGTCCCTCACGTTCTTTCAGTATGCCGACTTCGATCTGAATGGCACTTTGAATGACGACTTCGTTAACATCACCGCGCCGAACCGCGTGCTGCAGGGCGATGGTCCGATCTTCGTTTCCGAGACCATCATTAATCCGCCCTCGACGCTCTTCGAGGCGAATTTCTTTGCCAACACTGTCGTCGCGCTTAACGACGCGCTTGTAACCAATCTCAACGGCACCGCCGCGCTGATCAACGGGGACCTCACCTGGGCGTTCCAGTGGGACTTCCTGCTCGGCGCCGGCGACAGCGTGATCATCAGCAAGGACAAGCAGATCGTTCCGACGCCTGGCGCGATGGCGCTGCTGGGCCTCGGCGGGCTCGCACTCGCGAGGCGTCGTCGGGCCTGAGCGAGTGCGTGTGGCGGCCGGACCAGACCCCCGGCCGATCATCGAATCTGAACTAAGACGCGGGCCGCCTTCGAGCGGCCCGCGTTGTTTTTGTCATGGCCAGCCGTGACTGAGCGCGGCGGTATGATCCGCCCCCCGCCGATCCCGCGAACCGCGGCGGCCTCGGAGCAGACTCGATGCGACGCGCCAAGATCTCAGTCATCGGGGCCGGAAACGTCGGCGCCACTTGCGCCCACTGGGCGGCGGCCAAGGAACTCGGCGACATCGTCCTGCTGGACATCCCCGAGCGCGTCGGCGTGGCTCAGGGCAAGGCGCTGGACCTGGCCTGCTGCGGACCGATCGAGCGATTCGACAGCCGGGTGACAGGCACAAGCGATTACCGCGACATCGTGGGCTCGGATGTCGTGGTCGTGACCGCGGGCATGCCGCGCAAGCCGGGCATGAGCCGCGACGATCTGATCCAGGTCAACGTGAAGATCGTCAAGGAGGTTTCCGAGCGGATACGGGAGCACGCGCCGCAATCGATCGTGATCGTGGTCAGCAACCCGCTGGACGCGATGGTCTACACGGCGTGGAAGGTCACCGGATTCCCAACGAAACGGATCATGGGGCAGGCAGGGGCTCTCGACGTCGCCAGGTTCCGTGCGTTCATCGCGATGGAACTCGGCTGCTCGATCGAAGATATCTCTGCCCTGCTGCTTGGCGGGCACGGCGACGACATGGTGCCGCTGCCGCGCCTGACCAGCGTGCACGGCATTCCGCTCGCGGACCTGCTTCCCGCCGAAAAGATCACGGCGTGCGTCGAGCGTGCCAAGGCGGGCGGCGGCGAGATCGTCAAGCTCATGGGCACGAGCGCCTACTACGCACCGGCGAGCGGGACCATCCAGATGGTCGAGGCCATCGTCCGCGACAAGAAGCGAATCATCCCCACGGCCGCGTACTGCGAAGATCAGTTCGGCGTCGCGCCCGGGCAGCGCGGCAAGGGATATTTCGTCGGTGTGCCCGCGCTGCTCGGGTCCACCGGCGTGGAGAAGATCGTCACGTTCAAAATGACGCCCGACGAGCAGAAGCTGATGGACGAATCCGTGAGGCACGTGAAGGACCTCGTGAGCACCGTCCAGAAGATGTTCCCAGAACTCGTGTGAGCGTCATTCAGGCGCCGTCACAACGCCGCGGACGACGCGTGCCGCGCCCGCGATTCTCGAACGGACCGGCGCGCCGACGTTAGACTCCGATCGCGAGGTCGGGCGGACCGGCGGTGTCCCCGGGGAACGGGAATTCTGTGGCCTTGCACGGAGGTCCCGCGTGGCGCAGGCCATCGAGTGGTTTCAATGTAAGAAATGCGGGCGTCGCCAGCGCTGGTCCATCGAGATCGCGGGTCGCGATGTGCCGTGCGCGTGCGGCGCGACCGTGCGATGCCCGGAGGGACCACGGCTGGGCGGTCTGGACGCGGCCGATACCCAGGTGGAATTCGCCGCGTCGATGCCCGCGAGCGTCGACCCGGCGGGAGCGGCCGATCCGCGATTTGCCGACCTCCAGCGGGGCGCGAGCGAAGCCGAGGAGTACCTGAGCCCGGCCGAGCGTGAGCGCCGGCGCCTGGCGGGCAAACGCTTCCTGATCTGGACGATCATGATGCTGATCGGCCTGGCGCTGCTGATCCATGCGATCATCACGCAGTGGCGGATCTACATCGCGCTCACGGTGCTGTTCGCGCCAGTTTCGTTCTGGATGTTTCTCAAGACCAAGCGCGCATTCCAGCGCGGCAAGGGATTCTGGACCGCGGTCGGGGAATCGCTGGGTTCCTGACCCAGGGGTCGCTCTCCACGGCGGGCGAGCCTTGTCTCAAGAGCGCTCAGCCGGCCTCGGCCCGCGGGTGGGCGCCGTCATAGGCGGCCCGCAGGCGCTGCGTCGTGAGGTGGGTGTAGGCCTGAGTCGTGCTGAGCGACTGGTGGCCGAGCAGTTCCTGCACCGAACGCAGGTCTGCGCCGTTGTCCAGCAGGTGCGTCGCGAAGGAGTGGCGCAGGGTGTGCGGGCTGATGGTCGGGTCCAGGCCCGCCATGCGAAGGTACTTGTCGAGTTTGCGGCGCACAGAGCGCGAGGAGAGCCGGCCGCCGTGCTTGTTGACAAAGAGCGGCCGCACAGCGCGATCGGGCGACCAGGCGCGGGAGTATTGCTCGTCGCCCGCGAGAGTGTCGCGATAGTGGCGGATGGCGGCCAGAGCGTGCGAGCCGAGGGGGACCACACGCTCCTTCTTGCCCTTGCCGCGCACGCGCAGACATTCGCCCGGCTCGTCGAGGTCTTCGAGATTCAGGTCCACGAGTTCGCTGACGCGGATGCCCGTGGAGTACAGGGTCTCGAGCATCGCGCGGTCGCGCGCCCCGAGCACTTCGCCGTCGTCGGGCGCCGAGAGCAGCTGCTCGACCTGCTCGACCGTGATCGCCTTGGGGAGCCGCTTGCCCTGGCGTGGCGTGCGGATCGTGGTCATCGGGTTGGTGTCGGTAAGGCCGCGACGGCTGGTCCACTTGTAGAACGACCGCAGGGTCGCGATCTTGCGCGCCATAGTGGCCGGCGAGTAAGCCTGATCACCCAGGCGCACGAGGTAAGCGCGGATCCGCTCGGGGTTGGCGGCGCAGATGCCCGCCGTGACGGTGGGGGGCATGATCGTGCCAGCCACGCCGTTGTCACGGGGCGCCGTGCCGTTCTGACGTGCCGCCAGGGTTTGAGCCTCGTGCTCCGGGTTAATCCGGCCGCCGGCTTCCTCGGCGAAGAACTCGACGTACTGCCGCAGATCGGCGCCGTAGCAGCGGGCGGTGTACGGGCTGAAGTGCCGCTCGTCGGTGAGGTAAGCAAGGAACGCGCTGATGATGGGCAGTGGCGTCATGGTGCTGGTTCCGGATCGGTCGAAGCGCGCACGGAATTGAGAGCGCAGACCGGCGCCGAGGCGCGCGACCGAGCGCGGGTCTTGGCGATGGCCTGCGATGTCCGGTCGGTCGTGAGCATTCCGCCGGGTCCTCCCGAGCCCTCCCCGGCTCGGGCTCGGGCCCGGGCGCTCAGGGAGGCGTCGTCGTTTCCGCACGCGCCGCGAGTCCGGCGAGGCGGGCTCGCTCGGAATCGAGCAGCCGCTCCACCAGGTCGAAGCACGCGAACTTCGCGTACAACCCCATGCTCGCCGTGTATCGCTTCCAGGCCAGGGCGGACTTCGGATCGTGCCGGCCTTCGGCGTAGCGCCGGACGGCCTCCCGCGTTTCGCCGTCGCTGGCGTCGTAGACCTCGGAGACGACGCTCAGCGGCCCGAGGGGCGCCGTGAGTACCGCCGCGCCGGCCGCAGTGTCGCTGGGCGCGGAGCGGATGGACTCCGCATTCAGCGCCGCCGGTTGAGGAGTTCGCATCGTCGCGCTCTGTCCGAACACCGCGATGCTCAGCCCAAGTGTCGGCGGGTCATACGGGTCCCAGGCGGTGATCGTCCCGACGAGGATCCCGTCAACACCCAGAGCCCGCGCGAGGGCCAGGGCCTGCTCCGGAGAGTTCACCGAAGGCAGCCGCAACGCTCGCATCGCACCGAGCGTGCGGTTCACCGGCAGACAGGTGATGCCGAGCACCGACTGCACTTCGTTGACAAGTGCATCGGTCACGGCCAACTCATCCACGATGCTGACGCCGGATTCGTTGCGCAGCGGCGCGGCCGCCCAGACCACTTCGGTCTGACCGGGGTAGGGCGAGACGAGCGAAACCGGCAGCGCCGGGCGAGACGCTCTGCAGCCTGACGCTGCTGTCGTGAGAAGCGTGAGCAAAGCCGCGAAGGCGAACGCCGCCGTGGCTCTGCGCATGGGGTGTGCGATTGTCATGGCGTCCTGCCTGTTCGCGGGGGGCTCCGCCCCGCGTGCGTGTGCAAGAGGGATCGGCACGGGGAGTGCCGGGCCCTGAATACCGGTGGTCTGCCGCCGGGGCGAAGCCGCGCCGGCGGGTCCGACCGGGATCGATCTCCGGGTCAATCGTGCGGCGGCTGATCCTCGTGAGCGGGCGGTTGGGTCGGGGCGTCCGCCAGAGGCGTCGGCGCGGGCTTCGCGTCCGAAGGCAGCGGGCCGATTTCGGCTGGGGCGGCATCCTTCATATGGAGATTCGCTGCCTGGTGCGAAGATTGCGCGGCGGTCGTCGCAGAAGGCGAGCTTGGCGCGGCATGTGCGCCTGACAGAGGAGCTTGGAAGACGTTGTGGGCGGATGGCACTCTGCGGGAGGTGCCGCTCCCCATCGCCATAATTGTCTGAGTCGGATTGGTGTTCCAGATCGTGCTGATGCCGGAGCGGTCCGAGACGAAAAAGAGCGAGTTGTCCGGACCCCAGGTCGGCATGAGATTCATCCAGCGCCCACCGGTCACGTTGGCCCGAGCCGAGCCATCGGCCTTGATGATCCAGATGTCAGCCTCCTGGATGCGGCTCGCGCGGCCCTGCTCGGCAGGCGAGCGCACGACGGCGCACGCGACGAACTGACCGTCCGGCGACCAGCGCGGATTGATCAGTGCGGCCGAAGCGCTCGAGGCGATCTCGGTGGGCGGCGTGGGATCCGCGTTGGCGTTGTCGATGGTCCAGATTGAGAAATAGCGGTCGCCGCGCTCTCGAGAGCGCTGGAAGACCAGCGTGTTCTGGGTGGGGTGCCAGTTTGGGAAGAGGCCGAACGTGAGGAAGCGGCGAACCGAGGGTCGGTCGGCATCGGCGACCCAGATCTCCCAACGACGCGACGGCTCGCCGAGGCGGCAGAACGCGATCAGGCGACCATCGGGCGACCACGAGGGGTGCATCTCCTGGGCCGTCGGGTCTCCGGTGATCTGCACCGGCTGCCCCCCGTCGGCGCTCATGAGGAAGATGTCCCACGATCCGGATCGGTTCGAGGAAAAGGCGATGCGGCGCCCGTCGGGGCTGGCCGCGGGCATGATGTCCTGAGCCGGGTCGGCGGTGAGCTGTGTGATCGCGCTGCCGTCGATGTTCTTGACGTAAATGTCAGCCGCGGTGCTGTGGGCCGTGCTGGCGAAGAAGATTCGCCCGCCATCGCGCGAGATCGTGGGGTCAAAGTCGCCGCCTTCGCTCGCGAATGTGATGGGGCGGAGGTTGTCGCTGCCATCGGGCGGGAGCGGAGCGCGGGAGGAGGAACCGGCATCGAGTTCGCCAAACATCACGAACTCCGCGGGTCGGGCTTGAGCGTGAGCCTGGACGTGGCTCGCGCTCATGGTCGCTGTGGCAGTGGGGACATTCGCGAACGAACCCTCTGTTCGCTGCGGCGTGCCGAACTCGGGCTGGAACGGGTCGTACGGGGCGTTGTTGTTGGCGGTCGGGGCCCCGCGCGTGGGCGAGTATGGAGCGGCCTTCTTCGATGACTGTGCCGTCGAGGCGGCGCCGGATTGGCCGGACGTGACCGACGCGGATTTGGGCTTGCTCGACGCGGTGCATCCGGCGAACGAGCACATCAGGGCGGCGACGGCGAGCGGGATGATCGAGTCTCGGGTCGTGTGAGCGAGCATGGCGGCCTCCGGTCGATCGCACCGGGCGGGCGACGCGCGGTGCGGGCGGCGGCGCGGCCCGCTCCACTGGGCGAACGCGACACCGATGCGATGGACGGCCCGATCCTCGTGCCGGTGGTCCGCGCCTGTTGTCGGCCTGAGCTACACACCGAAGCACAGGTCGCAGCGCAGGCGGGGCAACCCCCTCCATTTCGGACCCAAAGGACCGATACCTGAGTCCGCATCCGAGAATCGTCGAACTCCCCGCGTGCTCGGGGGGAAAAGACGAACCGGCCCGGTCCGGCGAGCGGCACCTCCTCCGAGCGCCCCTCAAGCCGAACCCGACGGCCGGTTCGTTGAACAGATCCGAGTTATCGAGGCGATCCGTGCCGGGTGTCAGCCCTCGGCGCATCCGCTTGACCCCTCACGACTTGGACGCGCGAGCAGGTCGGGATGAGCGGGCGTGAATGTACCAATTCGGACCTTGATGTCACGCGGGTTTTTGTGTGCGTTGCGCAAAAATCGCGATGAAAGGGCGGCGACCCCCTTTCGCCTTCAGAACGCGGGTATCGCGATGTGAATTTGGGCAAACCCCCGGTCCGTCATGGGGGGATCCCGCGTTCGTGCCACGAGGCGAGTCCAGGGAAAACCTCGCACGCGACGGTCTCGCGAACCGTGGGCGGGACCGGAATGCCTAGTCCAGCCAGTCCTTGGCCTTGAGCCGCTCGGGGACGTAGACCTCGGTCACGTACGAGATGTCCTTGGTGATGAGCGACTCGACTTCCATTTTGAAGCCGCTCGCGAGCATCCGCTTGATTTCCAGTTGCCAAGGCTGCTTCTTGGCGAACCAGGGGTACTCGGCGATCTGCCTGGCGCGGGCGATGTCGCGATCGTTCAGTGCGATCTGCACATCGTCCGTCAATTCGCAGCGCTGGTAATCGATGGCGCGGATGCCGAGGAACTTCGCGTCGGGAATCGCGATCCGCTCGGATTCAAACGCGAGGTTGATCGAGCCCTGCTTGATGACGCTGTAGATGTAGTGCCCCCAAGGGTCGCAATCGAGCAGGCAGTAGATCGGCAGGCCCAGTTCGTGGTGCAGGCGGTGGAGGAGCCGACGGACGCCGCGCGGCGGCTGGCCTCCTCCTTCGGTCAGGATGCAGTTGTGCTCTTGCCAGAAGCGGTCCTCGTTAAAACGCGACCAGACCGTGTTCTTCTCGACGTGCAGCACGAACTTCGCATCGCACTTCTTGAACTGGATGATCTCCGGCTCGCAGATGCTGGGGATGGCGTAGCCGCCCGAGCCCATGCGGCGGCAGTCGATCTCGTCGCCCGAGTCCACGATCGTGATGTTGCCGACCATCGTGCCGGCCTTCTTCGCGAAGATGTGCAGTTCCTCGCGCAGCGAGCGGAGCGAGACTTCGAGGTCTTCGAGGATGGCATCGGACTCGTCCTGATCCGCGAAGGTCTTCTCCTTCGTGCCCGCGATCGTGTGAAGCGACTTGTAGTACATGCCGCGGAGGCTGAGCGTCTTGCCCGCTTCGATGAGACTCTTGGTGCCCGAGGCCAGGAGCATCGTCTGCATGAACTTCTTGGCCTGCCCGAGGTTGAAGAGGTTGCGCCGCTGCGTGGCGTCGCCCATCTCGAGCGTGCGGCGCCTGGCGTTGTAAGTGGTGTTTGCGAGCGTGCGGGCCGGCACATCCACAAACGGATCGCGCGAGGCGAGGCTGGTCTTCGTGACTGCCTCGGCCATTTCAAGGATGCGCGCGGTGGTCTTCTTGTCCGCGGCGGAAGTGACGGCGGCGGCCGGGGTCGATGGTTTACGGGCCATGAGTTACTGCTTCTTCTTGGGGACCTTCTTACGAACAAGCACGCGTCGCTTGGGAGGCGCGGCGGGGGCCGACGCGGCAGGCGATTCGGGGTCGGCAAACAGGGTGGGGGCAGCAGAGTCGGCGCTTCGTGCGCGCGCCAGGCCTTCGGATGCGGGCGATGAGGCCGTCCGGTTGCCAGAACGGCGCTTGCCGGCGGGCCCGGTGCCTCGCTCCCGGCCCGGTCTCGACGAGCGACTCCGCTTCGGCGGATCCTCGACCTCCCCCAAAGGAGAAGGGGGTTGCTCCAGCTGCGCGCAATCGCTTTCGCCGAGAGCGGACACTGGTTTGACGTAGACGGCCTCATCGCAGTCGAGGCGTGCGCCGTCCTCGACCACGCGGCCTTCCTCGTCGAGCACCTGGTCCATTTCGATGGTCTTGCGCTGAGCCGTTTTCATCAGCGCATCGTAGAGCGGCTTTGCGTCACGCTCGGTGATCGAGCCGACGGCGCTCGCGATCTCGCCGATGTAGCGCAGGAAGATGTTGCGGCGCTCGCCCGCGGCACGCATGCGCTGGCGCCGGTTGAGATAGGTCTTGAGCTTGCGGCCGCAGTCCTGAAGCGCCAGTTCCATCTCGCGTCGGATCTCGTCGTAGTCGGCGATCGCTTCCTTGCTCTCGCTCGTGAAGGGCACCCACACACTGGCCATGTGGATCATGAAGACGAGCGGGCCAAGCGGGAGAGATCCCTTGGGCTGGCTGGCGCCGTAGCTGCGCCACGATGTCTCGGCGACGGCCTTGAACGAGGCGCAGGCGGACTGCTGATAGAGGAGCGGCACCCGATTGGCGAAGCGGAAGACCTGGGCGGGTTCCTCGCTGCCGCCTTCGCGCGCGCGCCCGGGCAGGTCGCCGCCGTAGGCGATTCCCGCTTCGATGATGAACGGGCGGCCGCGGTAGACGGCAGGCGGGCGCGAGCAGGCGGCGATGAACTCGGGCTTGAGCCCGCGTTCGAGTCCCTTGAGGATTGTCTTGACGCCGATCGGCGAGAGGCAGTTGGTCGGCGGCGCCATCACTTTCGCGCTCTGGAGCGCCTTGTAGAGCTTCTCGGCCTGGGCGTGGCCGATGCGCTTGACGCTGGTACGGGGCGTGTGGCCGGTCTGCTCGCAGATGGAGCGCGCCACGGCCGGGCTGATGCGGCAGAACTCCTCGGTGAAGAACGCCGAAAGCGTCGAGTGCTCCGTGCGCTCGAGCATCCCGATGAGCGTGCCGAGTTCGATCCCGTGAGGGTGGGGCTTGATCTCCTCGGGCTGCGGCGGCAGCTCTCCAACAGCGCGGTCGAACGTGGTGGTATTGCCTTCGGGGAAGGCGCTCGTCGGCGGTGTCTTGTAGATGATGCGCGTGTGCGGGTTGGCGATGGCCGTCAGTTCCACGTACTCGTCCACCGAGCGGCTGCCGGTGAAATAGCGCCCGATGAGTTCGATCGCGACCCGTGTGCCGGTGCCGTGCGGGAAGAGCGCATCGTCTTCGGGGTGCTCGGTCTCGCTGACGACATCGGCCTTGTTCTTGGAGGTGTCCATCTTCAGGACGACCTCGTGCGCGGGCTTCTTGGGATGAGTCTTGGAGATGATCAGGACCGGCTTGCCGGTCGTGATCAGGCCGTACATCCCGGCGGCGGAGATGCCGATTCCTTGCTGCCCGCGCGACATCTTCAAGCGGTGGAACTTTGAGCCGTAGAGCAGCTTTCCGAAAATGTTCTCGATCTGTTTCCGCACGATGCCGGGCCCGTTGTCCTGCACGATGACGATGTAGCGCTCATCGGCGGCTGCGCCCTGCGCCCGCTCCGGCTTGCCTTCCTTGTCCTCCTTGGGGCGGCGCTCGGCTGCTCCCTCGTCCTTCTTCTGTCGCTTGTCCGCCCCTGCGAGGCGGATTTCGATGAGGATCTCGGGGAGGATTCCTGCTTCTTCGCAGGCATCGAGGGAGTTGTCCACGGCTTCCTTGACCGTGGTGAGCAGCGCCTTGCGCGGGTTGTCAAAGCCGAGCAGGTGCCGGTTCTTAGCGAAGAACTCGCTGACCGAGATCTCTCGCTGCTTTGTGGCCAGCGTCTCGGCGGTCAGGCGCGGCGCGCGTCGGGGCGGGGTGTCATCGGCAAGTCTGATCGGCGACGGCTCCAGGTGAATCGCTGCCTGGCTCAAGGGGCGCCCTCCGTGGCGGAACAGGTCGCGGCTCCGCCGCTCCGCTGAACAATATCGGACGACGCGGACACGACCACCCAATCCGGGGATTCTCGGTCCGACCAGTCGGCGTGTAACCCCAAAGGCGCTCTTGAAGGTCTCCGGGGCCGGGTCACACTTGGCTTGGGAAGGGGAGAAGGCGTCAGCCGAACATTCCGGCGCTCGTTGCCGCCGAACTGCCTGAAGTCGTGCAGCGCGATCGGTGATCGTGCTCGCGGCCGGGCCCAAGGCGGTGAGAGGTCGGTCTGTCGGACTCCTGATCCCGATCCGTGATCGGCCCGGTGCGCCGGAGGGCGCACCCTCGGTTCCCGTGCGTCCGGCGCAGGGCAAAGGAAGGGAGAGAAAGAGATGCTGTCGATGCAGTCCCGGAGTCTGGCTGTTGGGATCTCGCTGGCGGTGTGCGGCGCGGCGAACGCCGGCCTCACGACGGTCCAGAATCACCCGAGCGAGCCCAACCACCTGACGATCATCCAGAACATCTACGGCTGGGCCTTCGCGGGCTCACCGGCCGCGGGGTTCACGACCACAACGCGCGCGATTCCGATCACACTGACTCGCGTGAGCGATTTCGGCCTTGGCGGGACGCTCGACATCGCTGCGTTATCGCGGGGCACTGCTGATGACTCGGTATGGCATGACGGCGTGCTCAACATCACCGCGGAGGCCAAGTTCGCCGGATATGTGCAGAAGTTCGGGATGTACGCGGGCACGGACTCCTCGGCGCCCTATATCAACCTCTTCAACGTGACGGGCAACGGCTACGGCGTGGGCGGCGGAACCGTGGATCTGGATATCGGCGCGATCGCCCACTCCTGGCGCTGGGCGCGCGCCGGCGACGGGAGCAAGTTCTCGTCGCGCGCCTCGGACAATCCGGACGGCAAGGACCACATGGTGACCTACCTCGTCGAGGGCCTGGGCAATGGCTACGGAGCGACGTGGTTGCTCTTCTGGGAGGACCTGCGCGCGAACCAGTCCTCGGACTGGGACTACAACGATCTCGTCGTTGAGGTCAACGTGAACATGGTGCCGACGCCGGGCGCGGCGGCCCTCGCGATGGCGGGACTGGCTTGTGTGTTGGTGCGGCGCAAGCGGGCCTGACCCCGCGGCGTCGATTCTGGTGCATTGGGATCAGCGGCGGGTCGGTCGTCCGACCCGCCGCTTTCTTGCGCCGAATCCGGGCGGCGGTATCCTCCGGTTCCTCCCAAGGAGTGATCACCGGATGGAGACGACGCTGATTATTCTGAAGCCCGATGCCGTGCAGCGGGGCCTGATGGGACGCATCATCGGGCGCTTCGAGGACAAGGGCCTGCAGGTCGTGGGCTGCAAGTTGATGAAGATCGATCAGCGGCTGGCGGCGACGCACTACGAATCGCACAAGGGCAAGCCCTTCTACGATCCGCTGGTGCGGTTCATGACGAGCGCACCGGTGCTGGTCATGGCGGTTCGTGGCAATGGGGCGATCGCGATCTGCCGCAAAATGATGGGCGCGACCTTCGGATCCAAGGCCGAGCCGGGGACGATACGCGGCGATTTCGGCGTTTCGAATTCGTTCAACCTGATCCACGGTTCGGACTCGCACGAGGCCGCGGAGCGGGAACTGCGACTGTTTTTCTCATCCGGGGAGGTGCTCGACTATCCGCGCACCATCGAACCCTGGGTGTACGACATGAGCAGTGGCAAGGCGGAGTGAGAACAGGAGTCCGCGGCCATGAGCAAGAGCGCGATCGCACTTCTGGTCTTGCTTGTCGCGGGCGTGCTCGGAGGAGTGCTGTGGCATAAGTCTCAAGAGCGCGCCCGATGTGCCGCTGGGGCGAAGGAAGCCGCGGTCGCGCTGCTGCGACACACTCCGGCATTCAAGAACGACGAGGTATACGTTCGGCGGCTGATCGACGAGTCGCACAAAGCCGCGTTCGATGCATCGTTCGCCGGCGGGGGATTGTTCGCGCCGTCGAGTTACGACGAGCAGGCCTATCTCGAGGCCTTGTGGCGCGAGATCACGCGGCGCGCGACCGATGACAATCGGCCTGAAGTCGTCGACGCGCTGCCCGCCATCGACCAGAACCCCGATCATGCGGCTCCCACGCCGCAGCGTTGAACAAGCACTCGTCGCGGATCGGCGCCGGGCCGTTCAGCCTGCGGCAGGGATCGGTCGAGTGCCGTTCCATCGCGCGCTCCAGGCGACCAGCAGCGAGGCAAGGGCGAGAAGAAGCGCGCCGAATCCCTGGTGCGCGGTCGCTACCAGGACCACCCAGGCAGGATCGGCCTTTCCCGATTCGTAAGGGAGGACTCCAATCAGGGTCACGACGCCGAGAGCCAGCTGGAGAATCACGGTGTGCAAAGTGGCGTGCCCCAGCCGGCGAAGGATGCGGTTTTCCCGGTGATGGCCGATCGCTCGAAACCCGGTCAGCACCGCGAAGTTGAGCACGACCAACGCGAAGCCGACGTGTGTGAACATCGCGTGAGTGTGCTGGAAATGACGAGTCACAGAGCCGAGCAACAGTTGCACGACGGCCGCCGCGACAAAGAGCCAGGCGAGCAGTCGCAGTCTTGAATCGAGCGTGGCGGCGGGGCGCGTCTCCACGCGGCGCCACGCCGGGCTGAGCACCGCGGCGAGAACGCAGAGCAATGCAAAGAGGAATTGCGCCGTAACGCCGTGGATCATCGCCAGCAGCAGCGAGCCCGCGTGATCTGAGCCCGGTGGCGCCACTGGATCGCCGCCGGTGGCCGCGGTTACACGGACTCCGCCCAGGACCCCTTGCGCACAAACTCCCAGGAACGCGATGCCGGCCATGCCCTTGACCCAGCGTCGCGAATCGCAGGTGAGCACGAGCACAAGCAAGACGAGCGTGGTGAGCCCGACGAGCGAGCCGAAGAGCCGGTGGGCGTGCTCGTAGTAGATGCCGCCCGTCATCTTCGAGAGCGGAAACAGAAACATGTTGGCGCTGAACGAGGTGGGCCAGTCCGGGACGGCGAGCCCCGCGTTGGTGCTGGTGACCAATCCGCCGGAGAGCAGCACGGGCAGGGCGGATGCTGCTGTAACGAGTCCGAAGCGGGCGAGCCAACCCTCAAGTTCGGACTCGGCTGAATTGGGGCGCCGCCACCGGGCGCCGACCGGCGCCGCCAGCGCACCAAGGATCGCGCCGAATGCGACCGTGCCCAGCGCGATGAGCGCCCAGCCACCGCGAGCGGCTTGGGCCTGGTCGTCGGGCGCGACGACAGCGCCGACGATGAGCAGATTGACCAGGCTTGCCACGGCCCCGGTCAGCGCGCCGACGATGGGTGCCCGGCCGGGCGACGACAGTCGGCCGGCGACCAGTCCCCCCGAAGCGAGAACCGCCAAGAGCAGCGCTCCGGTGATGGGGGCCGAGAGCTGGATCGCGGGAATGTGGGTCAGGTAGCCGAGCAGCCACATCGCCACGGCTGTGCCAAATCCGACCGTGATGGCCGGAACGAGCACCGATTGCCTCGACGACAACCCCCATTCGGGATTAGGGGTTTTTGGGACGTTCATTGCCACCAGTATAAAGGCGAGTCCACTTGACTGAGTGTCGTCACACAGTAATAAATGCTATTGTACAGCATATGCTCGGCTTGGGAGTTGGCCCAAGACGTGCGCGAAGCGATCACGACTGACGTGGGCCTGATCTGATGGGCGATTGGACTAGGGCGGTTTGACAGGATGGCCGTCTTTGCGGGAAAGTGCTGCCCGAACGAAAAAAATCGTGCGTGATCGCACGATGCCCGCACGGTCGGACAGGGGCGAATCGGGAGGCTGGGGCCGAACGGTGACGGCTCAGCGCGCGAGCGAAACCGATGTCGATGCTCTTCCCCAGATGGATGAACGCGATTCCGACAGCGGTCGGAATCGGCGGCGCACTTCTGGTGGTCGGCGTGAGCGCCGTCTACATGTATTACTTCACTCCGGAATTCTGGCGGGTCGGATACGAGCCCATCCAGCCGGTTGATTACAGCCACCAATTGCACGCGGGCACTCTGGGCATCGACTGTCGTTATTGCCACAGCGATGTCGAGAAATCGCCGCACGCGAACGTCCCCGATGTCGAGACGTGCATGAACTGCCACACCGGCGTGGGCGAGCAGTCGTTCCTCAACGCGACGAAGTGGCAGGCGCACAAGGTCAATCCAAACCTGATCCAGGTTCGAGAGGCGGCGGCGGCCGGCACTCCGATCCGCTGGCGGCGAATCCACAAGGCCCCGGACTATGTTCAGTTCAACCATGCGATCCACGTGAACGCGGGCGTCTCGTGTTTCTCGTGCCACGGGCGAGTCGATCAGCTGGCGCACGTGCGCCAGGTCCATGGCATGGGGATGCAGTTCTGCCTGGATTGCCATCGCGAGCCTGAACGATTCATCGTCGCGGCCGACGACGATCCCGCGACGCCCGCACCGCGGATCACGGACCTCGGCGCGATCGAAGCGTTGCTGGCGCAGCCCGGCCACGTCGAGTTGGGGCGCGCAATGACCGAGAACCGCAAGGTTCAGCCGGCGGAGAGTTGCGGGACGTGTCATTACTGAGGACTTGAGGGCGTGAGGGCTTGGGGATTGCGGCGAGGTGACGAAAGCCGATCGGTGAGCGAACAGGCGAAGACATGAGCGATCGCAGGAACAAACTTGATCAGTGCCCGTCAACGCTCAAGAAGGGCGCGCCGCAAGGCCATGTGGCCAACGGCGGCGGCACTTCGCCGCGCTCAGGGCGGCGCTACTGGCGCAGTCTCGATGAAGTCGCGAAGCGCCCTGAGTTCGTCGAGTTCCTGCACCGGGAGTTCCCCGCGTACGCGAGCGAGTTGCTCGACGGGTCGCGCCGCCACTTCCTGCGGATCATGGGCGCTTCGCTGGCGCTGGCCGGAGCCGCTGGGCTGCCGGGCTGCCGCCGGCCCGATCACAAGATCCTGACGTACTCGAAGGACCCCGAGGAACTGGTCATCGGCAAGGCGCTCTTCTACGCGACGGCGATGCCTCTGCCGGGCGGAGGGTGCGAAGGGCTGCTCGCGGAGTGCCACGAGGGGCGGCCGACAAAGCTCGAAGGCAACCCGCTGCACCCCGGCAACTTCGGCAAGAGCACGGCTTGGTCGCAGGCGTCGATCCTCGACCTGTATGACCCGGATCGAGACCCGCAGACGCTCTCGCAGGTCTTCCCCGACCTCGACGCCCGGTCGAAAGTCACGGCGTGGGACAAGTTCGTCGAGTTTTCCCGCGCGCATTTCGGCACGCTCGACGCGTCGCAGGGCGCCGGGCTTGCGTTCCTCGTCGAGAAAGCAACGAGTCCATCGCGCGATCTGTTGCGCGATCGGATCCTCCAGCGCTGGCCCAAGGCGAAGTGGTTCGCGTACGAGGCGATCGACGATGAAAACGCGTTGGCCGGCTCGGCGATCGCGTTCGGCAGGCCGATGCGCGAGTCGCTGGACCTTTCGGAAGCGAAGGTCATCGTCTCGCTCGATCGCGATTTTCTGGGCGGCGAGGGATGCACGATTTCCGATGCGCGCGGGTTTTCGCGCGGACGGTTCCGGGCCGGCGAGACCAAGGGGCACATCGCTTCGGCGTCCTCGATGAGCCGGCTCTACGTCTTTGAGGCGATGATGACGCTGACGGGCGGTCAGGCCGACCATCGCTATCGAGTGCGGGCCTCGCGCGTCGGCGCGGTCGCGGCGATGCTCGGGCGTGCCGTGCTGGAGAGGCTCGGCGGGGCGGGCGCCAACGCGGCGCTCGCGGGCGCGCTGGCCTCGGTCGCCGGCAGCTCGCGCTGGGACGACCTGCCGGCGCAAGAAGTGATCGATGTGGTGGCGGATGACCTGTGCGCCGCGGGCAATCGGGGCTCGAGCGTAATCGTCGCCGGGCCGTCGCAGCCGCCGGCGGTTCACGCGCTGGTGCACGCGCTCAACGCCGCGCTGGGGAACGCGGGCAAGACCGTGCGATACACGCCCGTGCGCGGGGATGCGGCGCAGGTGAGCAGCCGGTCGATCGCGTCGCTCGCCGAGGCGATGGGACGCCAAGAGGTCGACACACTGATCGTGCTCGGGTGCAACCCGGTGTTTGATGCGCCGGCGGACCTCGGCTTCGCGGACAAGTACGCGAAGGTGAAGCACTCCGTGCACCTCGGAGCGCTCGACGAAACCGCGTTTGCATCGACCATGCACGTGCCGCGATGCCACTGGCTCGAAGCGTGGGGCGATGTGGAGCACTGGGACGGCACGTACAGCATCGTGCAGCCGATGATCAAACCGCTGTTCCCGTCCGTCGGGGAACTGGAGTTCCTTGCGACGGTGCTCGGCGAAGGGGACACCGACCCGTACAACATCGTGCGTTCATCGTTCCGGGCGCGCACGGCGACGAGCGGCGCCGCGATGGAATCACGCTGGCGGCGCACCTTGCACGACGGGTTGCTGGCCGGGTCAACCGCGGCTCCGTCACCCGCGCCCGCGGTGATCTCCGCGCAGGTGGCGCGCGAGGTCGCGAGTCTCGTAAGCGCGCAGCCCGGCGAGAGCTCGGTCGAAGCGGTCTTCCTGCCCTCGCCGCACCTGCACGACGGGCGCGCGGCGAACAACGGCTGGCTCCAGGAGCTGCCGCACGCCGTGACCAAGGTGTGCTGGGACAACCCGGCGCTCGTGAGTCCGGAGACGGCGAGGCGGCTGGGGCTCTCGACCGACCGGCACCCGCTCACACCGCAATACGCCCACGGTCAGATCGTGACGCTCGAGATGGGTTCGCGCCGGATGGACATCCCCATCTGGGTTCAGCCCGGGATGGCCGATGGCACGATCGCGCTGCACCTCGGTTACGGGCGCACGCACGCGGGGCGCATCGCGCGGTGGACCGGATTCAACACGTTCGCGCTGCGGACCGGCGGCGGGCTGCGGATCGCCCCGGTCGACGCGGCTCGGGCCAACAGCGAGGCGAAGCCCTACCTGCTGGCCAACACGCAGGATCACTGGACGATGGAAGGCCGCGACATCGTCCGGGAAGTCGATCTGCCCGCGTGGCAGAAGCACGGCGACCACGATCTCTCGCATGATGAAGCGATCCAGCGCGATCCCTACGACCGGACGCGCGACCTGAACTTCGCAGGCCTGCTGGGCATGGAGAGCCACACGCCCGCGAACCGGGACATCTACAAGACTTGGCAGAAGCAGGCGCAGGGGCTGCGGTTCACGGAACTGGATGAAGCCGGCGAGCCGCTGCGCGACGAGCGCGGGAACATCGTCCCGATCCGCAACAAGCACGGCAAGCCGATCCAGCAGTGGGGCATGTCGATCGACATGACTACTTGCACGGGCTGCGGCGCGTGCGTGGTCGCCTGCCAGGCCGAGAACAACATCCCGATCGTCGGGAAGAAGGAAGTGGCCAAGGGCCGCGAGATGCACTGGATCCGCGTGGACCGTTACTACGCGGACGAGCGGAACACCCACGGGATCGGCGGCGACGACGCCATCGGCGCCGACCCCGGCATGTTCGTGCAGGCGGTCACGTGCATGCATTGCGAGAGCGCCCCGTGCGAGGTCGTCTGCCCCGTGAACGCCACGGCGCACGACCGCGAGGGCAACAACAACATGGCGTACAACCGGTGCATCGGCACCCGGTACTGCTCGAACAACTGCCCGTACAAGGTGCGCCGCTTCAACTTCTTCGACTACGCGACGAAGCAGTTCCGCGGCAACTACGCGGGCAAGGAGTTCGCCGAGCAGAATCTGCCCGAGGCGCTCCGCCCGCCCAGCGAGTACTTCGTCCCGCCGCGCCTGCGCCAGTTGAAACTCGAAGTCTCCACGATGCAGTACAACCCGCGGGTGACGGTTCGCAGCCGCGGCGTGATGGAAAAGTGCACCTACTGCATCCAGCGGGTGAACGCCGCTCGTGTCGAGACGAAACTGGCCGGGCTGGAGCGAATCCCGGACGGCTACATGCAGACGGCGTGCCAGCAGGCGTGCCCGACCGACGCGATCGTGTTCGGGGACATCTACGACCACGACGCTCACGGCGGCGCGGGCAGCCAGGTCAAGCGGGCGCGGAACGACGGGCGGACCTATGCGCTGCTCGCCTACCTGAACGTGCGCCCGCGCACGACGTACATGGTGCGACTGCGAAACCCCAATCCACGGCTGCGCAAGCCGGTCGAGGACCCGTTCCATCACGGCGCGGGGCATGACTCGGGGCACGCGCGCCGCAACGGCCACAGACGCGAGATTTCTCTGCCGGTGCTTTCGGGCACGGGGGTGCTTGCGTGAGCCGGATGCAGCCCGATCAAGAGGAGGCCCTGGGGCTCGCCCGCCGCTCATCCGGCGCGGGCTACGACCCGGACACGATCGACGGCACGTTGATCGACGACCCGTCGATGCGCGCCCCGCTGGTGCTTCAATACAAAGACTTCCACAGCGTCACTAACACGATCTGCGGCTGGATCGAAGCGCGGACGCCGCGCTGGTGGATTCTCAGTTTCCTTGCGTCGGCGTCGGTGGCCGGGATCGGCGGGGCTCTGATCCTTTATCTGATCATCACAGGAGTGGGCGTGTGGGGCCTGATGAACCCGGTGATGTGGTGCTGGGACATCACGAACTTCGTCTGGTGGGTCGGTATCGGCCACGCGGGCACGCTGATCTCCGCGATCCTGTGTCTCTTCAAGCAGAAGTGGCGCACCAGCATCAACCGCTTCGCCGAGGCGATGACGATCTTCGCGGTCATCTGCGCCGGCACGTTCCCCGGCATTCACGTCGGTCGCGTGTGGATGGCGTGGATGCTGTTCCCGATCCCGAACCCGAACTGGATCTGGCCGAACTTCCGGAGCCCGCTGCTCTGGGACGTCTTCGCCGTCGGCACCTACTTCACGGTGTCGCTGCTCTTCTGGTACATGGGGCTGATCCCGGACCTGGCGACTCTGCGCGACCGCGCCATCGGGCGGATCCAGCACAAGACGTCGGTCGGGTTGCTGGGCGGGCGCGTGACCGTGAAGCTCCCGATCAGCAAGATCGCGGCCTACGCCTACGGCTTTCTGGCGCTGGGCTGGCGCATGAGCACACGCCACTGGGTGAACTACGAGAAGGCGTACCTGCTGCTGGCGGGCATCAGCACGCCGCTCGTGTTGAGCGTGCACTCGGTCGTGTCGTTCGACTTCGCCGTTTCGATCGTGCCGGGGTGGCACACGACGATCTTCCCGCCCTACTTCGTGGCGGGGGCCATCTTTTCCGGCTTTGCGATGGTGCTCACGCTGCTGATTCCCGCGCGCGAACTCTACCCGGGCATGAAGAACTTCGTGACCGCGCGCACGCTGGAGAACATGTGCAAGATCATCACGGTGACGGGCTCGATGGTGGGCTTCGCCTACATCATGGAGTTCTTCATCGCGTGGTACGGCGGGAACGAGTTTGAGATGCAGGCGTTCATCCGGCGCGCCTTCGGGCCCTACTGGTGGGCGTACTGGCTCATGGTCACGTGCAACGTCGTGAGTCCGCAGGTGTTCTGGTTCAAGTGGGCCCGGACCAGCGTGCCGTTCATCTTCCTGATCTCGATCGTGGTCAACATCGGGATGTGGTTCGAGCGATTCGTGATCCTGACGACGCTCTCGGGCGACTTCCTGCCGTCGTCGTGGGGCTACTTCGCGCCGACGCCCGTGGACATCGGAACGTTCATCGGGAGCCTCGGCATCTTCCTCACTCTTTTCCTGCTCTTCTGCCGCTTCCTGCCCATGCTGGCCATCTCGGAAGTGAAGAACGTGATGCCCGAGGCGAACCCGCACCGCCACCACGGCCACGGGCACGCCAACGGAACCGTGAACGGGGCATCGCACGCCCATGGCGGGGGGCACTGAGATGAAGCACGAGACTCATGCCGCCGCCGCCGAACCGAAGCGCTCCTGGGGCGTCATGGCCGAGTTCGCCGATCCCGCGGCCCTCATGCATGCGGCCGAGCGCGTGCGCGACGCGGGGTTCCGGAAGTGGGATGTCTACTCGCCCTTCCCGGTGCACGGGATGGACGAGTCGATGGGCGTCAAGCAGAGCAAGGTGCCGGTGATCATGGGCGCGGCCGCGGCGACAGGGTTCACGTGCGCCTGGCTCATGCAGTGGTGGATGAACCAGGTTGACTACCCGATCCCCATTGCCGGCAAGCCGCTGTTCGCGTGGGAAGCCGCCACGCCCATCCTGTTCGAGTTCTCGGTTCTGCTCGCGGCGTTCGGGGCGCTGCTGGGCATGCTCGCGCTCAACGGGCTGCCGCGATGGCACCACCCACTCATGTGCAAGGAGCGGTTCCTGCGCGTGAGCGACGATCGCTTTGTGATCGCCATCGAAGCGCGCGATCCCTCGTTCGACGAGCGGAAGACAGCGGAGTTTCTGCGCCAGATCGGCGGGAACCATGTGGAGATGGTGGAGGACTGACTTGGAAAGCGTGAAGGCGCGAAAGCACGAAGGCACGAAGGCAGACAGGGTGGCGGCGCGCCGGCGTCCGCTCCCGGCGATGCTGATCGTGCCCGCGCTGGCGTGCCTTGTCGGGTGCCGCGGCGAGCTGAGCGATGCCCCGCCGCGCCAGTTCTTCCCTGACATGGATGACCAGCCGAAGTACAAGGCGCAGGGCGAGTCTCATTTCTTCGAAGACGGGCGCACGATGCGCGAGCCGGTGCGGGGCACGCTCGCCTTTGGCGCGCGGTCGTCGCTGGATTCGTTCGAAGGCGTGGACTTCGCGCATCGTGCGCATTACCTGAAGGACAGCCGGCGGGTCTTTGAGGGTCGCGAGGCGGTGATCGATGCTGAGGGGCGCCCGGTGCTCGAAGCGGACGGCTCGCCACGCGAGGTCTACGTCGAGCGGATTCCGGTGGATGAGATCCTCGGGCTGGACGCGTCGGCGCCGGATTACTCGCAGCGGAAGCGCGAGGGCGTGGCTCGCATGCTCGCCACGGGCGAGAAGTACTTCAACATCTATTGCATCGTGTGTCACGGTGGGCTGGGCGACGGCAAGGGGCTGGTCGGCGTGCGCTGGTCGTACCCGCTGCCGACGTGGCACGATCCTCAGTACCTTCCCGGCGGCGAGAAGGGGCAGGACGGGTACATCTTCCACACGATCCGCAACGGCGTGCCCAACGTCGGCGACAACGTGCCCTACCCGCTCAAGATGCCTTCTTATGCCGGCAAGCTGACGGAAGAGGAGACGTGGGCGATCGTGGCGTATTTCCGCGCCCTTCAGGAATCCCAGGGAGCGACGATCGACAAGGTGCCGGAGCGTGAGCGACTGGACCTCGAGCGCCGGCGCGGCGTGCAGCCTCAGACGACGGGCGGGGGCCCGGGGAAGGAGCGTGGCTCGTGAGCGCGGCCCATCCTCCCTCCTCGCTGGTCCTCTCGCGTGAGAACGTGTTCCTGCCCGAGAACACCGGGCGCAACGCGTCGCGCATCCTGAGCGGCGCCGGTTTCCTGTTGATCGGCGTCACGGCGGCGGCGATGTTCACGGGCGACCGCGAGCGCTGCGAGGCCGCGCTGCACGGCTTCCACATCGGGTTCCTGATCGTGCTCGGATTCTCCCTTGCGTCGATGGGCATCGTGATGATGCTGCACCAGGTGAACGCCGGCTGGGCGACGACGGTCCGGCGGCAGTTCGAGAACATCATGGGTCTGCTCTGGGTCGGCGGGCTGCTCTTTGTCGTGGATGTCGTGTTGCAGGTGGTCGCGCAGAGTTCCAAGGAAGTGTACCTCTTCGACTGGATGGACCACCACCATGTCGCGGGCGACACCCTCTATGAGCACAAGCAGGGTTACCTGAATGTTCCGTTCTTCTACATCCGGGCGGCGCTGTACTTCCTGGTCTGGCTCGGGCTGGCCGGGGCGCTCTGGTCCTATTCCACGAGGCAGGATTCCGAAGGCGACAAGTGGCTCACGGCCCGCGCGCGCAAGGTCTCCGCGCCGGGGCTGCTGCTCTTTGCGTTCTCCACGGCCTTCGCCGCCTTCGACTGGATCATGTCGCTGGACTACCACTGGTACAGCACCATGTTCGGCGTCTACTTCTTCGCCGGGAACATGGTCGCCGCGCTCTCGCTGGGCACGCTGGTGCTGCTGCTGATCCGCGGCGTGGGTCGGCTCCACGGCGCGTTCACGAGCGAGCACCTGCACGATCTCGGGAAGCTGCTCTTCGGCTTCACCTGCTTCTGGGCCTACATCTCGTTCAGCCAATACTTCCTGATCTGGTATGCGAACATCCCCGAAGAGACGGGCTGGATGGACATGCGCAAGCAGGGGCCTTGGGAAGCCCTGTCCTACGCCGTCCCGATCGGGCACTTCATTGTTCCGTTCATCGTCCTGATCGTCCGCTCGGTGCGCCGGAGCCGAGCGCTCATGTCGCTGGCGTGCCTCTGGATGATCGGGATGCACATCGTTGACATGTACTGGGCGATCCGGCCGGACGCTCGCGGCGTGGCGCCGCAGTGGATCGACGCGGTCGCGATCGCCGGACCGGTGCTGCTGTTCGCCGGGGCGCTCGTGCGTAAAGTCGCTTCCGGTCCGCTCGTGCCCCTGAAGGACCCGCGCCTGCCCGAAGCCCTGGCGCACAAGAACTATGTCTGAGCAGAAGCCGACGAAATGAGCCACCAGCACCACTCACATCCTCCGACGCATCCGGCGCACGAGACGCACACGGCGGCGGACTACGAGCACGAGCTGATCGAGCACGACTCGTGGTTTCGGCACGATGCGAGCGAACCGCGCCACCAGGAGAGCCACGGCGAGACCAGCGCGCTGGGGATTCTGCTGACGCTGTTCGCGACGGTGGTGTTCGTGTTCGGCACGGGCGGCGTCGTGCTGGTGTGGTTCGGCAACGAGTGGCGCGAGTTCGCCCACGTGCAGGAGGAAGTGCACACCAACGTCGCTGAGATCCGCAGCGCTCGCGCCGAGTGGCAGCGCCGGCTCTCTACCTACGAGTGGACCGACCCCGCGGCGGGCCGCGTCACGATCCCTCTCGAAGCGGCCAAAGCCCGAGTGATCGAGCGCTACGCCGGCGCGGCCGCGCCGGAGCGCCGGAGGGCCGAGCCCCGATGAGACGCGGGCCCGCGCCAACTTCCTTCGCTCTTAGCGCAAGGCTGTGCTTCGCGCTCGGGGCGGCGTGTGCGCTCCCGTTCATGGCCGCGCCGACATCGGCGCAGGTGCTCTTGAAGGAGTTGCCGCAGATCAAGGATGTGGGCATCGTCAATCGGCGCGGGACTCGGGTTCCGCTCGATCTGCAGTTCACCGATTCGATGGGCCGGCGCGTGCGGCTGGGCGAGTACTTCGACGGGCAGCGCCCCGTGCTGCTCGTGATGGCCTACTACTCCTGCCCGCTGCTGTGCACGCTCGTGATGAACTCGGTGCAGGAGGCATTGAACCAGATTCCCTGGACCGTCGGCGACGAGTTCAAGGTGCTGGTCGTGAGTTTCGACCACCGCGACACACCCGAGGGAGCCCGCCTGAAGCAGCAGGCCTACATGGCGGGATACGCGCGCCAGGCGCCGGAGGCGGCTTGGCCGTTTCTCTGCGGCGATGTCGAGAACATCCAGCGATTGGCGACGGCGGTGGGCTTCCACTACCGCTTCATCGCCGAGACCGCGGAGTTCTCACACCCGACGGCGCTGATCGTGCTCACGCCCCGGGGCGAGGTTCACAACGTCATCGAGAAGGTCAAGTTCCCAGCGCCGGAGGTTCGCCTGGCGCTGGCGGAGGCGGCCGACGGGAAGATCGGCACGCTCTTCGAGCGGTTCGTGCACTTCTGCTTTCCCTATGACCCGAAGACCGGGCGGAACACTCCGGGGGCGTTCGCGATGATGCGGATCGGCGCGGCCGTGACGTTGTGCGCGACGGCGGGTTCCGTGGCGTACTTCGCGCTGGCACGCCGCCGCCGGATCGCCGCGCTGGGCGCCTCGGCATCGGTCACGCAGGCGGGGACGGAGCGATCATGACGAGCGGCGGAGTTCAGTTTGCATTCGGTCCCGGAGTCCTCTCCTCGTGGTGGGACTGGCTGTGGTTCCACAACCAGACCGATACCTCCACGTTCGCGCGCGGCGTGGACCTGGTCTTCTTCTACATCTTCTGGGTCTCAGCGGCGTTCTTCGTGCTGCTCATGGTGCTGATGGCCTACTTCGCGGTGCGGTACCGGCGTCGCCCGGGCGTCGCGCCGGAACCCAGCGCCTCGCACAACACGCCGCTGGAAATCACCTGGTCGGTGGTTCCCACGATCCTCATGGCCGTGATGTTCGTCTGGGGCACGTACGAGTACCTGCCGCTCAAGATCGCGCCGGCCGACGCGGAAGTGATCAACGTCACGGCGCGGCAATGGGGCTGGGAGTGGGTGTACGAGAACGGCGCCCAGAGCCGGGATCGGGAGCGGATCGCCGACATGGACTCGCCGGTTTTCGCGCTGCCGCGCGGGCGCCCGGTGAAGTTCATCATGTCGTCCAACGACGTGATCCACAGCATGTACATCGCCGCGTTCCGCATCAAGCGCGACGTGTTCCCGAACATGTACACCAGCCAGTGGACGGTGCCGAAGGAGGCGACCCACCGGTGGAGCGAAGAGATGAAGCAGTTCGTGCCCATCCAGCCGGGCGCGAACAACGGGTACTACATGGCCTGCGCCGAGTATTGCGGCGACCAGCACTCGCAGATGTGGGCGCGGATTATGGTGTTGGAAGACGCGGACTACGTGAAATGGAAAGAGATTCAAGCATCTACGGATGACATCCCGCTGCTGGTGTTGGGTGAGATTCTGCACAAAACGAAAGGCTGCGTCTCCTGCCACAGCGTGGACGGCTCCAAGGGCACGGGCCCGACTTGGAAGGGAATCTGGGGCACCACCGAGCAATTCAAGGGCGGTGGCAGCGCGGTGGTGGACGAGAACTATGTGCGGGAGTCGATCCTCGAGCCCGCCAAGAACATCGTTCAGGGGTTCGCCAACCAGATGACCTCGTTCCAAGGCCAAGTCACGGAACGTGAACTCATGGCGCTGACGACCTACATCAAAAGCCTGAGCGCGAAGCCGGACGACCTCGAAGCGGCCAAGGCGGCGTCCGACGCGGAGATGGAGGCAAAGAAGAAGGCGGCGGAGGAGGCGACCAACCCATGAGCGGGCACCACCACGAGAGTTATCTGGCGCCGCGCGAGACGCTGTGGAAGTCCATCATGGCGTGGGTGTACACGCTCGACCACAAGCGGATCGGCGTGATGTACCTCATCGCGACCACGTTTGCGTTCTTGCTTGCCGGTGTATTTGCGCTGCTCGTGCGCGCTGAGCTCTGGGAGCCCACGCGGACCATCGTGGACGAGGCGACGAACCAGACGCGCGTTGTCGGGCAGTTCCTGCCCGGCTGGACCGAGCGCGGCCTGCCAGTGACGCCGAACAACGCGTACAACCGCGCCTTCACGCTCCACGGCGCGATCATGGTGTTCCTCTTCATCATCCCGGCCGTGCCCGCGGCGCTGGGCAACATTTTCCTGCCGATCATGCTGGGCGCGAAGGACGTCGCGTTCCCGCGCCTGAACCTGCTCTCCTGGTACACGTACGTGTTCGGCGGGCTCTTCGCCGTGTGGTCGCTGGCCAGCGGCGGCGCGGAGACCGGTTGGACCTTCTACACGCCCTACAGCAGCACCACGAACTGGGGCAGCACCACGGCGATGGTGCTCGCGGCGTTCATCCTCGGCTTCTCATCGATCTTCACGGGCATCAACTTCGTCGCCACGGTCCACAAGCTGCGCGTGCCGGGCATGGGCTGGTTCGATATGCCGCTCTTTGCGTGGGCGATCTATGCCACGGCCATCATCCAGGTGCTGGCGACGCCGGTGCTGGGCATCACACTGCTGCTGCTGGTGCTCGAGCGTACGCTTCGCATCGGCATCTTCGACCCGGCGATGGGCGGCGACCCGGTGCTGTTCCAGCACTTCTTCTGGTTCTACAGCCACCCGGCCGTGTACATCATGATCCTGCCGGGCATGGGCATCGCCAGCGAACTGATCGCGGTGCATTGCCACAAAAAGATCTTCGGCTACCGCGCGATCGCGTTTTCCTCGATCGCGATCGCGGCGATCTCGTTCCTCGTGTGGGCGCACCACATGTTCACGGCGCAGACCGCCGCGTTCAATGCGGTCTTCTCGGCGCTGACGTTCCTGGTGGCCATCCCGACCGCGATCAAGGTCTTCAACTGGATCTCGACCATGTACAAGGCGAGCATCGCGCTCAACACGCCGATGCTCTACGCGATGTCGTTCCTGTTCTGCTTCACCATCGGCGGGCTGACCGGGCCGCCTCTGGCCACGCTGGCCGTGGATATCCACTTGCACGACACGTACTTCGTCGTGGCGCATTTCCACTACGTGATGATGGGCGGCACGGTGATGGCCTTCCTCGGAGGGCTGCACCACTGGTGGCCCAAGATGTTCGGAAAGATGTACAACGAGTTCTGGGGCCGGGTGGGCGCGGTGCTGGTGTTCATCGGCTTCAACGTGACGTTCTTCATCCAGTTCTTCATGGGCACGCAGGGCATGCCGCGCCGCTACGCGACCTATGTCGAGGAGTTCACGTCGTTCCACAAGATCAGCACCGTGGGCTCGTGGATCCTGTTCCTCGGGTTCCTGATCCACGCCCTGGTGTTTGCGCATTCGCTGGTCGCCGGCCGGGCAGCGCCGAAGAACCCGTGGGGCGGGCTGACCTTTGAGTGGGAGGCCGACAGCCCGCCGGTCGAGCACAATTTCGACCACGAGCCGGTGATCACGCACGGGCCGTACGACTTTGAGAGCGTTGTCCCGCCGCACTGCTCGGAGCAGGATTTCCCGCTGCACCCGGCGGCACAGAACGGGCGAGCCCATGGACATTGAGGAGCCGCATGCCGACACGCAAGGTGAATGATCGATGAGCACGGCCGCCGCGCGCAAACCCATGATCGACATGGACCTGCCGCCCCACGCTCGGCACGTCCCGGCGACGCACTGGCGCAACGCCAAGGACGAAGCCGAGGCGGCCAAGCTGGGCATGTGGCTCTTCCTGGCGACCGAGATCCTGCTGTTCGCGGGGTTCTTCTGCGCGTACTCCGCGTTCCGGCTCTACTACCCGGGCAACTGGCACGCGGCTTCTTCGTACTACCTCAGCTGGAAGATCGGCTTTGCCAACACGGTGGTGCTCTTGGCGTCGTCGTTCACGATCGTGATGGCCATCCGCGGCGCGCAGACCAACCGCCAGTGGATGATCCAGTTGAATCTGTTCCTGACGCAGCTGTGCGCGGCGTTCTTCCTCGTCGTCAAACTGGTCTGGGAGTACTGGCCCAAGATCCAGGAAGGGAAGCTGCCCGGCGGGTTCTTCACGTACGCCCATTCGCAGGGGCCGCACGACCACATCTTCCTCTCGATCTACTGGATCGCCACCGCGACGCACGGGCTCCACGTGTTCGTGGGGATGATCGTCATCGGCTGGGCGATGTGGATGGCCGCGCGCCGGCACTACGGTCCAAAGCACTACACGAGCCTCGAGAACATCGGGCTGTACTGGCACATCGTGGACATCATCTGGATTTTCCTGTTCCCGCTGCTGTATCTGGTGTGACCGAAGCCTTCGAACCGGTGAGAACCGAACACTCAGTCCCAAGACCTTCAGCCCTCAAGCCCTCGCCATGACCCACGACCCGCTCCAGGATTCGATCGATCCTTCCGAGACTCTGAGCGTTCATGAAGCGCACGAGGACCATCACCACGTGTCGCCCTTCTGGCCGATGCTCTGGGTCTTCGTGGTCCTTGTCGTGCTCACGTTCCTGACGGTGTGGACGTCGCGCATGCACGAGATCGTCATCGGCAACACGACGATCGAGTTCGGCACGACGCTGCACATCCTTGTCGCGATGGCAATCGCCGTGGTGAAGGCCGGTCTCGTCGCCGCCTACTTCATGCACCTGAAGTACGACAAGCCGATGAACACAGTCGTGGTGGGCGCGACCATCTTTGCCGTGACGCTCTTCATCGGTCTCACGCTCGGCGACCTCGACGCCCGGCGGTTCGCGGGCATGAAGGACATGCAGTACCACATCCTCGGCGGCGATGTGCACTTCGACGCGGCGGGCAATCGGGTCAAGGGCAAGGGGATCGTCCAGACCGCCAAGGACAACGCTCACGCCGAATCTTCGTCCCCGGCGGCCCAGTCTCACTCGCAGCCCGCGACCGGCGATGCCAAGCCGGCCGAAGCGCCCGGCGCCAAGCCCGGGGGACACTGAGATCGGGTGGCGCGCGCCATGAGCGGTTCCGGAAGGCGATCGAGCCGCATCCCGCTGCGCATCGTCGGGGCGGTGCTGGTGGTTGGCTCGCTGGCCGGGCTCGGCGCCTCGATTCCGGTCATGATGAAGCGCCTGAGCCGGCGCGAAACGCCCGCCATCATCTACAGCCAGCCGATCGCTTCCCCGCAGTTCGAGTTCCGCGGCCACACGCTCGCGCTGAGCGTGGTCGAAACCGCTCCGGAGAGCGCAGGCGCTTCGCCAGACAAACAGTCGAAGACGCTTCAAGCCGCCTGGCGGGGGCAGACATACGAAATGCCGATCGCGCCGGGGCTGCACGACGATCCGCGACTTCCTGGGCTCCTTCGCTTCGAGGATTGGTTTCGCGTGCTACTGGTCGCGGAGGGCGCCGTGGCGCGCGAGGACCTTGAAAGGATGATCGAGCAGGGTTCGGTGACGCCGCGACTGGTGCTGGTGATGCGCCTGCCCGCGGAGGGGTTCGACCCCGGTTCGTGGGGGCTTGTGCGGCGGCGCGAGTGGCGATACCGGTTCGTGGAGCTGAAGAGCGAAGGCCCCCCGGAGCAATCGATCGAGGTCAGCGAGGCCTCCTATCGCGAGCTCGAACTGCTCGGTGATCCGGCCTACGCGCGCAAGAGCGGCCAGCAGGACCAGGTCTGGAAGCACCACGGGATGCTGCACGTCACATCGCCGACGCTCGTGCGCAGCCGCAACAAGCCCATGGAAGACGCGATGAGCGCGATGGGCTGGACGTGGCCGCTGGCGTGGGGGTCGGTATTCGGGCTGACGGCGGGCCTGGCGCTGCTCGCCGCCGCGAGTGTCGGGCGGATGCGCGACTCGACGGCCGAAGATGCCGGCGAAGCGCTGGAGCCTTGAGGCGCCTCGGTACGTAATCCTTTCCGTCCACGGGAAAGCCCTTGCGTGGCCGTGCTCGCGCCCCCGACGCTGGATTCATGCCCGTTCTCGCCACGCGCCGATGGCGGCCTACTGTTTCCCTCTGTCCGCGAACGTGGGAGTCTCGCGCCTTGCAGGGGCGAGTTGGTCGGCGGGAATAGATGAGTGCTCCGCGTCCACTGCTTGAGCCTTCGGCCTCGGCTACGGCCGTAGGGCCCTCTCTGGGCTTTGCCCCAGGCGCCACGGAAGCCCACGCCGACGGCTTGGGTTCATCGGTCCGGCCCGCGCCGAGTCTGGCGTGGACGATCGCCTCTCGATTCTGGATGGTCAGCGGCGCTCACGTCGTCGTGGACATGTACCCGGTGTTTTTCCCCTCGCTCATGCTGGCGCTCAAGGCCGGCATCGGGCTTCAGGCATGGCAGATCGCCCTGCTCTACGCGACCGGCCCGATCGTCAGCGGCACGCCGCAGCTCTTCTTCGCCTGGGCCAGCGACCGGCTCGATACGCGGCTGTGCGGCTGGTTCGGGCTCGCGCTGGGCGCGGTCTGCATCTCTTTGATCGGCTACGCCGAGACCTTCTGGACTTTGTGGCTGCTCCAGGTACTGGGGATGATGGGCACGGGAATGTTCCACCCGATCGCCGCGGCCCTGGCCGGCCAACTCGGCGGCGCGGTTCGCCCCGCGGGCGGGCGGGCCTGGGGCATCTCCATCTTTTACACGGCGGGCATGGTGGGTGGCTTCCTCGGCGCGATGCTCTGCACACGCATCAACGCGTGGTTCGGCCTGGGAGCGCTCGCGTGGTTCATCGTGCCCGGGCTCATCACCGCGGCGTTCCTGCGCTCGGCGACGCGGACTATCGGGCACCGGCACGAAAATCACCGCGAACTGCATGCAAGCATCCCGCCCGATGAAGCGCGGCTCCGATGGATCACGGTCGCCCTCCTGTTTTTCCAGAACGTTTTGCGGTTCACGGTCAACACGGGGTTGCCCGTGCTGTTTGTGATCTGGGCCGAGTCGCGGTTCCCCGACTCGGTCAGCCGCGCGACGAACCTGACCGGCAACCTGATCGCCGCGATGACCGTGGGCATGGGGCTGTTCGGCCTGATGGCGCAGCGTGTGGCGCCCCCGGGGCGGGAGAAGGGTCCTGTGATCGTGCTGACGCTGCTCGGCGGTTTCTGCGTCGCCCTCACTGGATTCGCCGGCACGCATCTCGGCACCTGGGCGATCTACATCATGGCCGCGCTCTCCGCGATCGGGTTCTCGGCCGTGGTCCCGACCACGATCTCGATCGCGCAGCGCCTGCTCCCCGGGCGGACCGGCCTCGCCTCCGGGCTGATGCTGGGCACGGCGTGGAGTGTGTCGGCCGTGGCGCCGTGGCTCGCCAAATGGTTCCTCGGCGGCACGCCCATCGACCGGGCCTTCACGCTGCCCACGGCGACAATCGACTTCGCGTTCGTGTGGTTCGCGCTGCTCTTGGTGGCCGCCGTGTTGCTCACCGCGGTGATGCCGGGCGGGCTCCTCAAACGGATTGCCGATCACCGCTAGCCGAGGTGCGGCGGGCCGCTCGGCCTGGCGGTGCCTGTCGAATGTGCTCACTTCCTGTCGATTGTTGTCGAAAACTGGCGGTTGTCACCGAACGCGAGATGTGCCCGTTCACGGGTATCCTCCGCCCAGTGACGGAGAGAGTCCCCAGCCCGCCGACTCAGACGCAGTCCGCGGCGAACGGCCAGATCGAAGTCAAGCGCATCGGGCACGAGGGCGCGGTGAAGCTCGTGGACCTGATGGGGGGATCGGCGCGCCACGAAGTGCGCGTCCACGATCACGGCTTCGTCGCTCTCGTGGATGTGATGCCGCGGATGGTTCCCGAGGGGCAGACCGCGGATCAGGCGGTCGTGCAGGCCGCCCGAGTGTCGTACGGCATCGGGACGCGTCAAGTCAGCGAGGACCGCGGGCTCGTTCGCTATCTCATGCGCCACCGGCACACCACCCCGTTCGAGATGGTCGAGTTCAAGTTCCACTGCGCGATGCCCATCTTCGTCGCGCGCCAGTGGATCCGGCACCGGACGGCCAACGTGAACGAATACTCGGGGCGCTACTCCGTCATGCCAGACCGGTTTTACCGCCCGGGCGTGAAAAGCGTCCGCGAGCAGTCGAGCAACAACCGCCAGGGCGGCGAAGCCCCGGCTCCGGAGTCGTCCGCGCTTGAGTTCCTTGCCTACTTGGATCGCGCGGAGGACCTCTACGAGGAGTATCAGCGCCTGATCGAGAAGGGCATCAGCCGTGAGCTGGCCCGGATCGGCCTGCCGCAGAGTCTCTACACGGAGTGGTACTGGAAGTGCGACCTTCACAACACGCTGCGCTTCCTGGCGCTGCGGGCCGATGCACACGCGCAGTCGGAGATCAGGGCGTACGCGATGGCGATGTGGTCGCTGATCGAGCCGATCGCGCCGCATTCGATGGAGGCGTTCCGGGACTACGAGATGGAGGCCGTTCGACTGACGCGCCTGGAGGTTGCGGCGATGCGAGAGCGCCGCGACGAGATCGACACGACGAACAAGCGCGAGCAGGCGGAATGGCACGCAAAGCGTGCGGCCCTCGGGCTCGATCGCGAACAAGCGGGCGAGGCCGACGTTTCGGGATGACCCGGTCCGATCACTTTCGCTGCGCGGGCGAGGGCGGCGGTTTGGGACGCATGCGCTCGGCCTGTTCGAGCAGCCGCTTTTGCTCCCCCGGGTTCAGCCGCTTGCCATCGGGCGAGAAGACGACGAGTTCAGCCTTGGCTTGTTCCTTCGGTGTTGCGAGGCCGGCCTTTTCGAGCGCGGCTCGCGCGCTGTCGGGCAACGCATTCGTGCCGCCGGGCATGCCGGGGATCAGCCCGCCCTGGCGCGACATCGAATCGATCAACTCGATTAACCGCGGCGCCTGCCACAGGGACAGGCAGACACCCGTCAGCACGATGCACACTCGCAGGATTGTCCGCTTGCGCTTCACACGAAGACGATCGGAAGCCGGGCGAGCCAGCCTGACGGGGCGGGGGTTTCCGGGCGTCCGCCGCGATCGGCTGCGCCGAGCACGATGAAAGCGCCGGACCTTACCGGACGGGGTTCTTCAGCGCCCCCGGGCCGCCCAGAGGTCGCGCTGCTCGACGGCGAGCCTGTCGCAGCGCTCGTTCTCGGGGTGCTCGTTGTGACCACGAATCCAATGGAAGGAGAGGTCGTGGCGGGTCCGCAGTTCGTCGAGCGCCTGCCAAAGGTCCTCGTTCTTGACGGGCTTTTTGGCGGCCGTGCGCCAGCCGCGGGCCTTCCACTGATCGAGCCACTCGTTGAGGCCGTTGAGCACATACTGGCTGTCGGAATAGATTTCGACGCGGCTCGACTTCTTAATGGCCTGCAGGCCTTCAATAACCGCCGTCAGTTCCATGCGGTTGTTTGTTGTCGCGCTCTCTCCGCCGGCATTCTCGACTTCCTTGCCCGAGCCGGGATGACGGAGGATGTACGCCCAGCCGCCGGGGCCGGGGTTGCCCGAGCAGGCGCCGTCGGTGAAGAGCAGGACGTGCGGGCGCGCGCCCCGTTCAGCCTCGGGTGTGGACATCGGCGCGAGTGTAGTCGGGCCGGGCGCTCTGCCGTAGGATGGTGAAATGACGCGGTCATCCGCCTCGATTCAAAGCGAAACGTCGGCAGCGACGACGCGCAATGCGGCAGTGCGCGTGCACAGGATTGAGGTAAGGCCCAAGGATGTAGCGGGCGACCCGCGCGGCGACTCGGTCCGCAGGTCGGCGCAAGCGCTTGGCTTCAAGTGCAGTGCCGTGCGCACGGCCGGCGTCTACCTGATCGAGGCGGACCTGCGCGAAGCCGATGTGCGGCGGCTCGCGGACCAATTGCTGGCCGACCCCATTCTCGAGCAAAGCACGATCGGCAGCGGCCCGGCCGCGCCCGGCGCGCGCACCATCGAAGTGCTCCCGCTCCCGGGCGTGATGGACCCGACCGCTCAGACCGTCGAGCAGACGGTGCGCGACATGCTGGGAATGGAGTCTGTGCGCGCTGCAACGGGGATCCGCTACGACATCGAGGGCATCGAGGCGGTGGACTCCGGCGCGTTGGCCCGCGCGCTGCTGGCGAACCCCGTGATCGAGTCGATCCACGAAGCACCGTATCACCCGCAACAGTTCCCGCACGCGCCGGCGGCGAACAACACGCTTCGCCACATCGCAATCACCGCTTTAGATGATGCCGCATTGATCGCGCTGAGCCGCCAGGGCCATCTCTTCCTGAGCCTACATGAGATGCGGACGATCCAGAAGCACTACCGCACGCTGAAGCGCGAGCCGACCGACATCGAACTGGAGACGCTGGCGCAGACGTGGTCCGAGCACTGCGTCCATAAGACGCTCAAGAGCACAATCCACTACCGAAACGACGAAGGCACGAAGGCACGAAGGCACGAAGGGGACGGAGATCCGGTCAACTGGGACGGGAGGCCGGGTGTTGAGGTGAAACCGGACGGCTCGGTCGTCATCCGCAACTTGTTCAAGAGCACCATCGTCGCGGCCACGCGCGAACTCATCGAGGACGGCGTCGATTGGACGCTCAGCGTCTTCGCGGACAACGCGGGCATCATCAAGTTCGATGAGAATCACGCCGTGTGCGTGAAGGTGGAGACGCACAACCATCCCAGCGCGATCGAGCCCTATGGCGGGGCCGCGACCGGCGTCGGCGGCTGCATCCGCGACATCATCGGGACCGGATTGGGCGCGAAGCCGATCGCGAACACTGATGTTTTTTGCGTTGCGAATCCGGATCACTGGGAGCCAGGGACAAAGGGACAAAGGGACAGAGGGACAAAGGGGGGGCAGCCGCTTCCGGATGGGTGCCTCCATCCGAGACGGATCCTCACTCGCGTCGTTGACGGCGTGCGCGATTACGGAAACCGGATGGGCATCCCGACCGTCAACGGCGCCGTGTTCTTCGACGATCGCTACGTCGGCAATCCGCTCGTCTTCTGCGGCTGCATCGGCGTGATGCCGCGGGACCGGATCAAGGGCAAGGCGCAACCCGGCGACCGGATCGTCGCCATCGGCGGACGCACAGGGCGCGACGGGCTGCACGGCGCCACGTTTTCCTCGGCCGAACTGACGCACTCGCACGCGGATGAGTTCAGCCACGCCGTGCAGATCGGCAACGCGATCACGGAGAAAAGGGTGCTGGATGCAGTGCTCCGAGCCCGCGATTACTTCGCGGGCGAGGGGTCAGGGACCAGGGACCGGGGATCAGAGAATGCGAGTGCGGCTCGATGTCTCTACAGCGCCATCACGGATTGCGGCGCCGGCGGGTTCTCCTCAGCGGTCGGTGAGATGGGCAAAGAGATCGGCGCGCAGGTGCACCTCGAACGTGCGCCCCTGAAGTACCAAGGCCTGCGCTACGACGAGATCTGGATCAGCGAAAGCCAGGAGCGGATGGTGCTCGCGGTGAAGCCGGGGAACATGGCCGCTCTGAAGCAGATCTGTGAAGAAGAAGGCGTCGAAGTCGCTGACCTCGGCGAGTTCGGGACGAGGTCACGCGACCTCGTGCTGTTCTTCCGGGATCAGGAAGTCGGACGTCTCTCGATGGAGTTTCTGCACGAGGGCATCCCGATGCCGGTGCGGGAGGCCGTGTGGAGGCCGAAGGCACGAAGGCACGAAGGCACAGAGGCGCGAAGGGAGACTGGCAGCAGTGAGATTCGCGACACGCTCCTGCGGCTACTCGCAGATCCGAGTATCGCTTCGAAGCGCTGGATCGTGCGCCAGTACGACCATGAGGTGCAGGGCAACACGATCATCAAGCCGCTCGTCGGTCCCGGCGGCATCGGCCCCGGCGATGCGACGGTGATCCAGCCGGTGCCCGGGAGCAAGCAGGGTCTGGCCATCGCCTGCGGCATGGCGACGGCGGCGGGGGACCCGGCCCGCGGCGGCGATCCTTATCTCATGGCGCTGGCCGCCGTCGATGAGTGCGTGCGCAACCTCGTGTGCGTGGGCGCGGACCCCGATCGCATCGCGATCCTCGACAACTTCTGCTGGCCCGGCTGCGACAAGCCGGAGAATCTGGCGTCGCTCGTGCGCGCGGCCATCGGCTGCTACGACGCCGCCAAGGCCTACCGCACGCCCTTCATCAGCGGCAAGGACTCGCTCAACAACCAATTCACGACGGCGGACGGGCGCACCATCGAGATCCCGCCGACGCTGCTCATCACCGGCGTGGGCATCGTGCCGGATGTGAGCAAGTGCGTGACGATGGACGCCAAGTGCGAGCGCCAAATCGGTGCGGAGAACACGCTGTATGTGATTGGCCCGAAGGTCGGATCGGATGCCGGAATCGTTGCGTGTGCGGCATCGGCTCGCGGCGTTGCACGACTGATCCAGGAGCGTTACGTGTGTGCTGCACACGATTGTTCGGAAGGCGGTTTGCTGGTGACATTGGCTGAGATGCTGATCGCCTCGGATACGGAGCACAAAGGCTGTTCGTTCGAACTTGACCTGGCGTCCCTCAAGGCGCAATCCACAACCGATTCACTTGCCGAGTCCTTGTTCGGAGAAGCGCCCGCCAGGTACGTAGTAGAAGTTCCAGCAGGAAGGGCCGGAATGCACAGCGGACAGATTCTCTCGCAGTTGCTCGATCCGCTAGGAGTCCCCTTTGACTCGTTGGGGCTAGTTATGGCCGATCGACGCGGGGACACGAGCGAAATCCGAGTTCTTCGTGACGAGTTGGGTGAACGGACTGACTTCTACGAGTTGCGCATTAGGCTCCAAGATCTCCGCCGCGCCTTCCTTGGCACTCTCGATTGGTGATCCATTGAATTCCTCTGCGTCCTCCGTGTCTCCGCGGTGAATCCTCCCATGTTTCTAGAATCAGACATGCCCGAGCGTCCGCGAGCCCTGGTCATCCGATCCGCCGGAACAAACTGCGATGGCGAGATGTGCCGCGCTTTCGATTTGGCGGGGGCCTGGGCTGACCTTGTCCATCTCGACCGACTGATCGCCGAGCCGCAGCGGATCGCGGAATACGACCTGATCGGGTTCCCCGGCGGCTTCTCCTATGGCGATGACATCGCCGCGGGGCGCGTGATGGCCGTCAAGGTGCGCGAGCGCCTGCACGAGCCGCTGCGCGAGGCCGCGGATCGCGGCGTGCTGATGATCGGCGCGTGTAACGGATTCCAGGCGCTCGTTCAGACCGGGCTGCTGCCGGGTCGCGCGCCCGGCGAGTGGCCCGCCGACCGGCTGCCGCCGCAGAGCGTCGCGCTCGCCGCCAACGCGGATGGCCGCTTCATCGATCAGTGGCTGCGCATCGAGCCGGTTGCTGAGAGCGTGTGCCTCTGGACCAAGGGGCTCAACGTTGGCGGGCGCAACTCGGATGAAGGAATGATGCTCCCTATCGCGCACGGCGAGGGCCGCCTGGTAGCGGCCTCAGACACCGTGCTCGACGAACTGGAGCAACGCGGCCAGGTCGCCCTGCGCTACATCGACAACGCCAACGGCTCGCAGCGCGCCATCGCGGGCATCTGCGATCCCTCGGGCCGCATCTTCGGCCTGATGCCGCACCCCGAACGCTTCCTCGACTGGTCGCATCACCCGTACTGGACCCGACTTGCCGCGGGTCATCCAAGCCAGACCACGATCGGGCTCCGCATGTTCAGAAACGCGGTGGAAGCGGTGGCCTCGGCCGGCGTACGAGTTCCCTGACACACACGACCAACCTCCGGCGGCATCCATCTGGTGAGCCGCACAGTCGGATTCGGCGCGGCCCTTGGAGGTCGGATGTCCGGAACCGCGACATCGCAGGGCCGAGCGAGCGGGGCGGGCGACGCACTCCGCGCGTGGATCAACTCGGACCGTTTCTGCCCGGGCTGCGGATACAACCTCAAGGGCCTGATGGCAGGGGGGCGCTGCCCGGAGTGCGGCCGCCACATCTCAACCGCAAACCGCTGGCGAGCGACCCAGGCGCTCGGCGAAGCGCCCGCTCATTTCCTCATACCCCTTGCAGTCGCGCTCGTGCTGGTCGGAGCAGGGGGGCTGGCGCAGCCTTTCATCACAACGTGGTTCCTGGCGTGGGACTTTGATCGGCGGCACGTCCTTGCAGCGCTGATCATCACCGGGGCCTACCTCGCGGGGATTCTCGTACTGGTCAGGCCCCGTCCTCGATCGGCGCGCGAGCCCGAAAACCAGAGGCGCATCGAGTGGCCGTTCGTGCGATTGGCGGTTGTGCTGTCTCAAGCGGCATGGATGGGCATCCCACTCATCCCGCTTACCATGACCCGGAATTCGCCCGATTGGATTCTTGAGGCGCCGCTCGTGTGCATCGTCGTGGGAACCCTTGGGGCAGCGCCGCTTGCGGTCTACCTCGCACGGCTGGCCGACTGGGCGACCGACTCGACTATCGGCTGGCGGATGACCACCGCCGCCGCGGCCATGGCGATTGTCGGTCCGGCGGCGATCGCGATCTGGGTGCTCCGCGAATACGGCTCCCCGGTCCTGTCTTTCCTGCTCACCGTGCCCTGGGCGATCGCCAATTTGATCGTGATCGCGGCCTACATGGTCACGGTGTTCACCAGCGCGGAGATGGCGTTCACTGCGATCTGGGCCGTCGCCAACACATGGGAGTCCAGGGCGCGAGATGCCCGGCGGCTCGCACGCGAGTCGCGGGAAGCGGGAGAGATGGCCGAGCGGACCGCGCGGGCGATGGCCGCGGCCGATGCCGCCGCGTTTGCCGCGCGATCGAGGGATGATCCTGCCGGCCCGCGCCGGATCGAGCATGCCGTTCCCGGCCTGCCGGGACGTCCGGTCGAAGTTCCTCGACTCCAGAGCCTTCGAGAGCCGACGCTACAACCAAGGAAGGGCGTTCGCCCGTATCGGGTCGAGGAATAGGCTCGGGTGTCCCCCGAACCGAACCCTGCCCGAATTGGCGTCGCGCGTGCGAATCGTGTAGGTTTTGCCCTTAGCCCGGGCCGGAGGGCCCCGGCGGCTGGAGCCCGATCGAGTTGATCTCTTCGGATCGCACACGAATCCCCGTGGCGCGGGTATCGGTCAGTCCCGTGCCGCGGCCCCGCCCGCAGACGGCGACCCTGCGCTGCGGCGTAGTCGGGGTGGGGCGCATGGGCCGGCACCACGCCCGCAAGTACGCGGAACTGCCGGGTGCGGAACTGGTCGGCGTCGTGGACCGGGACTCCGAGCGCCGCGATGTCGTCGCCGAAAAGCACACCTGCCTAGGCCTCAATTCGATCGCCGAGCTGATCAAGGCCGGCGTGGACGCGGTGAGCATCGCCGTTCCGACCGCCGACCACTTGGCCTGCGCCAGCGAACTGCTGGAGGCGGGGGTTGCCTGCCTGATCGAGAAGCCGCTGGCCAACGACCCGGATGAGGCGGCCCGGATGGTCGAGATCGCCAACCGCACCGGCGCGGTCCTCATGGTCGGGCACATCGAGCGTTACAACCCGGCCGTGCGGGCTCTTCAGCGGGCTCAGGAGAGCATGGCCGCCGAAGGGCACGAGGGCATCGTGCCGCGGTTCATCGAGGTGCACCGGGTCTCGCCCATGACGTTCCGGAGCGTCGATGTGAGCGTGGTCATGGACATGATGATCCACGACCTCGACGTGGTGCTGATGCTCATGGGCGGGGCGGAGCCGGATGAAGTGAGCGCTTCGGGCGTGCCGGTGCTCACTGAGCACGAGGACGTGTGCAACGCCCGCCTCACGTTCCACATGCCGCACGGGCGCTGTGTCGCGAACCTCACGGCCTCGCGCCTGGCGCTCAAGACCGAGCGGAAGATCCGCATCATCGGCGAGAATGGCTATGTGAGCATCGACTACGCGACGAAGAAGGGCATGCTGATCCGGCGCACGGCCAACGAGATCCAGATGCAGGAGATCCGCCAGGCCCTTCGCAACGGCGCCGATCTCTCCGAGCTCGATTACTCCAACGTCGTGGTGATCGAGCCGCTGGAGATCGACCAGCAGGACCAGTTGGAACTCGAGATCAAGGAATTCCTCGAGGCGGTGCGCACCGGCGGTCGCCCGCCGATCGATGCGCAGGCCGGCTTCGCCAACGTGCGCACGGCGCACCGCATCATGGCCGAGGCGCGGAAAGATTGGATCTAGATTCCCGCATGTCGCTACGCATACGCTCCGCTCCGCGCGGGCCTAGAGGTCGCAGACCGCGTGGCGGGTGAACCGCGACGCTGGAGTAGAAAGCCGCCCGAGTCAGACCGCGTCCACCGCCCGCTATACTCTCCGCCCCTCGAACGGAGCCGCAGCACCGATGGCCGACAAGCCCTTCCACTGCCGACTGATCACGCCGCAGGCGCGAGTCTTTGACGGCAGCGTGAGCTACGCGTCCGTGCCGCTCTGGGACGGCAAGATGGGATTCATGGCTGGCACGGGCGCGATCGTCGGGCGGCTGGGCGCGGGCGAGCTGCGCATCGAGTTCATCGATCGCTACGAGGCGGGCGTGAAGGTCGAAGAGAGCGGGCGCAAGCAGTGGTTCGTCGAGAGCGGGTTTGTCCAGAACGTGAATAACGAGCTGACGATCCTCGCGACGAAGGCCGAGGAGATTGAGGCGCTCGACGCCGCGCAGGCGCAGAAAGAACTCGACGAGGCGGTGGGCAAGTCATCGAAGATCGCGACCGAGATGGACCGGATCACCGAGGACCGCAACCGCGCCCGGGCGAAGCTGGCCCTGGCCCGCGCGAAGTAAGACGATGCAACCGCAGAGGCGCTGAGAACGCAGAGACGGAAGCGGATTCTTCACCTCAGAGCACACAGAGCACGAACGAGCTCTTGGATCAGAACCACAAATCCTGATTCTCGATCATCACTCTGTGATCTCTGTGGTGAATTCCTGATTCCCTCTGCGATCTCAGCGTCTCTGCGGTTGCATTCAGACTTTCGCCATCGCCTGAAACTCGGTGTACCGGCGCGCGATCTCTTCCTTCTTGAGCGTCGCCAGGCGGTCGAGGCTGAACGATTCGAGCGTGAACGAGGCGATCACCGTGCCGTGGGCCATCGCCTGCTGGATGGCGCCCATGCCGATGTTGATGTCGCGCGAGTGGGCCGCGGCGAGGTGCCCCATCATGCCGCCGGCGAATGAGTCGCCCGCGCCGGTGGGATCGACCACCTTCTCGTGCGGGTAGGCGGGCAGCACGGCCACGCCCTCCTGGTGCACGAGCACGCTGCCGTGCTCGCCCTTCTTCACGATCACGAACGCCGGGCCCATGTCGAGGATCCGGCGCCCGGCGGTGATCGCGTTCCGCTTGCCGGTGAGCAGCCGCGCCTCGCCGTCGTTGAGCACGAGGCCGTCCACTTCGCGCAGAAGCGATTCAAGTTCCGGGCGCGTGTTCTCGATCCAGAGGTCCATCGTGTCGGCCACGGCGATCACGCGCTGCGGGAACGATTCGAGCATCTGGCGCTGGATCGAGGGGTGGCTGTTGGCGAGGAAGACGAAGCGCGAGTCGCGGTACTTGTCCGGCGGCGTGGGCGGCTTGTCGCCGACGACGCCGAGGTTGGTAAAGAGCGTCTCGCGCTGGTTCATGTCCTCCATGTAGCGGGCGCCCCAGGAGAACGTCTTGCCGCCGCGCCGAAACTCCAGGCCGTCCACATCCACGTTCGGGAACCGCTTGAACGTGGCCTGATAGTCCTCGCGGAAATCCTCGCCCACCACGGCGACCACGCGCACCTGCGTGAAGAACGATGCGGCGGCGGCGAAGTACGTGCACGAGCCGCCCAGGACGCTCTCGGCCGAGCCGGTGGGGGCATGAACGGTGTCGATGCTGACGGTGCCGGTGACGATGAGGGGCATGGGGAGTGAAGTGGGCTTGAGGCTTCGGGCTTGAGTCAAACCGCGCGCGGGCGGCTCACGATGATGCAGGGCGATCATCGTAGCGAAGTGCCGGCGGCTTCGATCGGGGTGAATGATCGGCCGCATTCGGGGCAGACCGGCGAACTCAGGCCGCGCAGGTCGTAGCCGCGGCGGCACCGCCAAGGCCGCGCGCGGAAATGCACAATCCACGCCCAGGAAGTTGGGATCGCGAAGATGGCTAGCGGAATCCAAAGAGGCACACTCACGCTCCAGTAGCGATACGGAATCGATGGTTGATTGCCCTGCCGAAAACTCGGCGGCCACCAGCGCCAGGGAAACTTGTAATCGATAGTGCGTAATCTTGGACCTGGCAATAGCGCCGGTTCACCGTAGCCGACACCAAGCCCGCCGTTATCGATCGAGACGGACATCGCGCCGCCGCGCGGATTGTGGCCCCCATTCCATTCAACATGAAGAAAGGCGCTGAGGACCAAGAACGACGCAAGCAGCACCATTGCTGCAACGCCCACCCAGCGAGTGGTGAAAGATGCAATCCTCTTTGCTCGCATGCCAAATCGTAGTTGATTCCCTCGATGCGCGAGTCGGAGCAAGACAAGCCGTAATCCTTGCTACCCTCCCTGTCGATGGGCTCGAATGTTCAAATCATTACCCGTTTCGCGCCCTCGCCCACCGGCCACCTGCACATTGGCGGGGCGCGGACGGCGCTCTTCTGCTGGGCGTTTGCGCGCCGGATGGGCGGCAAGTTCCTGCTGCGGATCGAGGACACGGATGTGGCGCGATCGTCGGAGGCTTCGGCCCGCGGCATTCTTGAGGATCTAGCGTGGCTGGGGATTGAATGGGACGAAGGGCCGCAGCACAGGCAACAGGCAATCGGCAATAGGCAACAGGGCCGACAGGAACGAACCGTCGGTGGTGACCCGCGCAGCGTCGGTCCGTTCTATCAGTCGCAGCGGCTGCCGATCTACAACGCCGTGATCGACGAGATGATCGACAAGCGCATCGCCTACGCGGATTTCACGCCTGCGCACCGCCTCGATGAGATGCGCAAGGCTGCCACCGCCGCCAAAGCGACGTTCCGCTACCACCCGTCGGACGGCGAAATTCTGCCCGTTGCCGAGCAGCGCAAGCGCATTGCCGCGGGCGAGGCCCATGTGGTCCGCCTGCGCTCCCCGCAGGAGCCGGTGCGCGTGATGGATCAGGTGCTCGGCGAGGTCTCGTTCGGCGCGGGCGAGGTGGACGACTTCGTGCTGCGCAAGGCCGACGGCTTCCCGACCTACCACTTCGGCGTCGTCGTCGATGACGAGAAGATGGGTGTGACGCACGTGCTGCGCGGGCAGGAACACGTGATGAACACGCCGCGGCACGTGATGCTCCAGCGCGTGCTCGGCTGGAGGACGCCGGTGTACGCGCACATGCCGCTGATCTTCAACGACCAGGGCGCGAAGATGAGCAAGCGTGAGCGCGACCAGACCGCGCGTGCGGCGGTCAAGAAGGCGGGCCTCAAGGAGCCGCCCGTCGGCGCGGTCGACAGCGCGACGTGGTCGGCGTGGCTGGGCGACACCAAGCGGCAACTGGAAACGGAGCAACTGGAGTCGCTCGCAGCGGCGATAAGCCTCTCGCTGCCCGAAGTGAGCGTTGATGATTTCCGCCGCGCCGGCTACCTGCCCGAAGTGATCTGCAACTTCATCGCCCTGCTGGGCTGGAACCCGGGGATGAAGAACGCGGACGGAAGCGACCTCGAAAAGTTCGACATGCAGTTCCTCGCCGCTCACTTCGATCTGGAGCGCATCGGCAAGACCAACGCCCGCTTCGACCGCAAGAAGCTCGCGGCGTTCAACGGCGACGCCATCGCGAAAATGAGCGAAGGGGAATTCCACGAGCGCCTTCATGCCTGGTGCGAGGCTCACGACCGGCGGCCGCTGGAGCGGCTGGATGACAAGCGCTTCGCGCTCTTCGCCCGGGCCGTGCGCCCGCGCTGCAAGACGCTGAGCGATGCCGTGAGAGTGGGGGCGTTCGCTCTGGCGCGCGATGAGGAGATTGCCTACGACGGCGCGGCGGTCAAGAAGCACATCGCCGGCGGCACGCCCAGCGGCGCGGACCTGCTGCGCGATCTCCTCCCCGTGCTGGGAAAGATCGAGCCGTGGACGCCGGAGGCGATCGGCGCGGCCGTCGAGCAGTTCGCCAGCACCAAAGGCGTCGGCATCGGCCCTGTCGCTCAGGCCCTGCGCGTGGCAGTCACAGGAACGGGCGTGAGCCCCGGCGTCGGCGAGACGCTGGCGATCACTGGGCGAGAGTCGATCACACGACGGATCGGCCGCTGTCTCAGCCAGGCCCACGCCTGAGCGAACCGCCTACACTGTCCCCCAATTCGCGCCTCTTCCCGCTCTCTTGCGCCCCGGCCGCTGGGCCGGCAACCGCGAGCGAGCGAAGGAGTCTGCCATGCCTCACGCCAGCAGACCCGAGCCCGGGTCGCCGCCAGCCCCGCCCTCCTCCGCGCCCGGCGAGCCCCGCCCGCCGAACTTCATCGAGCAGATCGTCGAAGCGGACAACGCCTCAGGGAAGTGGGGCGGGCGCGTGCACACGCGTTTCCCTCCCGAGCCCAACGGCTACCTGCACATCGGCCACGCCAAGAGCATCTGCCTGAACCACGGCCTCGCCGCGAAGTACGGCGGCAAGTTCAACCTGCGCTTCGATGACACGAATCCTTCCAAAGAGGAGCAGGAGTACGTCGACGCCATCAAGGCCGATGTGCGCTGGCTCGGCGGCGACTGGGAAGGCCCGCACGGCGGCGGGCTGTACTTCGCCTCCGACTACTTCCAGCAGATGTTCGACTGGGCCGAGGAACTGATCAAGAAGGGCAAGGCCTATGTCTGTGAATTGAGCGCGGAAGAGGTCGCCAAGCGCCGCGGCACGCCGACGGTGCCGGGCACATCGCCATTCCGCGACCGCGCGGCCGAAGAGAGCCTGCGCCTCATCCGCGAGATGAAGGAGGGCAAGCACCCCGACGGTTCGATGACGGTGCGTGCCAAGATCGACCTCGCAAGTCCGAACTTCAACCTGCGCGACCCGGTGATGTACCGCATCCTGCACGAGGCGCACCACAACACGGGCAGCACGTGGTGCATCTATCCCATGTACGACTGGGCCCACGGCTTTGAGGATTCGATCGAGGGCATCACGCACTCGATCTGCACGCTCGAGTTCGAAAACCATCGCCCGCTGTATGACTGGTTCATCGACGCCGTCAACGAGGGGCGCACGGATGACGGGAGCGGCCCCTGGGGCCGGAAGATTCACCACCCACAGCAGATCGAGTTCGCCAAAGGCTTGCTGACGTACACGGTTCTGAGCAAGCGGAACCTGCTGCGCATGGTCGAGGAGAAGATCGTCAGCGGGTGGGACGATCCGCGCATGCCGACGATCTCGGCGTTCCGCCGGCGCGGCTTCACGCCTCAGGCCATACGCGCCTTCTGGGACGGCGTAGGCGTCACCAAGGTCGAGAGCGTGATCGACATCGGGCGGCTCGAGGGCGCGGTCCGCGATGATCTGAACAAACGCGCCCCGCGCGTCATGGGCGTGCTGCGCCCGCTGCGCCTCGTGATCGAGAACTGGCCTGATGGCAAGACCGATGAACTGGAGTGCGTGAACAACCCGGAGGACCCTGCTGCGGGCAAGCGGCTCGTGCCCTTCTCTCGCACGCTCTACATCGAGCGCGAAGACTTCATGGAGGAGCCGCCAAAGGGGTTCTTCCGCCTCTCGCCGGGGCGCGAGGTGCGCTTGCGCTGGGCTTACCTGCTGACGTGCACCGGCTTCACGAAGGACCCCAAGAGCGGCGTGGTGACCGAGGTGCGCTGCACCTACGACCCGGCGACGCGCGGCGGCGATGCCCCCGATGGCCGCAAGGTCAAGGCCACGCTGCACTGGGTCTCGGCCGAGCACGCCGTGCCCGCCGAAGTGCGACTCTTCGACCGGCTCTTCAAGGTCGAGGATCCCGGGAAGGCGACGGGCGACTTCCGCAACGATCTGAACCCGAATTCGCTTGAAGTGGTCAGCGCATTCGTCGAGCGAAGCCTCGCCGGCGCGAAGGTCGGCGACACGATGCAGTTCGAGCGTCTGGGCTACTTCTGTGTGGATCGCGACTCGAAGCCGGGCCGGCACGTGTTCAATCGCACAGTGACGCTGCGCGACTCGTGGGCCAAGGCCGCGAAGAGTTGATCAGAAGCCAGCGCTTCTGAGCCAGTCGCTGGGCTTTGCTTCCAGCGCGTTGGCCACGGCGAGGAATGATTCAATGCTCGGCAGGTGCGCTCCCCGCTCGATGCTGGAGAGCTGACTGATGCTCACGCCCGAGGCCTCGCTGAGATCCTTGAGGGTCCAGCCGCGGGCCGCGCGAGTGAGCCTGATCTGCCGGCCCAGTTCATGCTTGAGCCGCTCCTGCGGCGTGGCGCCGAGGTTGAACGCGGCGGCCGCTTGCGCCAGCGACGCCCGGATCTCTTCGAGCGAGAACGGTTTCGCGAGGTAATCGAACACATCCTGCTTGAACGTCTGGCGCATCGTTTCGAGCGATGGATAGCCGGTGACGACGATGACACACAGTCGCGGCCAGCGCTTTCGGATTTCCTCGAGCACAGCCTCGCCCGAGTGCCGCCCCATCTTCATGTCAAGAAGAACGGCATCAGGGGCCCGCTGGTCAACTTCCTTGTAGAACGCGTCGGGCGTGGCCACGACACGAACATCGTGCCCTTCGCGCTCGAGCAGATCGCGGATGTACTCGCGGAAATCCGCGTCGTCGTCGAGGGCAACGATTGAGAGCGGTGGGGGCCGACCCTCGCCCGGAGGCGCCGCGTCTCGTGCCGCCGCCGGGTTGTCCGCGGGTGCGGTCATCGTCTATCCCGTCCGCGCGCTCGGATTGTGTGCGTGCGCCCCGTTGGCCGCATCCGCTCCGGCGTTGAGTGTATCGGTCGATTCCCTGTCTGCCGCCCGTTGGAGCGGGAGCATCACTTCGAGCGTGGCGCCGGTGTCGGGCGGCGCGGCGTTGCGTGCCAGCAGCACCCCGCCGTGTTCGAGGACGATGCCCTCGGCCACGGCCAGGCCCAAACCGGTGCCCTGCGCGTCCAGGCGCGTGCTGGCGAACGGCTCGAACAAACGCGTGAGGATCGCAGGGTCGATCCCCGGCCCGTTGTCGCACACGGTGATGGAGAGCCACTCGCCGCCCTCGCGCCGGGCGGATTCCGCGCTGACGGTGATCTGGCCGCCGCGCTCCAGCGCATCGGCGGCGTTTCTTAGCAGATTCACGAAAACCTGCGTGAGGCGATCCGGGTCGCCGCGAACGAGCGTTTCGGGGCTCACGCGGATGTCAATGCGGACTCGGGCCGCGCTGCGGTCCAGGCTCACGAGAGTCCACGCCTCCTCGATGATCTCGCGGACGCGGACCGACTCGGAGCGCGCCGGGCGAGCCCTGGCGAAGTCCAGCAGGCTCTCGCTCAGCCGCTCCAGGCGGTTGATCACGCGGAGCATCAGCGCCACACGCTCAGGGGGGAGGGACTTGCCCTGGCGCTCTGCGGCGGCGAGTTCCTCCGCGCAACCCTTGAGCACGACCAGCGGCGTGTTGAGTTCGTGCGCGATCCCGGCGGACATCATGCCGAGGCTGGCCAGCCGTTCCTGGTCGGCGAGGTTCTGCCGCGTGGCCTCCAGCAGGTGGTTCTTGCGTTTGAGTTCCCCGGCCACTTCCTCGAGACGCTGCAACGCCCGGCCGAGTTCTCCCTCCTGACGGCGCAGCTTGTGGATGCTCTGGTTGCGCGAGCGCATGATCCGGCCGATCTCATCGGGCGGGATCCGCGGTTCGGGGATGATCTCTTCCTCGCGGTCGCCGGTGCGCACGGCCTCATCCGCCTGGAGCAGCGTCTCGATCGGGCGGTAGACCTGGTTCGGCAGAACGAACACTTCCAGCGTCAGCGCGATCAGCGCGTAGACCGCCAGGAGCGAGAGCGTGAGCAGCAGATAGAGTCGGTTCACGGCCGCCTGCGCGGCGGCGATGCGCACCGACGCGGTCTGGAACTCTCCCCGCGCCTCGTCGAAGCGGAGCGCGGTGAGCGCGCCACCGCTCGAGCCGATGATGCGTGCGCGCCCCGGCTCGGCGCGAGCCGCCGAGGCCGCCGCCTCGTCGAGGCGCAGTTGCACCGCCGAGCCCGAACGAAACTCGATGCCGTGAATCCCGGTGCCCTGAGCGCGATCGGGCGTGGCGGCGAAGAACTCCAGCGCCAGCAGCGCTTCGCGTGACTCCGACTCGTACACCAGATCACGGATGGGCCGGTGCAGCACCAGGAGAAGGATCACCGCGAGTGTGAGCGAGAACATCGTGTGCAGGAAGATCAGTTTCCCGCGGATGCGCGTCGGTCCCCAGCGGAGCACTCGCCGGCGCAGCATCCGCCGTCGAACGGATGCGCGGCGGGCCTGGGTCGGGCCATCGGCCACGGGGAGCTTTTCGC